>WPCI01010592.1_pt1 | contig 11047 bp, 10 predicted proteins | sample 5399871 | NCBI WGS metagenome assembly WPCI01 (sample SAMN12869469, study PRJNA574797) | sludge metagenome | isolation source: wastewater treatment of pH7 | place: China:Beijing | collected 2019-05-20
AGTAGTAAATCCAAATGTAGTAGACTTATATATTGGGTATGTAAGAAAAAAGTTAAAGTGCGAGAAGAAAGAGAGATATATTCAAACGATACACGGCAGAGGCTATTCAATGATTGAATGATAAAATAAGGTAATAGAAAACGAGTAAAACTATTTCATTCAGTTTTACTCGTTTTTTTGTTAAATGTGATAATCAAATAGTTTCTGAGAAGTATTAAAAGATGTAAAAAAATGGATTATAAAAATATTAGCTATTAATGGGCGTGTTTTGTAGAGGAAATTATGGCTAATCAATACGCCCGACGTCACATATTACTTTCTATGCCTGATTTTATGAATTCACACCATTCACAAGATTTTCACAGAATTAATGACTATACTAATTAACAGGATGTTCAAATGAAAATGATTATCAATAGCGATTCAATTGAATAAAAGTTACCTTCTAATTCAATCTATGGATGTCATCATTTTCGAAATAAATCACACTATAAGGAGTATACATATGAAAAAATCTATGCTTTTAAAATTAGTGAGTATTCTAGCAGTTTTCACTTTAATGTTAGTAGCTTGCTCAGATTCAAGTAAAGAAACTTCGAAGGCTAATAATAAAGATAATGGTAGTGATAAGCCAAAAACGGTTGAAATCACTGATGCTCATGGAACTGTTAAAGTCCCTGTAAACCCAAAGAATGTAGTTGCTTTGGATAACAGAACGTTTGAAACTTTATCTGATTGGGGAATTAAATTAGCGGCTGCTCCAAAGGATATCATGCCTGCTGATTCAGCATATAAAAAGGATGAAAAAGTTCAAAATATTGGGAATCACCGTGAACCAAATCTAGAAATTATTGCAGCGGCAAATCCTGAACTTGTAATTGTTGGTCAAAGATTTGCTGACCATTACGAAGAAATCAAAAAATTAGTACCAAATGCAGCAGTTATTGATCTTAATTTTGATGTTTCTGAGAAAGCTACTAAGCCTGGCGAAAACTTAGTAAAAGGACTTAAAGATTCTACAATTACTTTAGGAAAAATCTTTAATAAAGATAAAGAAGCTAAACAATTAGTAGCTGATTTTGATAAATCTATTGAAAAAGCAAAATCTGCTTATAACGGAAAAGATAAAGTTATGAGTGTTATCGTTACTGGTGGTAATATTGGTTTTGCTGCTCCACATTCTGGTCGTGTTTGGGGACCAATGTATGAAATTTTCGGTTGGACTCCAGCGTTAGAAGTTTCAAATTCTACTGCAGGTCATAAAGGTGATGACGTTTCTGTTGAAGCTATTGCACAAACAAATCCTGATTGGATTTTCGTATTAGATCGTGATGCTGCAACATCTGATGCAGCTAAGTCAACACCTGCTAAGGATGTTATTTCTAAATCACCTGCTCTTCAAAACACAACTGCTGTTTCTAAAAAACAAGTTATTTATGCACCAGAAGATACTTACACGAATGAATCAATTCAAACTTATATAGAGTTATTTGGAAATATGGCAAAAACTTTAGCTAAGTAGTGTAAAGGAGTACGAAACAGTGTCAAAAAATATGATTTCTAGGGTTGAGAATATTTCTCAACCCCAGTTTTATAATCAAAATAAAATATGGACAAAACCTTTTATAATAGCAGTTATAGTTGTTATAATTTTAGGGATTATATCACTGTTTACTGGAGTTTATGATATACGTGGACAAGAGGACGGGACAGAGATGTTTTTCATAACTCGTGTTCCGAGAACAGCTGCATTAATGCTTACTGGAGCTGCGATGGCGATGGCAGGGCTCGTCATGCAACTCATTACACAGAATCGCTTTGTTGAACCTACTACAACGGGGACTATTGAATGGTCAGGCTTAGGCCTGCTTTTTGTGTATTTATTATTTCCTGCCCCGACTTTAGTTCAAAGAATGACTGGTGCAATCATTTTTTCTTTTATAGGAACTATGATTTTCTTTCTATTTTTAAGAAGAGTTAAGCTTCGTTCGTCTTTAATTGTTCCGATTATTGGATTGATGCTTGGAGCAGTAATTTCTGCAGTGTCTACTTTTTTAGGACTCCTTTTTCAAAAGACGCAAAGTATTGAAACTTGGTTTGTAGGTTCATTTGCTAACATTCAGGTGGGAAGATATGAATATTTATGGCTGATTGTTATCATTACTTTTCTTATTTTTATGTATGCTAATAGATTGACTTTAGCTGGACTAGGAGAAGATGTCGCAACAAGTCTTGGAGTTAATTACAATAGAATTGTTCTTTTTGGGACTGCTCTTATCTCTGTTGCAGTTGGAATTGTTGCAGCTGTTATTGGACACTTACCTTTCTTAGGATTAATTGTGCCAAATATCGTTTCAATGTTTAGAGGTGATGATCTTAGGAGTAATTTACCTTGGGTTTGTGTGATCGGAATGGGATCAATAACTGCCTGTGACATCATTTCTCGAACAATTATACAGCCTTTTGAATTACCTGTTTCTTTAATACTTGCAACAGTAGGAGCAGTCGTGTTTATTACTATTTTATTGAGAAAAAGAAAACCAAGGAGGCTACGATGATCACATTAGAATATAGAAAAAAAGAAAATGTCGAAATCGATTCTAGCCTTCATAATGAAAGTAGATCAGCTAGCGCTTTTCGGTCTAAGAAGGAAGCAAGACGTTATTGGATTTTACTGATAACATTGATTGCTTTAGGTCTTCTTTCTTCATATGGACTTTTAGTTTATAACAATCCAGTTCCGATAGATTCACCTTCTTTTATCCCAGTCGTTAAGAGAAGGATAGTAGCTATTGTTGCAATGATTATTGCTGCGGTTTGCCATAGCTTGTCGACAGTTGCCTTCCAATCTATTACGAATAATAAAATTATTACTCCATCGCTTTTAGGTTTCGAATCACTTTATTCAGCAATTCAAACGAGTACAGTATTCTTCTTTGGTGCTAGTGCGTTAATAAATTTTAATGGAATTGGATCATTTTTATTCCAAGTTGTTGTTATGGTCTTCATGAGTTTGATACTTTATGGATGGTTACTTTCCGGTAAATACGGGAATTTACAACTTATGCTTTTAGTTGGAATTATTATTGGTACCGGGCTAAATTCTGTGTCAACTTTCATGAGAAAACTACTTGCGCCTTCAGAATTTGATATTTTACAAGCAAGACTATTTGGTTCTGTTAATCATGCAGATCCTGCATATTTTCCTATTGTAATTCCTATGATCATAATTGTAGCGGTATTAATTTTTGCTCATTCTAAGAATTTGAATGTTTTATCACTAGGAAAAGATGTTGCTACTTCTTTTGGAGTTAAATACCAACCTAGTGTAATTTATACGCTTGTATTAGTAGCTATTTTAATGTCCATTTCAACAGCTCTAATTGGGCCACTTACTTTCTACGGCTTTTTAGTGGCAACTTTGAGTTATCAGGCAGCGTCAACTTATGATCATAGATATATTTTTCCGATGGCTTTTGCTATAGGATTTTTAATAATGACGAGCGCATACTTTTTAATGTATCATGTATTCCATGCTCAAGGTGTAGTTTCAGTTATTATTGAATTATTTGGTGGAATCATATTCTTAACTATAGTTTTAAGGAAGAGGGCTTTATGATAAAAATTGATAATGTTAAAAAGTTCTATACTGATAAGGTAAAAATAGGACCTTTGGATATTGAAATACCAAAAGCAGGCTTTACTTCTTTAATTGGACCAAATGGTGCTGGAAAGTCAACGACACTTTTGATGATTGGCAGACTTTTAGATATGGATGAAGGCCAAATTCAGGTAGCAAATATGGATGTTTCTGAATCTAAATCGAAAGACTTAGCAAAAGTTTTGACTATATTGCGACAAGAAAATCATTTTGTAACTAGGCTTACAGTTAGACAATTAGTTGGATTTGGGCGCTTTCCTTATTCAAAGGGAAGGTTGACTAAAGAAGATGAGGTTATCATTTCTAAATATATCGATTTCTTAGATTTAACTAGTTTAGAGAATAGATATTTAGATGAGCTTTCTGGTGGTCAAAGACAAAGGGCATATGTAGCGATGGTACTGTGCCAAGAGACGGAATATGTACTTTTGGACGAACCTTTGAACAACCTTGATGTTGCTCGTTCTGTTCAAATGATGGAGCATTTAAGACGTGCAGCTAATGAATTTGGAAGAACAATTTTGACGGTTATGCATGACATAAATTTTGCAGCTAAATACTCGGATAAAATTTGTGCTATGAAAGATGGACAAATTGCTGCTTTTGGAACAGTAGAAGAGGTTATGGACTCAACACTTTTGACAGATATTTTTGAAACAAAAATAGAAATTATTAATGGTCCTTATGGGCCAATAGCAGTTTATTAGTTATAAAATGTCTTGCGTAGATTATGCAAGACACTCTAGTTGAAGTTGCTGTCTGTATTTTATAGGCAGCAGCTTTTTTTATGTGATTACTTATAAAATGCAAAAGAATGCTTCACCTTTTCAAGTATGTACCAAGTGGAAAAAATATCTCTGTATAATTTTTCAAAAGAATTCAGCTTGTTTTTTTATATGTAATATTGCATATCAGAGTGTATTGATAAAAGTGTAAGGGGTCACTATAATGAGGGCATAAAGATAAATCATATTTTCGTAGCAATAAAAAGGAGGAAATAATATGGAAATCGCAATGGCAGTTTTAAAATTTGTAGGTGGCGTAATCCCGTTAATTCAAGAACTTTTAAAAGCATTTATGTAAATTTATTAGTTAGCAATCATTTATCAATCATTATCATATTTTACTAAAAAAAGAACGGGGTGATTTTTCTGAATATTAAGAAAAACACTAAAAGAAGAAAGTTCCTTGCATGTTTATTAGTTAGTCTATGCACTATTAATTATTCATCTATTTCCTTCGCAGAAACACAAGCAAGTAATGCAACTGATGTAACCAAAAATGCTAGTGGCATTGATACTGGTATAGCAAATCTTAAATATAATAATCAAGAGGTTTTAGCTGTAAATGGTGATAAGATAGAGAGTTTTGTTCCGAAAGAAAGTATCAATTCAAATGGTAAATTTGTAGTAGTGGAACGCGAGAAAAAATCACTTACAACGTCACCAGTCGATATTTCAATTATTGATTCTGTAGTGAATCGCACGTATCCAGGAGCTGTACAACTTGCAAATAAAGCTTTTGCAGACAATCAACCGAGTTTATTAGTGGCTAAGAGAAAGCCTTTGAATATTAGTATAGACTTACCGGGCATGAGAAAAGAAAATACAATCACTGTCCAAAATCCGACATATGGTAATGTAGCTGGAGCAGTAGACGATTTAGTATCTACTTGGAATGAAAAGTATTCTACAACACATACGTTGCCTGCAAGAATGCAGTATACGGAATCCATGGTTTATAGTAAATCGCAAATCGCAAGCGCTCTTAATGTTAACGCTAAATATCTTGATAACAGTCTAAACATTGATTTTAATGCGGTTGCAAATGGAGAGAAAAAAGTGATGGTAGCGGCGTATAAGCAAATATTTTATACGGTAAGTGCTGAACTACCTAACAATCCATCCGACCTTTTTGATAATAGCGTTACTTTTGATGAGTTAACTCGAAAAGGCGTAAGTAATTCGGCTCCACCTGTTATGGTTTCAAATGTAGCTTATGGTAGAACGATTTATGTAAAATTAGAAACAACATCTAAGAGCAAAGATGTACAAGCTGCTTTTAAAGCCTTACTTAAGGATAACAGCGTTGAAACAAGTGGACAGTATAAAGATATTTTTGAAGAAAGTACCTTTACTGCTGTAGTATTAGGCGGAGATGCGAAAGAGCATAACAAGGTTGTTACTAAAGATTTCAATGAAATCCGAAATATTATTAAAGATAATGCTGAATTAAGTCTTAAAAATCCAGCATACCCAATTTCATATACAAGTACTTTCTTAAAAGATAATGCAACTGCTGCTGTTCATAACAATACAGATTATATTGAGACGACAACTACAGAATATTCAAGTGCTAAAATGACACTTGATCATTATGGTGCTTACGTTGCTCAATTTGATGTATCTTGGGATGAATTCACATTTGACCAAAAGGGTAACGAAGTACTAACACATAAAACATGGGATGGTAGCGGAAAAGACAAAACGGCTCATTACTCTACAGTTATCCCTCTTCCACCGAACTCAAAAAATATAAAAATTGTAGCAAGAGAATGTACAGGTCTTGCATGGGAATGGTGGAGAACAATTATTAATGAACAAAACGTTCCATTAACAAATGAAATAAAAGTTTCAATTGGAGGAACAACATTATATCCAACAGCTAGTATTAGTCATTAAGTATAAAAAAAGCGCCCTATAAGTAGGGCGCTTTTTTACTTAGTCATAAATTTTATTCCTCTATTTGCCGGGCAGCCCGATTGATGAGGGCTGATTAATAATGTAATTCCTAATATAGTTAATCGGCGTTGATTTACTTCTTCACGTAAAATGGATTGAAATGAAATTCCTATTACTTGGACAAGTGTTGCTAAAAGTGTGGCAATTGGAGGAATAAAACTTTATGTTCCTTTGTTTTGGGCCAACTTAAGAAACTTTTGTAAAATGATAGGATTACAAAAATGTAATGTGGGTGTAAGGAAACTGGATTGTACCATCTGTATGGTTAAAGCATACTTAAGGTAAGGAAGATTTATATTTTAACGGGTATAAATCTTACAAGTAGAATAGAAAGGTTAGGTATTACCATATGAAATGGATCATGAGAATTTTTGTGTTATTAGCTATAGTAGGAGGTGCTTTCTACTATATGAAGTCAGGGAATGGATACTATTTGACTAAACAATATTATGTAAAAGTAACGACTGATTCTAAAGTAGAAAACGAAAAATTGAGTAATGGAGAAGTTCTTACGTATCATGTTTACGATGAGAAGGTGTACGATAAAAAAGGGGAAGAAAGAGAACTGAAAATTTCCTTGCAAAATGAATTGGAAAAAAATCAATATTATTTGATTGATTGGGAAGATCGCCGTGGGATTGTTTCTAAAATAGCTAAAGTGAATCAAGCAAAAATAGATAAAGGTATTTTAGATAAGTTGAACGCAAATTCATAATATTTCAGGATAAGTTAATCAAAAGCTGTGTTAGCGTAAGATTTATAAGAAAAAGGTATTGTAGCAAAAATAAAAGAGATTATTATAAAACAAAAAAGACCGAACCGTCTGGTTCTGTCTTTTTTTAGGAATGAAGAATGAATTTTACAAATGATGTGGCACAAAGCTGGATTGCTACAATTGGGATGACATGTATGAATAGTGGACTGTAACACTTATGTAGATGGTTTGCAGAGATATAAAATCAATATAGAAGAGGAGTATTATTCTAGATGACTTATGTAACTACAATTTTATCAATAGCGGGTATCGTTATCATGTCTTTAGCGAGGATTAATTTTAAAATAAGGGCGTTTGCTAATAAACCAGCTTGGGGTGGCTTCACTCTTCCCTTAATTCTAATTGGATTTATTTTATTTTGTATCGGTATGTTTTTAGGTTTTGTAAATCATCAACTATAAGGTGGGAATATTGTGAAGACGAAAAGCTATATGTTTTTCGTCTTTTCGTTCTCTTGCTTAATAAGAAAGATCCTGCAACTCAGTACAGGATCTTTAATCAAACGTATTTAAAAACTAAATTGTGGTTTCATATCACCTTTATAAGGTTCATGTTCAACGAATATAGTTATATCCTTACCAGCTTGGTCTTTACCAGTTCTTTTATACGTAAATTTATTCTTATTTAGTTCAGTAAGTTCAAGAGCAGCACCGTATTTGTTATTTCCAATTGAAACATGGGCTCTTATTTTATTTTCGTGTACAACATCGAAGTAGCCATAATCACCGCGGCTTTGACCTGTTTCGCTATTGAAAAACTCATATTTATTAGACTTGTCATCAAATTTTGCTAAACTTATAAAATTCGAATTAAACTGTGTTACATCGTTACCAGCTTCATCTAATACCTTTGTTCCATGCCAAAGGGTACTGCCTAAAATTTTATCTCCATCAACGTTTTTAACAATATCTCCTGTAGTCGTGTTCAGCTGCTTGTCCGGATCAGTGAAAGAAAGTTCTTTTTCTTTATATGGGACATGTTCAACGAAAACTTCTACATCTTTACCGTTAGCGTCTTTACCCATTCGTTTATAAGTAAATACATTTTTATTTAGTTTTGTCATGTCAACGACAGCTTGATACTTCATTGATTCTGAAATTAATATTCTCTTCTTCCCATCATTTGTGACAAAGAAAGTGCCTTTATCGCCACGACTTGCACCTGTTTTAGCATCAAAAAATTCATATCTGCCTGACTTCGCATCATATTTTGCAAGACCAATGAAGTTTGCATTCTCTTTTGTTAAGTCATTCTTATCTTTGTCATACACTCGTGTACCTTGCCAATTTGTCTCGCTAAGAATATTAGCCATTTTTTGCCCTTTAGTTAATTTATTTTCCTTTTTTGTTTCTTTAGCAACTTGTTCTTGTTTTTGTTTCCCATGATTTTCTTCAGCTTTAGTACCAGCACACCCTGTTAATGCTAATGTGAATCCGAGCAGTACGGATGAAAGTGCTTTTGCTTTTTTGTTCATGTTTTATCGTCTCCTTATTTTATGATTTCAAGTAGTACGGTTAGCGATTATAGTAGCAGTGCGTCATATATGAACTTAGTTGCTACGTTTCTTATGTTAATACCCGACTATAAACTGCCTCTAAATAAAACATTAAAAAAAGATAAACTAATTCCTAAAAAATGTTCATATTTATAAAAAATCGCTAGCTTGCTGTAGTGCCTACGAGTAATCCAAAAAATACACTGTAAAGAAGAAGGAAAGCCGCTAATAATAATGTAATTGCTAATATAGCTAATCGATTGTAGTGCAAAACTTTTGAGAAAAACTGTAGGAGTGGTGTTTTTGTAAGACTCTTTCGTTAGCAATCGGTTGTACATCATCATGAATTTGAACACCTAATGTATCAGGTAAGAAGAAAGTAGCCCCTTCATTGTTCGCAATATGTTGTACATAAATAACTGTTTTATGTTTTTCACGAAATGCTTTCAAAACTTCTTTCGCTTTTTGTGCGGCTTTTTCAGGTTGATGTAATTCCATATTGCCACCTTCAAAGTAATCATTTTGTATGTCTACTAATAGCAATGCTTCGTTCATCGTTATGCCCCCATACTTAGTGATTCAGCACGTTATTTGTACTGTACCGTTATTATATAAATTGTAGCTATGCGGAAGTAATAACGTTGTGAAACGATTTTGGGGTATATAGTTTCAGTGTGAAAAAAGTGAAAGTTGCTATAAGTACAAATGGATTTTGTGGACTTCACGGCAAAGTTATAGATAGAGTGGCATTGCAGGGTTAAAAACCATAACTTTGCTGGAGGAGCGGGTTATGGTTTTTTTATGAGGAAATACGATTTTAAGTTTTTGCTGAAGGTGTTTTTCTAGGATATGCTGTGAGTGATTGGAGTGAGGTAGTGTCAGATATTGTCGACCAATCGATATATTGGAAAAATCGTTGATATATTTGTAAAGGGGTGTTTGAGGTGATTGTGAAAGAAAGAAAAATGCCGATTTATATAAGACAGTTAGAAGCACTGCTTAGAAGGTTACCTGTACATCATCCAAAACGAAATTTAATTGGAGAAAACTTGGCAAAACACATGGCGGGGTATAAAGGGGAGCAAGCAATTGATTATCCACTTAGTTTTATTTCTGAGAAAGAGTATAGTGTTTTACATGATGTTCGCTTATCTAATCATGATCAATACTTTCAAATTGATACTATTATCATTTCCACAAAGTTTCTTCTTTTTCTTGAGATAAAAAATATAGCAGGTACATTAATGTTTGATGCAAAGTTTAATCAACTTATCCGAATAACAGAAGGAAATTCAGAGGGATTTCCAGATCCGGTTTTACAAATAAAAAGGCAAGAAATACAATTAAAGAAATGGTTAAGCTTACATGGATTTTCCTCTAGTCTTCCAATCGAGTCCCTCGTTGTTATTAGCTCGCCTCGTACCATTATAAAATCTTCAGATGACAATCTTCTTCATACAATTATTCATAGTGCAAATTTACCTCATAAAATAAAGTGGTTTGAAAGTAAATATAAGAGAAAAGTTATAGATAATGTAGATAGGCTCATTCATCAAATAATAACGGAGCATTCTCCACTTCAACAAAATATACTTGAGCAATATAAAATAGAAAAAGAGGAGTTGTTAAATGGAGTACAATGTGAGAAATGCTTAGTTATTCCAATGGTTAAAGTGAAGAAGGGCTGGCGTTGTACAAGTTGTAAAGATTTTTCAAAAGTGGCACATGAGGATGCTATACGAGATTATGCATTGCTCATTAGTACGACATGTACGAACGGTAATTTGAAAGAGTTTCTCCATGTTTCGTCGGGTATGGTTGTAAACAGAATTCTCCACACACTAAATCTCCCCTACACTGGCAACAACAAAGGACGAATATATGATTTACCTTCTTTCCAATCGTAATTTTGCTATAATAAATAAGTACTTATACGAAGGGGAGTCTAAAGAGAAAATGAAGTCATTTAATATCGATCATGTTATAGCTAGTGTTTTGCAATGGATATTAAATATAGCTTTAATTATATTATCCATTGTGTTATCGATTTTCTTAGTGAATGAGACAATTACGTTTGTGCAGTATATTTTTTCGGCAAAAGAGTATACGTCTTATAAATTGGTTGAAAGTATCATCGTCTATTTCTTATACTTCGAGTTCATTGCATTAATTATTAAGTATTTTAAATCGAACTATCATTTCCCGTTACGTTATTTTATTTATATCGGAATTACGGCCTTAATTCGATTGATTATTGTGTCTCATGAGGAACCGATGGAGACGTTATTATACGCAGGAGCAATTCTTGTTTTAGTTATTGCTTTATACATATCGAATATGAGAGATTTGAGAAAAGAGTAGTAGTGCAGACATAA
>WPCI01451541.1_pt1 | contig 11039 bp, 7 predicted proteins | sample 5399871 | NCBI WGS metagenome assembly WPCI01 (sample SAMN12869469, study PRJNA574797) | sludge metagenome | isolation source: wastewater treatment of pH7 | place: China:Beijing | collected 2019-05-20
TTACAACCGTAATGGTATTGCTGTTGTTCAATTGTTCATTTAAGTAGATTGGATCGTAATCATTTGTTACAATCTCAATCTCTTTCCCACCGTTTGTATGAACCTTTAATTTTTTAGTGCCTTCTGCAGCAGGCAAATTGATTGGTAAAATACGTTTTACATCAATTCGTTGGATAATAAAATCACCGATAAGTACGGTAATTAGGTCGTTACTATTCAATTGTTCGTTTAGCACCTGTGCATCGTATTTTTCTGTTTGTACCGTGTGTTTTAATCCGCCTTGTGTGTGAATTTCAATTGTTTGCATATGTTATCCATCTCCTTCATTATTTTTTATCATTTATCTTAATACGTACCGCCACTTCTGGACTGAATAAACAAGCGTCCTGTAACAGTAGCATTAATTCTAGCTAAACTATCTGGTGTAATTTTAATTTCAACATAACGACCACGCTGCAATTTCCCTTCGCTATCCTTCGCTAAATACGGAATCAAATTTATATCTTGTCCTCTTATCGAATCGAAAGGCAATGTATTCCCATCCACTTCAATCGTTACTTTTGATGGGGTTTGATATAATTCGAAAATGCCGAACTCAATATCGTGGGTGTGATTTGGCAATGTGATTTCATGGCTGTGCGGGTCTAGGTGTATATCGTGCTGGTGGTTTGGCAGACTAATAGAATGTTGGTGGCTTGGAATGCTAATAGAGTGTTGGTGATTTGGTATGGACAGACTATGCGTGTGCTCGCCACTAGAACCATGTGTGTATAGACTAGCTCCTGTTCCTTTTGCATAAAACGAAGCCGCTGTATTCCTACCAGGATCAGAAAATGCTGTGTACAATCCTATCGTTGGAGGTTCAGAGGGAACAATACCACCACCATGAAACATCTTATGAACATGATCCCCGCCACCGCTAGATGTTTGCACACTCCCGCCGCCACTAGTTGATGTTTGTGTACTGCTACCGCCACTAGACGTCGATTGTACGATAGACCCCCCAGCCGATGTGGAGGACACTGTACCCCCGCCAGCGCTTGTAGAGCCCACTACAGCCCCGCCGCCTTTAATGGCGCGCTCATATGCTCTAAATCTTAATATCTCAAATGTCAGTAACAATTCATTCACATTTTTCACATCGTTAGGTATTTGAAACCTAATGATAGCTGGATGTTCGGGGTCGCAATTATCTTGGAAATCTCGACTATCAATATTCGTCGTTCCTTGAGAATACACTTCGTTGACTCTCTGTCGTTTCTCAATATCGGCCTGTATTGTACCTAAATCAGTTACCTTATTTTCTAATACGAGTTTTACATCAAGTGGATTCCCTGTAACATCATCTTTCGGACGATCCATTACTCGTAAATCTACTGATATATTGAAATCCTCATCATACAGACGTACTAGCTTACCAGTCTCATACTTTTCTATTTTGTATGGGTCAATCAATTCGTAATCAATTGCCTGAATTTCATAAGTAACTTTCGGCATACATGCTTTTAGCAACATTGAATTTGCTGAAGCGTAAAGTGATTGAGCATCTTCAAATCTTCTATCTACCCATATATAATCAAATCCATCGTGTAATTCTCTGACAAACTCAGGAGCGTCTATATAAGGAAGGCCATTATTAACGCTTTTAATTGTAAGTTGGTTTACACCTTCTCCATAACCCAGCGGATAAATCCTAGTCATGACATCCTTTGCTTCTACTTTTCGTTTAATTCCCTTCATATTCTTCCGATATCGAAGTTCACCCGTAATTTCTTCAGAATATCGGACAATGTTTAACGTCCAAGGATACGAGGAATCGTCCCATGTCCATTGGAATTTCTCATCAAATGGCTTCGGAATGCTATATATCGGTCCTAATAACGTATCTTCATTTTCCCAACTATAAGAAAAATACTTTGTGAAATCACATTGACCAAGTTTCCAATGTTTTATTCTCTGTTTGCTAAGAAGATACTCGATATTCTCCCTTGTGGTTAAATTTATTCTTTCGTGATAACCAAAAAGCACGCTATCCATTAGTGTGGATAAAACGTGCTCGCAATCATAAGTTATTATTTTTTCGTGTACTTCTCTTTCTTCTTCACTGTCCATAATACGGAACATACCGATACGCTTACCATTATCGAATATTTCCACATAATCAAACGTTTCAATTTCTTCTCTCTTTGGATCTGTAAAGGGCAATGAAAAACCCGCCGTCCAAAGTTCATTGAGTGGCGGGTTGTACTTTATGTTATATGCATTTTCAAGATATGCCTTGAGCTGCATTTGTTTGTTGTATAGTTTTAACAATATACCACCCCTTACTTAGACGTTAATTGTCCTACAAAGTAATCTCCCATTGCACGGAATCCATCATTATTTGGATGCAAATCGTCGTATAGATATGTTGAATATGTTCCTTTTCCTATGCCACTCTCAGCATGCATATCAACGAGTGGACAAGAATACATTTTTGCAATTTTACGTAAACCTTCGGATACTTCTTGCATTTTAGCCGATGGTCTTGTCGCTCTACCTGATCTAATTGGAGTACTAATGTAAATTCTGCATTTTGGATTTTTCGAACGAATATATTCAATAGCTGCACGTAACGCTCCGAATGTTGTAGTTTCATCGAATGTTGTATCTTCTTCTACTCCAACAACTCCAAAGTTAACGTTTTGTCCAACGTCATTTGTTCCTCCGGCGATTGTAATAATTTCATACTTTGTAACATCTTGAGCTTTAATATCATCAAGAATACATCCTACACCGCTAATACCAGAACGAGCGATAGTGGCGCCACTGTGCCCGAAATTATCAACAATAGCCCCAGCTTTTCGCATATAGGATTGATATCCTACAAGCGGTTCGGGACCAACTTCCGCAATAACTTTACCATCTAACCATGTAATACTATCACCAAATGTAGCAATCAATTTACCTAGTAATTTATTAGTAGTCATAACAGCCCACGGTAATAGAAATCCGTATGGAGAATAGCCCTTAGGTTTTACAGCTGACTTTTTCAACATATAAGTTAGCAAATCATTTTTTACAACATTCACGCGAACCATTCGCGCATTTTCTGGCACTGTTACGGTATACCATCCCGTTTCGCTCTGAACAAAATCTATTTTCTTAATAAAACGATTCTGTTCATCAAAGAAAACACCAGCTTGTGCATATTTATAGTTACATCCAAGTATTTCTCCTGGAGCTACTACAATAGAGCGAGATAAATTTATAATTGAGCTGTCTATAATGTTCCCTAGATCGTCCATATATTTATTTTTCAATGATGTTGTATCATCATATAAATTCAATGCTTCTACACCGGTTAAGCGTTCTGGCTGGATAAGAGATTGTAAGAATTCAGCTTTACTTGGCAACCATTCAGAGGTAAAACCATAATACGAATAAGATGTTGGTTTGGTTGCTGTCTTTTTTAGCATAAAGGCACTAAGATTAGCCTTTAGAACATTTACACGGATGTAACTAGCGTTAGATGGCGTATTATCTGTAAACCATCCACTACCTGCTGCTGTTTCATTAAAATTAAATTTACGAATCCATTTTTTATTATGATCAAAAAATCCACCTGGAGTTACATATTTAAAATTAACCCCAATTGTTTCTCCTGGAGTGACTTTGATATATCGTGTTACATCAATCGATGTACTATCATTCTCAAATCCTGCATCAGTAATATACTTATTTATCGTTCTTTCTGACATATTTAACAAGTTGTTAAACTGAACACCTTGAATTTGTTCCGGTAGCAATTCAATATTGACAGATTGTTTTTTTACGCCTTCGTATGCATTTAAGCTAAAGTCAAATCCTTTTGCTACAACTAATGTGTTTTGGGCGATATCCATAGATTTATCAAATTCAATTGCTAACCAGTTGTATGCATTTGTAACAGGGAAATCACCTACATTGAAGGTTTTCTTAAACCATGTATCTACCCCTGCCGTATTAGCGACTTTTTCCCACTCAGACCATTGACCGTACGCAACTCTAAATCGAACTCTACAAGATGATGTAAATACATTTGCTAAAAAACTTACCGTAATATCTTCATTAGGATTAACATTTCTTAGAAGTTTGTATTTAACACAGTCACCTTCTACATAAGTAGCGCTATCAATACGCGTTCCTAGTCGTCCGGTTGTCGTAAGTACAAGAGTAATACTTGATGCTTTTTCATAATAATCTGGGACAACTTTAAAACTTGGATTGTTCATTAAATTAATATCTGAATTGGATAGCCTACTTGTTAAATCTGGGTAACCATTTTTGGCATTTGTTAAGTCTCGTGTTATTTCGTTTGAATTTCGGATAGTTTGATTTATCTTTGGTTTCCCTACCCTTAAAGGTTCGTTTTGTCCTATCTCTGGTACGGGTGTAAATGTTAATTCAGCCATTGTGTTCCACCACCTTACATGTATTTCGCTTTTAATTTGAATGAAATATTAATGTTTAAGTTAGAACCCGTTATGTTCACTGCATTCGTACCAGGCAATAGTTCTAATCTTTCCATGTTCCCTTTCAATTCGAATAAGAAGTTTTGTCCGTTTTTCATAGCGGCATAATGCTCTGCATCGATTAGAAAAGATGCATTCGAAAAACTTCCAAATAAAAAACTCTCACCGTTTAGGGTAAGAGTTAAATTCGTTGCGGTACCTGAAATCTCGATAACAGGTCGGGCAACTAAAGAACCATAATTATCTATGTTAATACTTTGTGGCGTATTAATTGCAAATCCATAATCACCAATATCAAAAGTCACATCTGATTCAAAAGGAATTTCACTATCAAATGTTAAATCGTCTGTTTCTACGATTGAATATGCATGTGGATCATAAGCAATCATAGGTAATTCAAACTTACCCATACTAAGATAACGTTCAATTGGAAGCGAACCACTATATCGAGCTAGGTAATATTTATCAGGTTCATAATCATAAATCAGTTTTACTTCCTTTGGTTTGCCGTAAGGATCAATAAAGGCAGCCATCATTTTTCTGATAGCTACCGCTAATTCGTATCTATTTTCTTGTGGTTTAACAAGTAAAGGCAAACTAAATTGTATAGGGTCTATATCTGAACCAAAATAATAAGCACCAGGACGACCAGGGATAGAAACTGTATAGTCACGAACTGGTGGGGCTGCTGGATGTTGGAATCCTGGCAAAAGGGCTAATTTAAGTTCACTTATTCGTTTCCCGTCTATCGTCAAACTCACAGTTGTCCCACCTTTCTTCCTGATGTCTTAATATATTTCCCTAATTCCACTGCTAATTTTTTAATGTCAGCTTCTTCACGAATAGGGAAGGTAGCACCTTCAAACATTCTTTCGAAATTATATGAAATATTCCCGTTTGAGTTTGAAGAATTTCCATCTACATTACTTTGACTAGCGTTTCGGCTCATCGCTTGTGTGCTACTAGCCATACTGCCATATACATTACTGATGACACTTTTTAAGCCAGATAGCTCTTTCATAGAACTAGCCATTGAATAACTCATATCGCCAATTAATCGACTCATAGTACCCGTAATACCAAGTGACTTTTCATTTGAAGATAAAGGCGTAACAGATACACGATTACCTCTTTTGGTAAATAACTCTGGTCCAGCTTCACCGGCAATAAATGAACCGTCACCAAGAACATGCCCACCTGTTGCTAACATTGGGATTGTCGGTATATGAGTTTTCCCTCCACCAACAAACGGAACCCAATCAGGCATATCTATACTGTTAATACCCTCAATCAATGCATTAATCATTGAAATCACAGCATTTATTGGCGCTTTTGCTGCTAATTCTATTCCATTGAATACTCCATCAAATATTTTCACAATTCCTTTCCATGCTTTGTCCCAATCTCCTGAGAAAGCACCAGAAATGAAATCGATAATTCCGTTTAAAATCGGCTTTAAGACCGTATCCCACACGACTTTGATTCCATCAAATGCATCTGATACAACACTACCAATAGCACTAAATACAAATTTAAAAGCTGGTAACAGTACATTTTCTATGAATGATGAAATTTTTGAAAAAACAGGAGAGAGTATTTCTTCCCAAACTCGTTTGATAATATCAAATGCATCTTTGACAATATCTTTTATGATTGTGAAGCCTTTATCAAACACTGGTTGCAATGTCCCAACAATTATAGATACTATTTGATCTATTGTAGGTTTGAAGTATTCATTATATATGGCCATTATTTTATCTCCGAATAATACCCATATAGCAATTAAACCTGCAATTGCCGCAACCACTAAAGCAATCGGGCTTGTTAAAACAGCCATAACTCCTGCAAAGGTTATAGCCCCTGATGTTGCTAAGAATATTACTGGGGCGAGAGCTGCGCAAATACCAACAAGTATACCGATTGCAACAGTTATGGCTGTAATTGCAGCCGCTAAAACTGGATGAGCTGAAATGAATTCTGCTATTTTAGAAACCAATTCTGCTACTGTAAGTAACACTGGTTCAAGAGCTTCTTTTAAATCGTTCATCGCTTCTTTCAATTTGACCATCGGTGATGCGTCTGTTTTACTTACGGACTGTTGTAAATCATCTATGCCTTGTTTTAAGTCAGCTTGTTTTTGTTCAGTTTGTAAAATCGTATTTATGATTTTTTGACCTTGATCTTCCCACATTGTCATTTTGTTATCGTAAAGGCTTTTTATCCCTTACTTCTTACACTTCATATTAGTGTAAGCTCGGCATACGTTTTCACTTATAAAGAAAGTGTCACGGTCTCGTGGAGGGATTATATCTTTTCACCCTCTATGCTCTGCCCCTGACTATACTTCGTATAGCCTTCGGTTCAAGTCAGGAATCTCACCCTTCTTGCTTCATACCGCGATTTTAATTCGGCACAATTTATCATCTACCGAAAAGTTCTACACCAATTGCTTCTTTCAAATCAGCATCCTGGATTTGATCTAGCCATTTAACCATATCCACAAATGCTTGTTTACCTTCTTCTCCGCCTTTAGCTATTGCTTTACCCCATCCTTCTAATTGAGCAAATATTTCTTGTACTGCTGCGCTATCTGGCGGATTTTTTGCAAGTTCTAATTTCTGTGCATTCATTTCTTTGAAAGACTCTAATTCAGCTCTATGCGATTCACGAACAGCGTCCATTTCATCACTTAAACGTTCACTTAAAGCTTGTTTACGGTCGTTATGATTTTCTTTTAAGGCGGATAAATTAGCTTGATTTACTTCTCTTAATGAATCAAGTTGCGCTTTATTTGATTCGCTAATAGCCTTTAAGTTTTCTTGCTTACTTTGCTGAAAAGCTTCTTTTTGTTCTTGCTGTCGTTCTTTTAAAGCTTCCTTCTCATTGTTTATTTGCTCTTTAACTTGTTCTTTACGACTATCTATCTCTGATTTCAGCGCCTCTTTTTTCGCATCAGACGCTTCTTTTATGCCGTCTTTTTCTTCTTTCAATCTATCAATTTGGCTTTTACGTTCTTCACGTATCTTATCCAAACGCATTTTTTCTTCAAGTTCTTGTAATGCTTTGATTGCCGCCTGTCGTTCTTCTTCATTTTTCGCTTTACTTATTTTAACTTTTAGATCAGCACGTTTTTCAGCATTCTCACGGTCTTTAAAATATTTATCTTCAGCTGCTGTTTTCGCATCTAAAGAATTAATTTGATCGTCTACCGATTTAAGACGATTATATTTTTCCTCATCAATTAATTTCATACGTTCCATGTATTCTTTATCGATGAGCTTTAATTTCTGTTCAGACGACTTTTCAAATACTTTAACTTCCGCTTCGAGTGATTTCTCAAGTGCTTTTTGTTGTCTATCATAATTTTTTGATGCTGCATCATATTGGGCACTAAGTTTCTTCTCTAAATTCTTTTGTTGATTTTCATAACTTTTAGAAACTGCATTGTATTCAGAATCAAGACTTTTAGCTAATGCGTTTTGTCTTTGACTATGACTTTTAGAAAGTGCCTTTTCTTGATTACTAAATGAATTCGCAAGTGCAGATTCTTGTTTAGCAAATCCCTTTTGCATCGCTGATATCTGTGCATCAGACATTTTTTCAGTATCGTCTACAGCATCACGGACAGCATCCTTCATAGAATTACTTAACCCACGCGACATTTCAACAGAACGAATACGCCCTTCTTTTAAACCCGATTTGTTCAACAGGATTCGCAAGTCCCTGCCAGTTCTCTTATGAACTTCTGTACATCACTATACAGACCAGACTATATCATCATCTTTAATATAAGATGCTCCCCATTTCGGGTGTCATCAGCTTACACCCTACGCTTTTCAGCTAGTCGTTGCACGTTCCCTTTTACAGGCTTCGCTCAGTATTGTCTCTTTTTGAGATTTCCACTGAATTAAAGGAGTTTTCTATGAATGTCACCACTCATAGGGACAATTGTTTATCCAATAGGTTATCTATATTCCAGGATTTTTCCTTTGCCGCACTTGCCATAATGCTTTGCACTTCCTGCGCTGTATAACCAACTCTTCTTAGTTGAGCACCATACTCGGCGATAATATCAAGTTGCTCAGGAGGGAATCCGATTTTTAAAAGTGAATTAACTAATCCTAGTGCTTCTTTATTCGAAATATTTAATTCGCTACCGATTTCATTAGTTTCTTGTATTAATTCTGTAAAATCAATTTGCGAATAGGAACTAGCTATACTGGCTGCTCCCTTTATAATTTCCGTATTTGCTGCATCAGAAGCATCTTTATTCAATGACCATTGTCTTCGAACACCTTCCAATGCTTCCTCAGCGTCACCGCCGTAGGCTGTAACAGTTCTAATTGCATCCTCCACAGATCTTTTTGATGATTCCGGAACATCAAAGGTAATATCAATTTTCGTCTTTAACTCTGACATGTCTAGAGCCTGTCCGATTACTTCCTGAATACCACCACCAGCAACTATTCCGCCTAATACATTTTCCAACTCAATTCCTAATTCTTTGACGCTTTCACCCGTTTGATCTGCTTCTTGAGAGAGCTGGTTTAAATCGTTCCTAATGTTTTGAATCGAATTACCATCATCAACAGAACGAAGCGCTTGTTGTAGCTTCCCGATATCCGCTTCAGCTCCTAGCGCTTCCCTTCCGATTATCTCAATAGCTTGCTCTAGCTGCCTACTTGATGCCGTACCGTTTTTAATTGCATTCACAAGACGATTCCCTAATGCATCCGCAAAATCATCAACACTTTTTCCTGTGGCGCTAAATAAAGTCTCTAATTGTCTTGTTGAACTTGCTGCTTTTTCTTGCTCAGCCTTTAATCCTGCAAGACTGTTTTTGAATCCATTAAGTTGCCCTTCTGTAAATTCAATTTCACGCCTAAATGCTCGATATTGCTCTTCATTAATCGCGCCACTTTCAAATTGTGCTTGGACTTGCTGTTGAGCGGCCTTTAAGCTATCTAATTTCTTCGTTGTATTCTCGATTTGTTGAGTAAGCAATTGTTGTTTTTGCGCTAGTGCTTCCACATTACCTGGATTGAATTTTAAGAGTCGTTCAATATCTTTTAGCTCTTTAGATAGTTCACCACTTCTTTTATTGACATCTTTCAAGGCGTTTTGAAGACCGGTTGTTTCTCCGCCGATTTCTATCGTTATTCCCTTAATTCTTCCTGCCATGTTATCACCTCACTTGCTTAGAAATTATTAAAGTCATCTTGTGTAGCTGTTCTTGTATTTTCTTGTTCTTTCTTCGGATTTCGTAATTCTACATATTCATCGATATAATCCAAGCAATCACCTATTGTCATATCCTCTAAATCTTCTTTTGAGAGTTTGCATGAATAACAAAGAGCAAGGAATGTATCAACGGAAAAACTACTCTTCCCATCGTTACGCCCTTGCCCTTGTTCATCTTCTGTTATTTTTTTTTTGACTGAACAGTACTTTTAATTAAGTCTTGAATTTCAGTGATAATTTCAGCAATCGGAAACTCTCCGAATGTATCTAGCCAAGTTAATGGGTCTTGAACTTCTTTGTTTGCTGTTTTAGCAAATGCCCACACCAAGTTATAGATAACTTCAAAATCTAATTTACTTAAATCAACTTGCGAAAGGTCGATATTATTTTGGTCGCCATCTGTTGAAATGTATGAAGAAAGTACCCCTAAACTAAGGATATCCGCAAACATATCACGTCTAAATTGAGATTTATAACGAATAGCCGTACCGGCAGTACTTTTCAGAAGCACTGCCTTATCATCAATTACAATAGTTTTTTCCATCTAGTTACGCCCCCACAACTTTCTCGTACACCTTTGTATACCAAGCATCGTAAATTCCTGCTGGTGTACCAACTGTTGTTGATACTTTAACTTTTTGATTTTCTGGATGTTGCGCTGCAACGAATTTCAATTCAGTTGTATTTGGCTCTGTTTTATCACTCTTTGTGGAAGAACCCGCACCAGGTCGTGATACAGATACGTTGTAAAGTAAGTGACGAGTTGCTTTTACATCACCATCAAATTCGAACATTAAAGCGATTTTTTTGATCTTTGCATTCGAAACCTCAGTGATAACTTTGTCAGTCTCATCCAAAATTTCTCCTAATACTTCAGTACGAAAAGCTTCAGTGACTTTGGCGATATTTAATGTACCTTCATATCCTTGGTTACTTGATTCAGTGTAATAGTTGCTGTCATCTGCATAAAAATCAGATTGTTCACCTTTTGGCTCTAATTTCATTTCAACTGCACCTGGTAATTTACCTGGAGTTCCATATGTGATCTTTCCTGTCTCATCCTCAGTAATTACACTATAATGTACTTTCTTTAGACCAAAAGTAACTTTATTTTCTGCCATTTATATCAACCTCGTTTCATATATTTTTTGATACACTTTTTCAGATTCAATAAATCCTTCAACTTGTGAATCGTAAGGTATTTCACAATCATCTAGGACTTTTTCAAGCTTGGCTTCAGCAACTAAATCCTTTTTAGTTGTGTAAAGCTCTATATTTAAATCGTTTATCTTGTGATACACCATA
>WPCI01135930.1_pt1 | contig 11033 bp, 7 predicted proteins | sample 5399871 | NCBI WGS metagenome assembly WPCI01 (sample SAMN12869469, study PRJNA574797) | sludge metagenome | isolation source: wastewater treatment of pH7 | place: China:Beijing | collected 2019-05-20
ATTATTTCTTTTAATTGATGAGCATTACCTATACGTCTTGAGCGGATTTCAAGATACCAATCGTTTAGTAGCTTTGTAATTTCATTGTTTCCCTTAGTTGAAACAATCATTATTTATTCCCCCATCCTATAGAAGTCTACTGATGTTATATATTACCATTGTAGCAAAATCCCCATTGTATTTAACTGTTTTATTTTTATTTTTCAACAAAATTCAGAAAAATCAATCAACAAATAAAAGCGGAACAGATTTTTGAAGGTACTGGTGCAGATGGTATATGGAATAAGGCTATATTCAAAGTAAAAGAAGGTAGCTACTATTATATATCTGAGAATAGTACGATTGAGGTAGCTGCCAATGAGTATCTAAACGTAGAAGTGTTAGAAGAGGTCCATCAGGGAGAGGATTATAATTTATTTGCTGTAAAAGGGGACGAAAGAGACATGCTGCAGCAGTTAGAGATGGATAGATTTAATTTTGAAGATGTAGAACGGGGAGACCTTAATCTATTGGATAACGAAATTATGAGTAGTACAGGTGCTATAGAAGAGTGGGGAATTGAATCATCAACATTACGTAAAAGAATAAATGATTTCCCAAAAGGCTCAATCCGTAAAATTGGAACTACATATGCTGTGCCTCGATTTGGAATGCGCTGTGTCTTCGGTTCGGATAAGAAGTAAATAAAAATAAAATAGGAGGAGCGATCAATGAAGAATCACATAAGGAATTCTAAGAGTCAATTACTACAAACCAATAAGAAATGATCTCACCTAAGCAAAAACAGCGTGAAACCATATAAAATTGATTAAGAGAGGCTTATATAGAGAAGATTAAGGTTCATAACCGTAGATTGAAACCTCAGGAGCACGCGGATGTTTTAAGCTGGGTATTGTTTAAAATTCGTGAACACAGTATATGATATAATTTTTCTGATAGAGTTGGATAAGTTAACAAAAGGTGGTATTAGCTATGCGTAATGAAAAAGATGTTTCGGTTACCAAAAGAGCTTCTGATGATCTGAATGATTTGGATGATTTAAGAAAAAAGGTTATAGATTTAACAAAGGAAACAGGGGAATCAATCAAAAGAAATATTATTAGTTGTAAAGCATTTAAAGATTCAATCCCTATGGATTTACTTTATATGAGAAATACTAAAGATTCGAATTTATTAGATTTAGTAAAAAGTAATAAGTTTATTGTATTACTTGGGGATGCAGGTGAAGGTAAGAGTATATTTTTAAAAAGAAGTGCTTATGAAATTATGAGTAATCGCGATCCAAGTAACAACTATCTTGCCTTATATTATTCATTAAATATGTATGCAGATGAAGATATTCAAATGTTACTAGAAAAGGAATATGGAGACTTTACTAAATTTAAAGATTTAAAGTTTCTTTTTCTATTTGATGAATTTGATCAAGTCCAAAATAAGGCATTACTTATAAAAAAATTGCAGTCTTTTCGGGATAAGTTTTGTGATTCACACTTTTGTATTGCATCTCGCTCAAATGCTTATTCAAATAACTTTAATAATGCAGAATTGGTTCAACTATTACCTTTTTCCTCCCGTGATATTGAACAATTTGTAAAAAATAAATTACCTTTGAAATATAATGCACTTCTACAGGATGCTAAAATATTTAATTATATGGAATTTATGAAAAATCCATTCAATCTAAATGCAATTATTGATTATTATAAAATAAATAATTCTCTCCCTAAAAATACTGCGAAAATTATTAATGAAGTTATAAAATCTTCAATCAATGAAAAACTAAATGAATTAGAAGAAGATATCTTATTTAAGGAATCGTATGAATTAGAAAAAGTATACTTCAATTTACAAAAAATAGCATTAGTTATGGAAAGCATCCAATCAAATTTCTTAACAAATAAACAGCTTATGACAATTATCCCTAATAAAGAAACTAGGCATGTCATTAAAAATTTATCTATAATTAAAAAAAGATTTAATAATAATAATATTAGTTTCCAGTTTATTCATAATAATTACAATGAGTATCTTGCTGCAGACGCTTTAAAAAATAAGAGCCTCGATGATATTTTACAATTAATTACTATAGATGGATTGCCTGAATTTAATATTCTGCCATCATGGAAAAACACTGTAGCTTTTTTGTTATATTTGAGAGATAGCCAAGATCTAATTGAAAATCTAATTACTATAGATCCTTCAATGCTCTTAGATTTAGAAGTTGGAAGATTAACAAAGCAACAACGTAATCAAATTTTTAAAACTCTATATGAGAGATACTCCTCCCGTGATATTTGGTTAGGAGATAATCCATTTGATTTAGCAAAATTAGCGATGAATAATGAAACATACAGTTATTTAAAGGATAAAATCATAAGTTCAAGTAGTAATATGGATAAATACAACGCTGTTTATATAATTCGATACTTCAAAGAATATGCAGAAATGGATTTAAAAAACAAACTCATTGATCTTGTATTAAACATAGATATTAATACTGAATTGCGGGCAGTTAGCTTATCAACTTTAACAAGTTTGTACCAGGTGGATAATGAACTTGTTAATGCTGTATTACCTATTCTTCAAGAAAAAGAAAATGTAGGCTTAATTGGTTCTTTTTTTAGATTCTTAACTAAATATTCAACAGTGGATGATTATATTGAATTTATTATTGAACACATTCCTTTAATGCACTTTAATCTTGATTCAACCATTCATTTATCAAACTATGCTATTTATGATTGTATAGAAAAACTGCAATCACTAGATGCAATTATAAAACTACTGGATTATTTTATTGAAAACACCCAGATACTAAGGGATATTCATATTGATGATTTAATACCTAGCATAGTAGGTAAAGCATTAATTTATCAGGAATCTTCGGTTGTTTGGAATAAGATGCGGGAACTTTTAAGGAAATCAGATATCATATCTCCGCACAAAGCAATGTATACTATTTTCAATTTTTTTGTAGCTTCAGGTACTTTAAATCAGCTGTTCGATAGTTTTTACAATCGTGCGGAAATTAAAAAAGATCGTTATTATTACAAAGTAATTGCTTTATCGATGACAGAGGAGAATATACTAAGACTTATTTCCGATAAAAAAGATGATGTAATATCTGAAAATGAAATAATGAAAATAATTTTTGAAATGCGTGTGTATCATCAAGAGGAGGATTTCGTAGAAAAATTAGTACATGATCTTAATATCGAAGAGCCCACTTCTAAAAATTATGAAGAAATACAAAACAATAAACTAATGGAATTTATTGAAATTATTTTCTCAAAAGAAAAGTTTTTAGCAGAAGTTAAAAACATATTCATAGGTGAAGAAAAAGAAGCATTATGTTTCGATGATTTGGAAATCGATAAAATGTGGGATAATTTAAAAGGTGATGAGAAATATAATAGTTTTATGTTGCGGTGCTTAAGAGAAATATTGAAAATAAAACCTATTACATTTGATGAATTCGAAACATTAATTCCAGATTATGATGTATTCACACTGAATGAGGCGTATAAAATAAAAACGAATAATTCGAATATCGAATTTTCTAAAGAACAAAGAGAGAAAATTTCACAAATATGCTATGACAAAATAAAACACGTTGATTTTAATACTGCAATTACTTACAACGAAAATAGTGTAACATTTGGTTCAATATATGTGTCATTATGGTTTTTCCAAAGACTGTTTAACCTTCAATATCCGGAAAACATATTGTTGGATATGATATCATTTGATTATGTTATTAAAAACAATCATGTGGGAATTAAATATATAGAAAAATATGTTAGTTTGTCTTTAATGCAGGAAAGAATCCTTTGGAACCTAATAAATAAAGACATCAGGGAGCAAATACTATACAATCATTTAAGCTTTTGTAAAGAGTATAAGGTAAGGGATTCAATAGAGATAATAAAAAAATTATTTAGTAACAGTAATCTTTCTAATCGTGATAAGTTGGAATGTCTAAAAACTTTAATTTATCTAGGTGTAGAAATTTCATACTTAAAAGAGTTAATGGTGTCCACTGAAGACGAGAAGATTTTTGATACATGTGCCGCTTATTTAAGTCAGCTCGAACCTCAAAAAACTCAAGATATTTTAATAGAAAGTCTTAATAAAAAAGACAATATAGCTTTAAAGAGTGCTGCACATTTAATAAACTATCAAAATATAGAAGGTATTGAGTATTACATTAATTACATTCGAAAACAAAAAAAATATGGTTCTTTTACTTCACAAATGTTAATTCAAAAGATATCGAATATAGAAGCATTGGAACTCTTATTTACTTTATTAAATGATGTTGTAAGAAAAGAAATTAAGCAAGAACCATTTGAACGACTTCAAGAAGAAATAGTATCTGCGTTTAAAAATATAGCCGTAAAAGACGCAAGCAGCTTAGGAAAAGTACTTGAAGGGATTTTGGGATTTATTGAACAAAACAAAGAAGATATCGAACTAAACGATTTCCATGTAATCCACGATGATGTGTTGAAGTTTTATAAATCAAACTACAAAAAGAGCAATGATATTTACACTACTTTAACCTCAGTCAATCGAATCCTCTTTGTCCCAGAGGATGAAGAATATCGAAATAAACTAATAGCATGCATAAATCTTCAGACTGATATTATGGAGAATACGACTGCTATAGATATTTTCAAGTTACATCCTAAGAACATGGGGAATATTGCTTATTTAGTTTCCCTTAAATTAAGTAAAAGCAACCGCGAATTCGAGAATTTTATCAATTATATGCAGCAAATCTTTTTTGAATCACTTCACAAAGAGCAAAAGCAAAAGAAAGATATCGATGGGCGTATATATAAAGAACATCGTACACTTTTTGAAATCTTAAATCTGATTCGATGTTTAAGACATTACTATCTTCATATGGAACTTAATGATCTAAATGTGGTAGAAACAGTGAACAACTTCTTTTTAAGCTTTGGAGGTCAACCAGATACTGCCGAAAAGTGGATGTTATTACATTCGAAAATAATTAAAGATTTAGAAGAAGCTCTTCTGAAGACTAAATCTACTCTCTAAATCGCTGCAAATTACAAGGATTAATAATAGAATTTATCCAATATAAATTACGCGATTAGAATTAGTACCTTTGAATTAATTCATTGGATAAAAAAATCTTCAATTTCACATCGAGATTAAGCAACTATATTTTTACCCCCGTCCTATATATAGAACGGGGGTATGTTTGTTCAATTCTTTAAATTTAAATCGCTCAATTTTCGTTCTACAACAGGTGCTTAGTGAATAGATGAACTAGACTGTAATTCTCGGGAATTATATGCTAAATTATTCAAGTTGCCTTTTTTCTAAACAATCAATAGCTTCACGTTTCTTCTCATTACTAATATTTGTATAGATACTAGTAACTTCGACTGAAGTATGTCTAAGTTGATCTCGAAGTAATACTAGGTCTTTGTTTTCCTTATAATGATTGGTGGCATATGTGTGCTGTCGTTTATGAGGGCTACGTTTTTCATCAAATGCACTTGAATATTTGTCAAATAACTTCTGTATAGCTCTAACAGTTAACTGCGTATATTTCCCTTTATAATTTGTTACAAAAAGTAAGTCTTCATCTTGAGGGCAGTTATATTTATCAGGACGAATCCTAATATACCCCTGAACATCATCTAAGCAAGAACGAGTGGCTATCTTTTATTACCTTTACGAGTCGCTTTTATGGTTCCCTGACCGAAGTTTATACTAGAAATAGTAAGACTAGCTACATGGGAAACCAGAAGTCTATTGTTTAAAATGAGGCTTATGATGGCTATATCTCTTTCCTTATCCCGCCGGAAAAACTATATTTTTGTGGTGATATATTTTTCAATATTTCTCGGTAATCAATTATAAAAATAAAATAAGCCATATCTTACTTGTTATTCGTTTAAAAGCCTAAATAGAAATAAAAAAAAAGAGAATAAGAGCAGTGAAAATATGACTAAATATAAATAAAATACTTTCATTTTTGATTGAATGAGAATATCTAGAATTATGACGAATTAATATTTTTATTATTAATCCATATATCATCGAAATTAAAATGAGTAGAAGTAACAGCCAAACAAATTGCACCCTATTATAATCTATGGACGTAGCATTAATAATAGCAGGTTTTATAGCGATAAAAAAAATTATTAAATATATAAAAAGACTTAGAATACAATATAATGAAAAATTCAACAAGTTTCTGTACAAATAATTCCCCCCTCTCATAGAAGTAACCTAGCCCTATTTAATTATTACCATCATAGCAAAATAAAGTTAATCTGAAGTTGATTTTAAACTATTTATTAATAAGAATCAGAAGATAAAAATAAGTAAGCATAGAATTTCTATTAATAATTAAATGTATATATTCATAAATTTTAATGCGTGAATAGTATTATAATGAATTAAATGGATGGTAATAATATTCCTCTTTGAAAGGGTGTATATTAAATGCAGTATTCTTACATTAAGTATTTTGATGGTTGGAAAAAAATATTTCCTAGTGGTAACTTAATAGAATTTCAGGAGAAAAGTTATATAGAGTTAGATTCTATGATTATAGATAATGAAAAGGAAGCTAAGCTTATTAAAGGAAGAAAAGCTATATATCAGGCAATATGCCCTATATGCGAAGACATCATGTCGTTTAATAAAGGATCTAAGGCCGTTAATAAAAATCCATATTTTTTTCATTTAGATAAAGAACAATGTTTTTCATTTGAATCACTGGCACATGCTAGAACTAAGAAATACTTATATGAATTATTTAGTAAGGCTGGTTACATCGTAAAAGAAGAGAAACGATATAAAGACATTTCACGTGCCGACGTAGCAGTACTGCAAACAATTGATGGAAAAGAAGAGCTGAAGCTGGCAATCGAGGTACAGGCGTCAAATATTCGGACTAGTAATATTGCAAAGAGAACAAATATATATTTTGAAGAAAATGTACCAACTGCATGGGTGTTAATACTAGATAGTTTCTTTCCACCTAAGGAAAAAGAAGTAAATGGTGAAAAAATATACACGGATAGTTATAGTGGCACAAGAATTAGTAGTTTTAATCCAGAAACAAATTCATATGAGTATACATATATTGCTCCATTAAAAGAGGAGTACTTCTTTGTAACAGGGGAAAATAATAAAGCATTTAACTATTTGATGGATGTATACCATGTTATTGTAACTGTTGATCATAATGGACATGTATTTTTAATTCGAAGAACTCCCGAAAGTTCTAAGTTAAGGGTAGATGCATTATTAGAGAACCGAGAACATTCAACACAAGATGATATATTTCTGGTTAACCGAATAGCAGAGTCTGACATTGTACCAGTATTATTAGAAACAGAATTATTGCGTGCACCAAATAGTGAAAATGATACGAGGCTGAAAAAGAGTACTCAATTAAATGAAAAATTTAAAGGCCAAATTCATAGAAGTGATTCTGATCCCACGAAGTTAGTAGATGCTGCTATTGAGTTTGATAAAGCCTGGCAGATAGAGGAAGCATTAAATAGTATAGAATTAGCGAGAAAAACAAGAGAAGAAATAAAAATAGCCTATACTAACAAACTACTAGAGATAGAGCAACAAAAAGCAGAGGAGCGCAGAAGGCAAGAGGAAACATTGGCTGAACAAATGGCAAAGGATTATATGAACGACTTATACAATCAATATAAAAAGGAATTTAATATGCTAGTAGACCGCTTGGAGGCAGAAAAGGTTCAATTTCATTTATCTTCAATCGGTAAGTGGTATTCTTGGTTGAACTATTTAAATGAAGAGTGCCATAAGTGGTATATAGTCGTAAAAACTTTATTTAAAGGATTTCCAACACGTTTCTTAAGTGATAAGAATGATTATGAAATGTATTTTAATAAGGAACAAAATAGTTATAAAAAATGGATTGAGGGTAGAAGTTTAAATGAGTTTGTAGAGGAATTACAGCAACATTATGAACAGGAAACAAATAATACTAAGGAAAAAATATTTTATCAAAAGCTTTTGACTAAGTATGGACAAAAGTTAGATAAAGTGCAAAAAAAAGAAAAAATACAAAGGGAGCAAGAAGAGCTACGTATCCGTCAAGAAAAAATAAAGAAAGAGGAAGAAGAACGAAAACGCATTCAATTACAGAAAGAGCAATTATATAGAAAACAAGAACTTTTAAACAAAGATTATGATGATATACCACTTTTAACAAAAAATGAAATCGATAATTTTAGAAATAGGTTTTGGGAGGAATACAAATGTATTCCTAAAAAAGAACGCACTGCTTATGAAAGAAAGTATTTTCCTTCAGGACTACCACGGTGGTTTATGAAAGACAAGATTCTCCATGTAGAAAAAGAAATAGAAGCTGAATTAAAAAAGAAAAATAGCAAGAACAAGGAGCAAAAAGAAAACTTAAAAGATAACGACGATGGCTATATTCAGCTGAAGTTATTATAAAAGAAATTTTTGTAATTGGAAGATAACATATATATCATTAAACTTTATTTCTTTATATTATAATTTTAAAATCGTGTTTTTTAGGAGGATACATATGAGATTAAATAAAAGTGAAAGATCATTGCCTGTATTATTAGCCTATGAAAGAGATGAAAGTGGAAATCTTGCAGTTTGGTGCCCTTATTGTGCGACATGGCATCTTCATGGACGAGGAGACGGGCATCGTAGTGCTCATTGTCAAAATAGGAGAAGTCCATTTATAGAAACCGGGTATATTATTAAAAAGGGATCGAAAAAAGATTATGCTTTCGGTAGAACATATTATGACAGCTATGACAAATTAGATTTGAAATATCGTTACTAGAGGGTTTTTCTTTAATTTAAGAATCAATTTATAAGTAATGCCAATAAGTTAGTCTTATATAATCAGATAAGATATTAAAAGGAAGTGGAAGTTTAATGGGATATAGTACTCTATCTCTTGATTTTAAAAATAAAGTAGTTGTCGATAAAACGAAGTGGAAAGAAATATGGGATGATTGTATGGAACCAGATAGTTTTGCTGAGTATGTGTATATAGTGATTGAAAATGCGGCGCGTCGTTATAAATTTAAACATGACTTTGAACCAGAGATATACATGTTTAATTTGAATAGACCTTATAAGGTGAATCTGAGATTGGGTAATAAAAAATACATATTGATAATGAATCCCTTTGATGAAAGTCAACTTGTTAGTGGAGAATAAGGTTAATAAAAAATAAAAGAAAACCATCGTATTTTTCATTACGATGGTTTTTTAAATGGATGAAAGCCCTAGTTAATTAAGGATGAAGTGGATATTGTAACATACGTGTCGTAGTACGTAAAATGTTTTTTCTAATTACTCAATTAGTATTTTATTTTACATTATAGATGCTTCTTAAGATATTAATGAACCCTATACAAACATTTTCAAGCCAATTATGAATTAATGTTTAATTTGAAGAAATTTAAAAATTCAACGCAACTAAAATCTGATTATTTGAAAATTAATTAGATTTTATGGTAAAATTAAGGTTATTAATACAAAAAAAGGGTGGTTTGATTATTTGATAAATTCTAAAATTGTTTCATTGCAAGAAGGTTATACTTTATCAAAAAATGCAAGAAATCTATTCATTAATAGAAATAATCGTGCATTATTAATATATAGTCAATATGCAAAGCAAAATGCTCAATCTCTGTATAAATTAGCATATACGTATTTGGATAGTCCGTCCAATGAAATTGATAAAGGGTTTAATTATTTTACAAAGGATGAAATTATTTTATTTAATGATACATTAGCAAATGTTATAAATCAGTGCAGAGATGAGTGGATTGGTGATGTAAATCCTTATGAGATTATTGAAGATGAGAAAAAAAGGAAAAAATGTACATTGTGTAAGCAGAAAAATAAATTAATTTTTCATATCAAAAATCAATTTAATGGAATGAAAATGAATGTGGGAAGTAAATGTATAACAGCATTTCATTCATTAGAATATCCTTCTGGTCTGACTAAAGCAGAAGTTATGAGACGTGCACACCGACAATCTCGTATTCAGAGTTTAACATTAAAATTTCCTGGTATAGAAAAAATAGTATCGTCATGGGAATCTGAATTAGAAAAGTATCACGTCTTAATTCCTGAATTTTTAGAGAATAAGTACCTTGATATTGGGAGTGAATTAAAAGAGATATATAATAACTATTTAAAAAGACGGGTTGGAAAAGCTGATATAAAAAAGATTTCTAAACTTTTAAAGTCAAGGGATTCTTTTTTGAGCAATATGAGGGATTATGAAACGGAAAACAAACTAAAGGATTATGTTGTTACACGTAAAATTGTTAAATGGCTTCAATTAAAAAATGATTATGAAACAATTAAGCATATAAAAAAAACTGGTTATGTCACTTCTGATATAGTACATAAAATTTTAGAACCGAATTTTTTGGAATCATTAATCCCTAAAATTAATAGGCTTTTTGAAAAGCAAGGAATTAGTGTTATCGCATATGAGAAAGAATATGTAAATTATAAAATCAAACCTTTTTCAAATTTGGAATTCTATTTAAAAGTAAACAGCAGAATATTATTAAAAAATTTTGGGCCATTGTTATTTAGAAAGGCGATACCAATCGCTCCTAGCTTACAAAATATTTTTAAAATATCACATTTATATTCAGAAAATGAACAGAACATGGTACTTAATGAATTAAATAGAATGGATTCTGTTATAGGAACTGAACTTTTAGATTATGGATATGCATACGATCATTTTGAAAGAAATGAATTAGATTTATTTGATAAGAGAATAAAAAGATTTATTGTAGTGAATTTATCTAAATTTCTTGAAGAATTTAAAGGAGTTGCTTTTGAATTAGGGAAGATAGCGTCTATTGAACAATATGTAGATTATCTCTTAAAAGAAAATACTAAAACGTATACCTATTTAGATTTAAGAGGCATTCGTGATAGAACTGATAATGATATAGATAACAAAGAATAAAAATGACATG
>WPCI01467934.1_pt1 | contig 11031 bp, 8 predicted proteins | sample 5399871 | NCBI WGS metagenome assembly WPCI01 (sample SAMN12869469, study PRJNA574797) | sludge metagenome | isolation source: wastewater treatment of pH7 | place: China:Beijing | collected 2019-05-20
ACTACTGCGCGCTTTTGGTATCGCAGTAGCCCCGCTGACGTTGATCGCTATTGCTATTGCCGGCACGCAGGCCATTCGCACAGTCCGCTACCGAGCGCTGGTCGTCAACGTCATTCAGCCCCTCATCCGTTTGCCGCTTGCCCTTGCCCTGATTCCGCTCATCGGACCGCTGGCCGCCGCTCCTGTTCTCGCCTTCGTCATCACACAGATTGTCGGCGTCGTACTGTCCCTGTACTTCCTACTGCGCCTCGAGCGACGCGTACCACGCCAACCCGCCAACCCCAACGAGATCCAGACAGCGCAATCGCATGGACTGACGCGACGATTGATGCGATTCTCACTGCCGCTATCGCTGGCAAATGTGCTCGAGTATCTCAACGGGCGCACCGAGATCATCGTCATTGGCATCTTCCTGACAGCAGGGGCCGCGGGCATCTTCAACGCTGCCAGCCGCATGGCCGGATTGGGTCTTATCGTCCTGACCGCTGTCAACGCCATCTTTGCCCCCGTGATCTCAGACCTGCATCATCGGGCTGAATTGACTCGCCTGGCCACACTCTACAAGCTGTCCACGCGCTGGGTTTTGTTGGCCGCCATGCCGCTCATTGTGGTCCAGATCGTGTTCGCCGAGCAATTCATGAGTCTGTTCGGCCCTGAATTTGCCGCAGGGGCTGTTTCACTGCAGTTGCTCAGCCTGGGGCAACTGGTCAATTTCGCTGTCGGCTCCGCCGGTCTTATCTTGATCATGATCGGTCGTTCGACACTGGTTGCCGCCAATTCAGTGCTGGCCATTGGCCTGTCTTTCGCGCTGGATTTCTGGTTGATTCCGATCCTGGGACTGAACGGCGCCGCGCTGGCGGCCGCATTGGCGCTGGCTGCACTCAACCTGGTGCGCATGGCTCAGGTTTGGCGCTTACTGGGGATGCATCCCTTTAGCCCGGCCTATCGCAAGCCGTTTCTGGCCGCGCTTCCTGCCACCCTGATGGCGCTGGCCTGGCTCAGGTGGTTGCCGCTGCGCAATTTGCTCTTTTTGGCTGCCGCCAGCATCGCCGTTGGGCTCGTCTATCTGGCGGCCCTCTGGCTGCTGCGTTTCGATGCGGGCGACCGCCTGATGTTCGACGCCCTCCGCACGCGCATCGTTCGTCTGCTCCCGCTGCGAAGGAGAAAAGGTGACGAGATGAACGGGTGACAAGCCGGCGACCTGCCGCTTGCCACCTGCCGCTTACCACCCAAGACCCTATGGCCCTGTATATTGTCGGACTCGATGGCGCTACCTGGGATTTGCTGGACCCGCTGATGGCTGAGGGGGTGATGCCGAATCTGAGCGCCCTTGTTCGCCAGGGAGTGCGAGCGCCGCTGCATTCCACCTGGCCACCGGTGACGGCATTGGCCTGGCCGACCTGCTACACAGGTCAGAACGCGGGGAAACACGGTGTTTTCTCCTTCGTCCGGCTCGACCCCGCCGGACGCGAGCACGTGGTCGATGCACGGGCCGTCGCTGCGCCTGCGCTGTGGGACTGGGCCTCGGCGGCCGGACTGCGTGTGGGTGTCGTCGGGGTGCCGGTCACTTATCCTGCCCATCCTGTCTCCGGCTTCATGGTCAGTGACTTTCTCACCCCACCCGGCGCCACCGATGCGTTCTATCCAGAAACATTGCAGGCGGAGCTAGGGTCATGGACTTTCCATGTGCCGCCTATCGAGGAGCGGCCCACCGTCGAGAATACTCACAGCTTCATCAACCAGCTCACCAGCGTAGCCGCACGGCAATTCGACGCCCTGCAAGCCCTGCTTGATCGGCACCGTCCGGACCTGTTCTTTGGCGTCTGGATGCACACTGACACCATCCAGCATGGTTACTGGGGCTTTCTACACCCTGAGCATCCATGCTTTGCCCAGGCAGAGGCGCCGGCGCTGCGTGAAGCCGTGTACCCGGCCTTCCGGCAACTGGATGATTTCCTGGGAAGGCTGGCCGCCCGGTCGTTGCCCAAGGGCGCGATGCTCATCATAAGCGATCACGGGTTCGGACCCCTGCGCCGGCGTCTGGCCTTGAACAACGTGCTCGCCCACCATGGATTTCTGAGACTTCACAGGGGTCGTCTGTTGGCTGACCGCCTCCAGCGCCGTCTCCGGCGGCAGTTGGGTGTCAGGAGAAACGATGAGGACGAGATGCGGCATGTCAAACGCAAGTCCGGCCAGGACAGCTATATCGACTGGTCGCGATCGCGCGCATTTGCCGGCGCCTTGCATGAGCTTTGCATTCACATCAACCGTACGGATCGCTATCCACACGGCATTGTGCGGCCGGCCGAAGTTCCCACCGTGCTGGCCGATCTGACCGAGACCCTCATGGCTCTTCGCGACGCCGAGGGCCAGCCGCTGCTGGCTGCAGTCTATCGGCCCGAACAACTGTTTGCTGGTCCCTTTCTTGAGCAGGCGCCGGACCTCTTCCTGCGCCCGTTCGACCCTGGCGATATCGTCACCGATGGATTGTTGCGACGCGGGCGCCTGTACCGCTCGGAAGCACAGGGCCCCGGAGGCTGGCATCGGCAGGAGGGCATCCTGGTCGCCGCGGGGCAGGCGATCAGGCAGGGTGCTCGGATTAGCTCGCCGCCTTCCTTGCTGGACATCGCCCCTACTGCCCTGCGCCTGCTTGGGTTTGCGCCGCCGGCATCGCTAGATGGTCGCATCCTGAGCGAACTCCTGCATCCGCCTGAGTCGCCGCTGCAAGACTTGCCGGCCCTTACCGGCAAAGAAACGCTAAAGGTCGGGCCACTTAGCGCGGCCGAAGACGCGGCGCTTGTCGAACGGCTCAGGGGACTGGGCTACCTCAGTTGAGGGTTGAAGTCGGTTTTCGCGGGCTGCTCGCCGGGCGAGTTGGCAGTTTGGACGAACTGTTGTAAGCTGTTTGAGCGCCACGATGGCGTTGCTCTCCACAATCCAGCCTTGCTGGCCGTCGCTCAGGATGAGGTGGTACCGCTTGCAGCCCTTCGATTACATTCGCCCGCACAGCCTTGAAGAAGCAAGTCAGCTGCTGGCCCAAGCCGGCAAGCGGGCGCGGGTATTGGCGGGAGGGGCTGATCTGTTGATCAAACTGGAACAGGGTTTGATCGCTGTCGATTGGGTGCTCGACATCAAGCACCTGTCCGAAACCACGGGGCTTGGTTGCGACCCTGTGCAGGGGCTTCGCTGCGGCGCAGCCGTCACCCTGAAACAAGTGGCAGAGCAGCCTGAGGTCCGTCGTTACTTCCCCCTGTTGGCTGAAGTATGCGAACAGATCGGGTCGCCGCAGCTCCGCAACCGCGCCACGCTCGGCGGGTCCATCTGCAGCGCCTCTCCAGCTTCCAGCCTGGCGCCGGCGCTGTTGTGCTACGACGCTGTCTGCCATCTCTTTGGCCCACAGGGGAAGCGCAGCCTGCCGCTCTCTGAGTTTTTCACAGGCCCGCATCTGACTGCTCTATCTCCCGGCGAGATTCTCACCCAAATCACCTTGCCCATGCCAGCGCGCACTACCAGGGCCGTGTACAACCAGGTGCGAATTGGGCAATCCGGGCACACTCCTGTAGCGGGAGTGGCGGTTGCGGCCACTATCGACAGCGAGCGGCAGACCATCTGGCGGCTTGCCCTGACCGCAGTGGCCCCCTATCCCTTTCGAGTGCGTCCGGCAGAGGAACTGCTCAGCGGCCCTTTGCCGACATCTGAAAGCCTTGTGGCGGCGGCGGCCGAAATCCAGCATTCTTGCCAGCCGATCGACGATCATCGCGCCAGCGCTGCCTATCGTCGTGCAATGGTGGCAGTCCTTGCTCGCCGCAGCCTCGAAGAGCTTACCGGCCAACTTGCAGGAGTGGGCCCGTGAACCACACGATTTCGCTGACAGTGAATGGCGAACAGGTACAGTTGATGGTGGAATCCCATCATACGCTGCTGCGCGCCTTGCGCGAGCAGATGGGGCTCACGGGCGCCAAGAACGGCTGCGGAAGCGGTGAATGCGGCGCCTGCTCGGTCCTGTTAGGCGATGACCTGGTTCATGCGTGCCTTGTCCTGGCAGTGGAAGCTGACGGCTCTGACGTCCTGACGGTCGAGGGTCTTGCCACCGCCGACGACCTGCAGCCTTTGCAACAGATCTATATCGACCAGCACGGCTTTCAATGCGGATTCTGCGCTTCCGGCTTCCTGATGGCGGCCTCGGCGTTACTCAAACGCAACAGCCGGCCCGACACCGACGCCATCCGCGCCGCTTTGGCAGGCAATCTCTGCCGTTGCACCGGCTATGGCAGCATCATCAAGGCCGTGCATTCGGCCTCCCGTGCCCGTCGCTAAGTTTTGAGAGGCCCGTCACGATGATCAGTATGCGCAAACCCACCATCGTTGGCAGACCGATGGTACGCGTTGAAGGCATGCTCAAGGCCACGGGGCAGGCCCGGTATCTGGACGACCTGACTTTTGGCGTCGAGCCTCTCTATGCGCGCCTCGTTCTCAGCCAGCGCGCACACGCCGGTGTGACCCTTGACACATCCCAAGCCGAGGCCATTCCCGGTGTTGTCAAGGTTCTGACAGGGCGGGATCTGACAGGCGTCATTGGCCGCTACCTCTATGATCGATCGGTTCTGCCGCTTGATCGGGCCCGATACGCCGGCCAGCCATTGGCGGTGGTTGCAGCGACAACACCCGAAACCGCCGAAAGGGCCGTCCACAGCGTACAGGTCAGCTATGTCGATCTCCCCGGCGTTTTTGGCATCGCTGAGGCGCTCGATCCGCAGGCGCCTTTGCTTCACCCTGCTCTGGACCATTACCAACGCCATTTCACCATCGTTCCGCAGCCCGGCAGCAATATCGCTCACGAAAGCCATTCACACCGCGGCGATGTAAACGCCGGCTGGAGCGAAGCCGCTGTCGTGGTGGAAGATGTTTATGAAGCGGCGCCGATGCACCACATGGCAATGGAACCGCATGGGGCCGTGGCATTGATGGAAGCCGACGGGCGTATTACGCTCTGGGCCTCCACGCAGGCCCCGTACCTTCAGCACCAGATGATCTGCCAGGCTCTAGGGCTGGCGCCGGAACGTCTTCGGGTACTCACCGCTTACGTTGGCGGCAGTTTTGGCGGCAAGGCCTTCGTCAGCATCGAAGTATTGGCAGTGGCCCTGGCTATGACGACACCTGAGCGACCGGTCAAGTTGGTCCTTCCCCGCGCCGAGGATTTCAGCAGCACGTTCACACGCCCCGGCCTGATCGCCCATCTCAAGATGGGGGCCACACGCGAAGGCGATCTGACTGCGCTGGAAGCTCACTATGATTGGGATGCCGGGGCAAGCGCAGATGCGATCATCGAGATGATTGGCAATACGGTCTACACCGGCACGGGGCCCTATCGCATTCCGCACGTCTCCATTCGCGCCCGCGCCATCTACACAAATCGCGCGCCGGCAGCGCCGATGCGCGGCAATGGTATGGCCGAGCTGCAATGGGCTCTTGAGCAGCACATCGACAGAGTGGCTCACGCCCTGGAGATTGACGCCCTGGCCTTTCGGCTGCGCAATTGTCTCAAAGGCGGCGACGCCTTGTTCGATGGCCGCAAAATGCATGCCACAGGACTCGATATCTGCCTGCGGCGGGTAGCGAAGGCCGTTCACTGGCCCGGCGCTCCGGGTAAACCCAGCGCCAGCCACAAGCGTCGTGGGCTAGGGGTAGCGATCGGTTGGAACCCTGTGCTCGACATAGAACAAGAGGCACGATCGCAAGCCCGGGCGGTTGTGCGGCTGGATGCTGACGCCGAGCGGGGGCCCATTCTCTTGGACTTCAATGGGGTTGACATTGGGCAGGGGCTCCACACGGTGGCCGTGCAGCTGGCAGCTTCTACACTAGGAGCGCCGCTGGCCTGGGTCAGAGCGCAACCCTCAGCCGAATCACTTCATCCTGGGTTCGAACAAGCGCCCCGCAGCCAACTTACCTGGAGCACGGGAAACGCCGTCATGCGCGCAGCCGGCGCACTGCGCGCCGACATACTCGGCTGGGTGGCTAACGCATGGCAGGAAGCTCCCGGCAATCTCGACATCGTTGAGGGGCAGATCCTCTCGTATGCCACCCATCGCCGGCTCTCGCTGCTTGACTATATTCGAGAGGCCAGAAACGACTCAGCCGCAGATCCAAAGCGACGCATCCTCAGCGCCGAAGGTGTCTTCCAACCGGATTTGACAGCCGCAGGTGGAGCAACTGTTCATCCGGGGGCGCCGCCGATCCTGCAGATCGGTATCGGCGCCCAGGCCGTTGAGGTTGAGGTCGATTTGGACACCGGCGAAGTGCAGGTACTGCGACTGGTTGCAGCTTTTGATGCCGGCCACGCCATCAACCCTGACATTGTCGAGGCGCAAATCAGGGGCGGCGCCATCCAGGGGTTGAGTGCGGCCTTGTTCGAGCAGTTCGTCTTCGATGCAGACCACCCACTCCATCAGACCCTGGCAGACTATCGCATCGCCACAATCCAGGATGTTCCTGCCAGTATGGAAGCGCTGACTGTAGAGGTTCCACAAGAGGATGGGCCTTTTGGCGCCCGCGGCGTTGGTGAACATACAGCCATTGCCGCGGCCCCTGCTTTGGCAAACGCAGTCTATCGCGCCACTGGTGCACGCATGCGCCGTTTGCCTATTTCCAGCGAATCGATATGGTTGGCCCTGCATTCAGTGGCTAATTCGAATGATGCTGGCTGACGATTGCCCTACGATTTGCCTACGGCGTGCGTGAACGCGCGACTACCACTTGCGTTTTTCGGTCTTTATGAATAAGATAGCGTATAGGAGCAGTGTATGATGTAGTCAGAGTATTGGCTAGCGATTGTTGCTGTACGCATTTCATTCCACAATTCCATCTTTTTGCCGGCATGGCGCCGGCTCAACCAAGGAGGTCTCAACCTATGATTGCTTCGAAGCGTCTTTTCTGGGTCGTTCCGCTGCTTGTGGTTGTCGCTATTGTCTTGGCGGCCTGTGGATCGTCCCCCACCCAAGTCGCTCAGCAGGAGGGCGGGTTCCTGCTGGCGCTGCCGCGCATCACGATCGATGTCGATGAGAACGGCAGTCCATCGGTCGCTGGTCTCTCCCCAGCGCAGATCAAGGCCATGACTTTCGGTCAGGTTGACCTGTCTGGCCTGCAGTTCCCGAAAGAGTATGTCGACTGGTTCACGACCGCTGGTCTCCAGAACGTCGAGCTGGTGCACAAAGATGATGGCATGTACTTATTCGCAAATGGCATGGCCATGCCTCATATCGGATGGTCCGGTGAGTCGCTGTCGCGCGTGAGCGATGTGGCCAGCTCGTTGGGCTTGTTGGATGCCCGCACGGCCCGCCTGCTCAATATCCTCATCCCCTTTGCCGAGCGTCTGGGCATTGATATCGCCATCCGCTTCCCGGTCAAAGAGGGGACTGAGGCCTTGCCGCTGCGCGACCCCAGCGCCCCCATCGCCGCCGCCGCAACCGAAGAAGAAGAGCCAATGGCTCAGATTCATGCTGATGTCACGTACGATGCCAATGGCGTACCCTCGATCCTCGCTGTCTCGACCAGAGACCTGGAAGAGGCCTTTGGCATGAACATGCGGCAGGTGGAACTGGCGCCGTCGGTATTGGATACCCTGCAGGCATCCAATATCCAACACATGACGATCATGTCACAGCCAGATGGTCTGCACGTCTTCGTCAACGGCGATCAACTGCCCGGCTTTGTCTGGAGTGATGACTACCTCAATAACGCCGCCGACCTGTACGGCCAGCTGTATAACCCAGGCATCTATGGCAGCCAGTACCAGACAATGCAGGAGGCAATGGCGGTCATCCTGCCCATGCTGAACAATCTCGATGCGCAAGTCGTGCTGAGATTCCCCGTTGCTGAAGGCGCCGAAGAGATCCCAGTCCCCGCTCCCTGACGCCGTCTGGAGGTAATCGATTGTGAACGCACCCCAACGATATGCGGGCTTGCGCACCATCGCGCTCATCCTGCAAGTGCTGGCGTGGGTTGTCCTGGCTCTGGGTATCATCGGCTTCCTCTGGCTGCTTCTGGCTGGTCCAAGCTGGCCGGGCCTGACGGCTGGCGGGCGCAACTGGACAGGGCTTCTGTTCCTGCCCTTTGTCCTGATGGCGTTCTTCCAGTGGTTCATCCTGGGCAGCGTGCTCAAGTTGTTGACCGATGTGGAACATAACACGCGGGCCAACACCTTGGGGCTGGAACGGCTGATCGCCATGTCGCAAGAGGTCAACAAGGCCGCCCCGGCGCCGCAGATGACACAACCAGAGGTTAGACAACCAGCGGTTGCCGTGCAGCAGCCGCCGCCGGCAGTCGTCGTTCCGCCGCCACCGGTCGCCTTGCCAGAGGCCATCGCGCCGCCACCAGAGGCCATCGCGCCGCCGGCAGCGAGCCAGACCGAGGTGGTCCCCCCCGCCTGATCGGCTCCAATACCATCAGCAGCAGATCATCCTGACTACTCCACAGAAAGAGAGACGCCCCGGCATTGTTCCGGGGCGTCTCTCTTTCTGTATCGGCAGTGAGGGAGGTTAAGGCGCCAGTCCGTAGGGAAAGAACACCTCAGTCCACTGCAGCGGATCGACAGCGACGCTGCCCACCCGCATTTCCCAGTGCAAGTGGGCGGCGGTGGAGAGGCCGGTCGTGCCTACCAGCCCAATTGTTTCGCCCGGAGCCACCTCTTGCCCCGGTTCGACATCAATGCGGGATAAATGCCAGAAGTTTGAGGTCAGGCCCAGGCCATGGTCGATGATCACAGCGCCCCCACGGACATCCAGATTCTCGGCCAGAATGACAGTTCCGTGCGCTGGCGCCCTGATCGGTGTTCCTTCCGGCGCTCCCCAGTCCGTCCCGCCATGGAATGAGTTGACAGGGCCGCCATTGTAGCTGCGCTTTGTACCATAGGGTGATGTCTGGTTGAAGCCATCGGCAATCGGGAAGACGAATTTTCCTCGCCATTGCTGCCGCTGGCTTGGCGCCTGCCAGAGTTCAAACAGACGTTCCACTTCAGGCCGCGCCACATCGGGCGCCAGGAGACCGCCCTTGGCGGGGGGCAGGATAATATGCTGTGTCTCATAAGCTCCAGGCAGCACAGACACGGCCTGAGTCGTCTGCGCGTCACCGGCGCGCACCAACAGCGATCGCTGGCCTACCGGCGTGATAGCGTCGGTCGGGAGCAACGCCCAATAGCGAAAGCCAAGCGGTGTGCGCCGCTGGAACGAGAATTCAAGCGCCTTGTCGCCAAACGAGCCTTCCAGATTGGCTTCGGATGCGGTGGTCACGAAAACGACTCCTGTCTGACCCTGGAGGATGCCTGCAGGGATCGCTACATCGACCAGTGGTGCGGGCAGGTTGGGCAAGACACGGCCAGGAATGAGCAGGTCGTTCGCGTCAGCCAGTTCGTTTGGCCGCCGGACGCCATTCGCCGACAGCAGTTCGGCGAGTGACAGGCTGTTGTCACGAGCAATGCTCGACAGCGTCTCGCCAGGGCGCAGGTGATAAACCGTCGCCGGCACAGAGGACGAGCGAGGTCCGAAACCTGAGGACGTGGTCGCGGCCGCGTCGGGGATGATCAGACGCTGCCCGGCATAGATCAGGTTCGGATTGGCCAGGCCATTCGCCGCGACCAGACTGGCGGTCGAGACGCCAAAGCGCTCAGCAAGGGATGCCAATGTGTCGCCCGTGCTCACGGTATACACCCTGGGCGAAGGGGCAGGCGGGGCCTCGCCCTGCGCCAGCAACAGGCGAGGGCTGCCGGATACCAGAAGGACAAAAAGGGAGACGGAGAAGAAGCGTTTCAACATAGCGCGTGCGGCGATTGTATCAAAGTTGGCCGCAGAGGGCGAAGGCGGCATGGGGACACTGCAAGCCTGGACACTGTCAACAGGTCTGATGAACGCTACTATGGCATGCATGAACGCGAACCCTTCCCTTCCAGCCGAAACCCACATCGGCGCCGTCTCACTTGCTGTGGCGCAGCTTGAGCGCTCGCTGCGATTCTACCAGCGCTATCTCGGATTCCATCTGATCGACTCAACAGGATCGATGGCCAGATTGGGGGCAGAGGATGGCGGCCCACTGCTCGTTCTGAACGAACAGCCCAATGCCCGGCCCCGGCCCCGGCGATCCACCGGGCTGTACCATTTCGCCATCCTGCACCCATCGCGCTTTCATCTGGCTCGCACCCTGCGCCAACTGGTCGATATGGGCTATCCGCTCCAGGGCGCTTCCGACCACCTGGTCAGCGAGGCCATCTACCTGGCAGACCCCGACGATAACGGAATCGAGATCTACGCCGACCGCCCTCGCGAAAGCTGGCCGCGCCGAGCAGGGTCAATTCAGATGAGCACCGACCCGCTGGATGTCGAGAACCTGATGGCCGAGCTCAGCAGCGGCGACGGCCCCTGGCAAGGGCTACCAGCAGGGACAACGGTCGGGCACGTCCATCTGCATGTGGATGATTTGGACCGGGCGCAAGCATTCTACTGTGAACTGTTGGGCTTCGACCTTGTGCTTCGCTACGGTCCGAGCGCTCTTTTCGTCTCTGCCGGCGGCTACCACCACCACATCGGCCTGAATACGTGGGCCGGAGTCGGCGCCCCACCGCCGCCAGCGGATGCTGTCGGCCTGCGCTACTACGAGATCGTCGTGCCGGGAGGCGATCATTGGCTGGGACTCATCGAGCGGTTGCGGGCCAACAACACACCCTTCCAAAGCGTCGAGGATGGCATCGCGCTGCGCGACCTGGCAGGCAACGGCATTCATCTGCTGCCGCGCTGACAGTTTTCATCCTGATAAGGGAAACGCGGACCTCGCTGCCACGCTTGGGCAGAAGTCCTGCCTTCAGACAAAGCAAGAATGCGCCCTTTGCGGTTCGCTCAGGCCGTCAGATTGACACACTGCCAGTGGGCTTCTATACTCGCGGCATGCGTCGTCACTCTGGTGCTATCTATCTGCTCGTCCTGGGCGCTCTGCTCCTCACCCTCCTCGCGCCAGCGCTGCCTGCCGATGCCCAGGAGGGAACACCGA
>WPCI01241136.1_pt1 | contig 10991 bp, 7 predicted proteins | sample 5399871 | NCBI WGS metagenome assembly WPCI01 (sample SAMN12869469, study PRJNA574797) | sludge metagenome | isolation source: wastewater treatment of pH7 | place: China:Beijing | collected 2019-05-20
TTGCTATAATACTCTTTATAGTTTGCATAACCTTTGAAGGAGAATACTTAGGTTCAGCTCCAACAAAAAGATGCACGTGATCACCATCACTACCAATTGCATCAAACTCAAAACAGTATCTTTCACTAATTTCAAAGCATATATTTTTCAAAAAGTTTACAAGCTCTATATCTAAAAGAAGTTTTTTACGATACTTCACACAAAAAACCATGTGATATCTTATTTTATATACACAATGGTTTACATGTCGTAATTCCATCAACAGTACAAAGGTGATTAAGGATATAAAATCAGTTATTTAACAACGGTTACCGGGGAAGTTTTTCATCCCCGCAGCAAGCTAGCGGGGTATTCGACTGAAAGAAAGTAATTTAAAAAGGAGAGTAAGGAATTAAAAAACAGGTACAAGGCCCGAATCATAAAAAGTTTGGACAGTGTGACCGTATCCAGAAACCAATTATTAACCAGTACATTTTTTCCTGATATTTCCTTCTTCTTGCACATTTGTTTAATATTTATTGAATGTTGACTATTTCCTGGGCAGAAGAAGACTGGGCGGAAATACTGAAAGATGTAACTGACAATGTGCATCCACATTTTCTGCAGTAGTAAAAGTTGTTCGAGCCGATTACCTGTTTTTTAAGGGGTGTGCCACATCTGGCACATTTTGAAGGAAGTTCAAACATATCCTTGCTCACTCCAGAATCATCAGCGGTTCAAGTCTTGCAGTTTCCTTTCTTGTCCAGTACCCGCAAACGGTACAGTATTGAAATTCGCTGAAAAGGTCGTTTTCAAGTTTAGAATGACATTCAGGACATCTTTTCAAAAATAGATTATGTCCTGGCTCTTTTTTAGTTCCGGTAATTTGTTTTCTACTTGTTTCCTTCATAGCCAATACTCCCTCAGTATTTTTTTACTTAAATGATTATTCTCTTGAATATTTATTATCTTGAATATTTATTATCCAGCGTTGCACGAATCACAGTTAATATATGTTTTTTTAGAGCATACAGACATTCGGGGGCAGTCGACAAGCCTCAGCAGATAACAATGGTCAAAACCCCGACAACCCTGAAAACAGGCTATCCTGTGCCCTGGAAAGCTTCAGCGTTTTCCTAACTCCTTTTCAGTTTCAAGGACCTTAAGAGTAATTTTCATAACAGAGTCAGGATTAAGGGAAATAGAATCTATCCCCTCTTTTACCAGGAATTCTGCAATCTCAGGGAAATCACTGGGCGCCTGTCCGCAGATCCCGCTGTGTCTTTCATTCCGTTTTGCTCCCTGAACCGCCATTGACATAATTTTCAAAACTCCCGGGTCCCTCTCATCGAATTCTGCAGCAAGCATTTCTGAATCGCGGTCAACCCCGAGGGTCAGCTGAGTAAGGTCATTTGAGCCTATGGAAAAGCCGTCAAAATACTCGCTGAACTCATCTACAAGCAGGACATTATTGGGGATCTCGCACATAACATATATCTGAAGCCCGTTTTCTCCGCGCCTGAGCCCGTTCTTCTCCATCTCGGCAATGACTTTTTTCGCTTCTTCAACAGTTCTGCAGAAGGGCACCATAAGAATAAGGTTCTTAAGGCCCATTTCATCCCTGACCTTTTTCATAGCCCTGCACTCAAGAGCAAAACCTTCCCTGTAGCGCTCATCAAAGTAGCGGGAAGCTCCTCTGAACCCTATCATGGGGTTGTTTTCTTCCATTTCAAAATACCTGCCCCCTAAAAGGCTTGCATATTCGTTTGTCTTGAAATCGCTCATCCTGACCACAACAGGCTTCGGGTAAAAAGCAGCTGTAATCATCCCCACTCCTCTGGCAAGCTGCTTGATAAAATAATCTTCTTTTTTCTCATAGCCCCGGGTCAGTCTTTCTATTTCCCTGAGTTCTCGCGGGTCTTTAACCTGCTCAGGATGCACAAGCGCCATAGGGTGGACTTTAATATAGCTCGTGATAATGAACTCGAGCCTTGCAAGCCCGATTCCATCATTAGGAATCATGGAAAAGGAAAAAGCACTTTCAGGGTTTCCAAGGTTCATCATGATCTCTGTTTGCGGGCGCTCCAGGTCTTTCAGGCTGACAGTATCTTTCCGGAAGGGGAGGATACCAGCATATACAAGCCCGTATTCTCCTTCAGCACAGCTTACAGTAATCTCCCTCCCCGTATTGAGGACTTCGGTAGCGTTTTCAGCCCCTACAACCGCAGGGATCCCAAGTTCCCGGCTGACGATTGCAGCATGGCATGTCCTGCCTCCTTTATTTGTAACAATAGCGGCTGCGGTTTTCATAACCGGTTCCCAGTCAGGAGTGGTGGTGTCCGCAATAAGGATCTCTCCGGGCCTGAAAGAGGGGAGGTCAGAAACATCAGTAATTACACGGGCTTTTCCGGAAGCAATCCTGTCTCCGACACTCCTGCCTTTTACAAGGACTTCAGATTTTTCTTCGATGACATACGTTTCAAGCACATCTTTTTCTCTCTGGGACTGAACGGTTTCTGGCCTTGCCTGAACTATGAAGAGTTCTCCTGTTATTCCGTCCTTTGCCCATTCGATATCCATTGGCCTGGATTCATCGTATTTGTTAGAGTAATGGTCTTCAATATCGATTGCATATTCGGCAAGTTTGAGCACCTCTTCATCATTGATACAGAAGCGCTGCCTGTCAGCTTCTGGGACCTCCACGTTCCGGGTAAGGACTTTTGAATCTCCCCTGCCGTAGATCATTTTAATTTCCTTGCTTCCAAGTTTTTTCTGGATAATCGGTTTATATCCTTCGCGGAAAGTTGGCTTGAATACATAGAACTCATCAGGATTGACCTGTCCCTGAACAATATTTTCTCCAAGCCCGTAAGCCCCCGTGATGAAAACAACATCCCTGAAACCGGTCTCCGTATCAAGAGTAAAAATTACGCCGCTTGATGCCAGGTCAGACCTGACCATTTTCATTATTCCTATGGAAAGGGCCACTTTGAAGTGGTCAAATCCATGGGTTACACGATAGGAAATAGCCCTGTCCGTAAAAAGGGAAGCGAAACAGCGTATACAGGCGTCTTTGAGCCCGGGATAGCCTCGTATATTCAGATAAGTCTCCTGCTGCCCCGCAAAAGAAGCGGTTGGAAGGTCTTCAGCCGTTGCCGAACTCCTTACAGCTACATCCGTATACTCTCCATACTGTTCGCAGAGGCGGTCATAAGCCCCTTTGATCTCCTGCCAGATGTCATCCGGAATTCCTGCATCAAGAATCAGGTCTCTTGCAGCCTTTCCCCTCTTTGCGAGGTCAGATACATCAGAAGTGTCAAGCCCTTCCATTGTTTTTTTAAGCTTCTCCAGAATTCCACCTGTCTCCAGCATATGCCAGTAAGCACTGGCAGTAACTGAAAAACCGTTAGGTATTCTGACCCCTTTTGAAGTAAGCTCCCTGTACATTTCCCCTATGGAAGCATTCTTTCCGCCAACCGTCGGGATGTCCTCGATAGTTGTCTCCTCAAACCAGCGGATGTATTTGTTTTTATCTTCAGGCATATTCCCCTAATCCCCTCTCAATATTGTCTGAACTAAGTAAGGACTGCATCACATTTAAAGTTAAGTGATGTTGTTAAGAAGTTATCCAGAAACGCGCATTATTGACCCGGAAGAGAAACCTTCCGTGATTGAATGTGATACCCCATAGTAATTATAGTCCTTATCAAAGAAATCAGTTTTCCTGCATAGAAAAATTAAGGTAAATTTATGTACAGAGAGGTTCAGTACTCAATTTTATTTTCAGATTCTTCCCAGGCCCTGAAAGCTTCAAGGGCTTCTTCCCTGAGGAGCTGTTTAAAATCTATTTTTCTTTCATTCATAGGGCGTGAAATTTCCTCATATATGAAGGAATCGTCAAAACCTATATTTTCAGCATCTGATCTTGTACTGGCAAAGAAGACTTTATCTATCCTTGCCCAGTAAATGGCACCAAGGCACATGGGGCAGGGCTCGCAGGAAATATAAATGCTGCACCCGCTCAGGTCAAAGGTATTCAATTTTCGGGCTGCTTCTCTTATAGCACCAATTTCTGCATGGGCGGTAGGATCGTTATGCAAAGTGACCTGATTGTAACTTTCCGAAACTATTTTTCCGTTTTTCACTATTACGGCACCAAAAGGGCCCCCTCCTCTCTTCACGCTTTCAAGAGAAAGTTCAATGGCTCGTCTTATGAGTAAAAGATCTTTTTCTGACATGCTATCTTTCATCTCTATCTTCCTGGATAAGATAAATATGATGACAGAATATGCTCTTCAGCGGCAGGGGTCGGATTTTCAGGTGAAAATCAGGACCTTTTTTTGAAATAAAAGCTGAAAAAAACAGTTTAGAGAACAAAACTTAAGTATCAAAACATATCAAACCATAATTCGGAGTGATAATGTTGACAACTAAAAGTTTCACTGCTGAAGAAGCAAAGACAGTTGGGGAAAAACTTGGAATAACCTGGGACAAATTCGATGTTGACCAGTTCCGCAGAGGCATGGACGTGGAGCTGGAACACGGAACCAGAGATCCCGCAACAAATGTTACGAACGATGACCCCATAATGACAGGAAAGATTGCTCTGGCCCATCTCAACGAGTTTCCTGACTATTACGACAGGCTCGAAGAAATGGAAGAAGAAGCTGAGGAATACTGGGAAAAAGCAGGACACTGAACTTCGAAAAACATTACTTATTTTACGGCCTGTAATGGCCCTCTCAGGACAGCAGATAAAAACATTAAAAATTTATTGACATAAATAATTTATCTGACCTATTAAAAATGTTTCTCGGTATGCTTGTAAGTTTCATGCATACCGAAAATTTTTGTTTTCAGTTTATTTTCAGTTAATTTTCAGTTAATTTTCATTTGAGTACTTTAAATCTCATCAGGTTCAGGGACATACCAGTTATCAGCATCATTTTCTTTTTTCTGGCCCCTGTTTTCCGGACTCTTGTTATTCTGATCTTCGTCAGGCTCAGGAATATACCAGTACCCTTCTTCACCGGACTCAGTATAGCTTTCATAAGTTTCTTCATATTCCTCTTCAGGTTCAGAGGAAGTATTGTTTAATTCCTGAGAAACCGGAGTCATGTTTGTGCTGGTATTTAGAGAAACGTTATCCTCACCGCCGTACCATCTCATAGGCAACGGATAATCAAGGTTACCTCTATAGGTTTGCGGAATGAAGATGCGGGTTCCCCTATTTTGCAGAGCCGCCTCAAAGTCAGGATCCAGCGAATCAAGTTTTGCTTTACATACCGAAGCTTCATCGTATTCCTTTATGCGGTAGTGGGAAAAGCGCTTATTGTAAAGTGCAGAAGGTGAATCTGGATCAATTTCAAGGGCACTTTCATAGGAGTTTATTGACTCGTTAACGTCTCCCAATACATTAGCCAGATATCCTTTATTATACCATGCAGTTATGCAGTCTGGCTTTAATTGCACTGTTTTGTTAAAGCATTCAAGGGCAGCATTATTACTGCTTATTGCGAAATTGGCACACCCTTTAAAATACCATGCTGCAGGATTATCCGGATCATATTCAAGAGCTTTATCATAGGTTGCAAGCGCTTCCTGATATTTCTCCATTTTGGAGAGAGCAAAGCCCTTGTTATTAATTGCATCAATATTTTTTGGGTCAAGGGCAAGGATCTTATCATAGCAGGCAATTGCAGCCTCGAAATCTCCCATCGCTTCCAGAGCTTTACCCTGCCTGTACATTATTTCTCTATTCTCAGGCGTAATTTCAAGAATCTCTCCATATGTTAAAGCAGCTTCGTCATATCTGCCAAGCTCTTCAAGCAGAGAAGCTTTCTCAGCCAGCGCCTTAGAGTTGGTGGGGTCAAGCTTCATAATAACATCATAGTCTTCCAGCGCTGCTTCCGGTCTTCCGGACCTTGCCAGAGCAAAAGCTCGTCCTTCCAGAGCCTCCACGTTCTCAGGCTCAAGTTCCAGGAGAGGATTGAAGCATGCAACTGCTTCATCATATCTTCCAAGGCTTGCAAGAGCAAGAGATTTCCCCTGGAGAGCTTCCGAGTCAGTTGAATTGAGCTTGAGCAACTGGTCATAGTAAGCAATTGCTTCTTCAGCCCTCCCAAGATCACTCGATGTGGAAGCCATCCCATACCAGGCATTACTCGACTGAGGATCAATATCCAGGGCTTTCTGATAACACTCCAGGGCTTCCTCACTTTTTCCCAGTTTGTCGAGGGCAGAGCCTTTCTCATACCAGGCCTCGGTACGTACGGGGTTGATTGCAAGAGCCATATCATAAGAATGAAGCGCGTCTTCATACATCTCAAGCTTGCTATATGTTGAAGCTTTGCCATACCATGCTTCATCGTAACCGAATTCCGGGCTCAGGTCTTTAATGCTCCCTGAAATCTCCGTGTTATCATCAGGGCTTGCATATTTATAGCTTAAAAGGTAAGACCAGAAGCCTCCTGTAATTGCCTTCTGAGGATTGATATTTGTATTTTTATTGTTAGCCGATATGGAAGTCGAGTTCCCGGACAGCATTTCTATATCCTTATTCAATCTGAAACGAGCAACGGAATAATTGGAGTTTATCTGGAGAGCCTGGCTGTAACAGTCTGAAGCTTCCTGATATCTTCCGAGCTCATCAAGAAGAAGACCTTTATTGTACCATATTTCCGCACTATCAGGTGCGACTTCAAGAACCCTATCATAGCAAACAATGGAGTCTTCGTATCTTCCTATCTTTGCCAGAGCAAAAGCCTTGCCGTACCATGCAAGTGTGTAATTCTCATCAAGGTCAATAGCTTCATCATAGCTTTTTACGGCATCTTTGTATTTCCCAAGCTTTGAAGAATCATATCCTTTTTTATACCAGACTTTAGCATATCCGGAGTCCAGTTTAAGGGCTTTATCATAGCATCCAACTGCTTCTGCAGACTTGTTAAGCCTGTCAAGGTTAAGTCCCTTCTGATACCAGATAATTGCGTGATCTGGTTCTGTCTCAAGAACCTTATTATAACACTCAAGAGCAGACTCGTAGTTTCCCAGATTGTCAAAAGCCATGCCTTTATCGTACCAGATTTTGACTGCAGGAGATTTAAACTCGGGGACTTCAGAATAAACAGGTAATGAAGAGTCATAAGCTTTGAGACTTTCGAGGAGGCTGTCCCCAGCTTCCTGGATTTCAATTCCGGCATCAGGATTAAGAGCCCTATCATAGCAGATTATTGCAGCGTCATACTGTCCCATTGCATTAAGTACGGAACCCTTGCTGTACCATGCTTCTGTATTATCAGGACTGTAAACAAGGATCTCATCATAGCACTGCAGAGCCTCTTCATTTCTGCCAAGCCTCTCAAGACAGAGCCCTTTTTTCTGCAGGGCACTGAGATTTTCAGGCTCTGAAAGGAGGACAAATTCGTAACAGGTCAGGGCATCCTGGTACATTTCCATCCTCTCAAGGTCCATGCCTTTATTATACCACGCCTCTACAAGGTCAGGGTTAAGGGAAATGGCCTGATCGTAACATTCTATTGCAGATTCATAATCTCCGGACAAATCGTACATTATTCCTTTCTGATTCCAGAGTTCGAAATCTTCAGGAGTAACATTAAGAGCTCTGTTAAAACAGTTCATTGCTTCTTCGTAGTTCTCAAGCTGGGCGTATGCTTTTCCCTGCATTTGCAAAGCTTTTGAAGAGTTAGCCCCAAATTGAATTGAAGTATCATAGGAGGTTAAGGCTTCCTGGTCAAGGCCGAGCTTCTCAGAAGCAGTTGCTTTCTGGAACCACACCCTTGAGAGATAATTGTCTGTTGCCAGGCTTTTCTCGTAACAGTTAATTGCCTCTATGTAATTTTTTGTCTGGATGTACTCGTCTCCTTTTTTATACCAGCTTTCGGAAGAAACCGGGAAGGTTTCTATGGCCATGTCATAGCAGGCAATTGACTCCTCGTACCTTTCAAGAGCAGATAGGGAACAGCCTTTCCCATACCATGACATTGATGAGTTAGGTTCGATTTCAAGTGCTTTTTCAAAGCATTCTATAGAAAGCTCATATTCTTTAAGGGAATAAAGATCATTACCTTTAGTTAACAGGCCTTCTACAGAAGACGGACGTTGAGAAAGTACCTCATCACGAGCGGAAGCGGCAGGCACCTCTTCTCCTTCGAGATTCTTCTGGGCTTCAGCTGCTCCTGCTGCAGGTAAAAAACCTGAAGTAAAGGATAAAACAAAAGCCAGAATACTTAGAAAACATACGATTAAGCAGATTTTTTTAATTGAGCTCATTAAATACCCCGATTTATAATAATGAGTTCCTTTGGAAATTATTATAGTTGTTTGTCAGTATCATTAAGGTATCCGATATGTATCACTATGATGTGTACTAAGATATCTAATATGTATCATTCTGATATGTACTAAGGTATCTGATATGTATCACTCTAATATGTACTAAAGTATCTGATGCACGGATCATCCGGAGATATAAATAACTATACAAATAAGTAACGAATCAAATTTCTTATGCTCCCCCAGGATAATCTGTCCCGTGAAACGGGATTTCTTCCTTCAATTTTTCAGTATTATCTACTTAATTTGAGGGGTTTCTCCAATATATAATTTATGCAGTTTATTAAAGAATTTACAGGGTTTCCATAACATTCAGGGTTTTACTTTGTGACACGACTGCTTCTGATATGAGAGTTAAATCTGATATAAGAGTTGATTTTAGACCTCATTTATTTATTAACTTATATTTAATGTGATGGTTGAATTTGCCAGATTAGATTTGTAATTTGTCGGATTAGATTTGTATGATAGTTAAATCAAATCTCATGTAACTGCTTAATTTTTAAATGTGTTCGATTATCAATTGAATATTAAATATACATAAAAATACCGGTTTCATAACAGACAGTTTCGCAAAGTTTGCATATCAATGGTCGAGTTGTGATCTTTAAATTTAATAGATAACTTACGATATAATTACAGGGTTTTTATCTTAAAGGAGACTATAATCCCTCTTTCTTGCCCGGAGCAAGTAGTATTGTTATTAAGACAGCAAAAAGCTTTTCAGTATAAAATTAACAAGATATACACAAAGTATATACTTCAAAATTACCTATTGCAAAAACATGCAAAAAGAAGACCTTGATTTTTTCCGAAAATGGTTTTTTGAATACGTAAATCAATTTTCTTCTCCTGACCTTTTCATTAAGGAAAACATTGAGCTGAAAATTGAACATACTGGCAGGGTTTGTGAAAATATTCTTTTGCTTGCAAAATCTGAGAAAATAAGCGAAAATGATTGCATGCTTGCCGAAACAATAGCTCTATTTCATGACCTGGGCCGTTTTGAGCAGTTCATGAAATATAAAACGTTTAAAGATTCAGAATCCGAAAATCATGCATTTCTGAGCGTGAAAATTCTAAACAAAGAAAAAGTCCTCTCCCACTTTTCAAAAGAAGAAAAGGGTCTCATTCTCAAATCTATAGAATGTCACAACATGATGGAAATCCCGCAGAGTATAGAAAAGCACAGTAAACTTTATTTTTTCTGCAGGTTGATAAGGGATGCCGATAAAATAGATATCCTGCGGCTTGCCAGTGAAGAATATTCGGAAGAAAACAGGTCTCTGAATCCGGCACTAGAGTTATATTTGCCGGATACGGGGGGATATTCAGAACCCATAGTCTCAGAAATTCTTAATAACAGGATGGCAAAAATTGCGGATATGAAAAACAGAAATGACGTGAAATTACTCCGCCTGAGCTGGGTTTTTGATATAAATTTCCCTGCAACTTATTCCCTTCTCAGAGAATATGGTTATCTTGAGACAATAATGTCCTCTCTGCCCGAAATAAAAGAAACGAGCCTTTTGAGAAGGCATTTTGAGAACTACCTGAGTTCTATAAATTCATGAAGTTAAAATTGATTGAAATTATGAAGTTGAGATGCTACTGATAAAGTATCACCGGTTAAGAACTTATTCGAGGTATCTTCTTCGATTCTCACTGCCCAGGCTGCGCCTGTAATCCGAACGAATCTGGTTTCTTGACTGTTCTTCGAGCATAAACTCAAGTGAGTCCTTCTCATTCTCTTTTTGTTTACAGTCATTCGTTTCTTCATTTGTATCAGGCACAGTTCCATCCATGTCGGATCCAAAGTCAACAGCTCTGAGCCCTGAAGGCTGGTCAATAAATTCAACCTCAATTCCAGGAAGCTCACATAATCTGGGGCACAGGGCTTTCATACCCGGGTTTTCAGTAGCATAGTGGGTTGCGTCAATCAGGCAGAGGTCTTCATACTCTCTGAGAACATCATGTTTAAGTTCTGACGAAATAAAAGCATCAACTCCGTTTTCCCTGGCTATTTCGAGAAATTCTTTCCTGAAACAGCTTCCTCCAGCAACCATAACCCTGCTGATCTCCTGCCTATCCCCGGCGTACATGACAGGAGTCTGCAGGCAATCCGAAACATGGGCTGCCAGTTCGGAGGTAGAACAGGTTTCAATCTCTCCTATTCTACCAAGCTCCAGTGTCGTGATATTTTTGAGGCCCAGACTGGCTGCAAGAACATCATTAATTCCTCCCTCAGCCCTGTCATAGTTTGTGTGCATGCTGTAAAGGGATATCTCGTTTTCAAGGGCAATTTTAAGAGAAGCAGCCAGAGTCTTTGAAATCACGTTTACAGGATGGAAGATAAGGGTATGATGGGTAATCAGCATGTCTGCCCCAATTTCTGCAGCTTTTTGTAGCACGCAGGAGTTCGCATCCAGAGCAACTGCAATTTTGCTTACTTCGTCCTTAAGCCCAAGGATCAAACCAATCCTGCCTCTATCAAAGTCGTCTGCAATCTCAGGTGGAGCTATTTCTTCAAGCACCTGCACTATTTTAGAAAGTTTCATGGAAATGTCTCCGAAGCTGGGAAATTAAAATTACCAGTTTTTTTCGATCAGAATTCAGGTTAAGTGTTTATGGCATTTAATTCCAGCCCTGGATTGATA
>WPCI01025244.1_pt1 | contig 10988 bp, 8 predicted proteins | sample 5399871 | NCBI WGS metagenome assembly WPCI01 (sample SAMN12869469, study PRJNA574797) | sludge metagenome | isolation source: wastewater treatment of pH7 | place: China:Beijing | collected 2019-05-20
ATTTTTCAAAAAAAGTATCTAGTATGTTATATATACTGATTTCTTACAAAATCGTCAATATATGCTAGAAACAAATTTCATTAGATGTCCCAATTAGAAAAACCAAGAAAATTTTTATTAACGATTTTGATATAAAAAAACAAACTCTATTAATTCTTAATCTTTTTAAATGCAGCTGCTTGTTCTCTGATACCTTTTTCAGCTGCAAAGCGCTCAATACTGGAAGCACCAAAGAAACCATCAATTCCCTTTGTTTTTTCAATAATATATTTAGCATCTTCGGGTTCAGCAATTGGACCACCATGGCAAATTACCATGATTTCAGGGTTCACTTTTCTACCGGCATCAATAATTGCTTCAATTTTTTCTACACAATCGTCAAGGGTCAATGCTGTTTTGGCACCAATTGTACCTTTAGTGGTTAATCCCATATGTGCAACTAGAATATCCGCTCCAGCTTCTGCCATTTTTCGGGCTTGTTCAGGATCAAAGACATACGGTGTTGTTAACATGTCTAATTCATGTGCTTTTTTAATCATATCAACTTCTAAATCGTACCCCATCCCAGTTTCTTCCAAGTTTTGTCTAAATACACCATCGATTAAACCAACTGTAGGAAAATTTTGAACTCCATTAAATCCTTGTTCTTTCAACTGCTTCAAATAGATCTCCATTACTCGGAAAGGATCCGTTCCGCAAACACCGGCCAATACAGGCGTTTCATTCACAACGGGCAAAACTTCTTGTCCCATCTCAACAACAATTTGATTTGCATCTCCATAGGAAAGAAGGCCTGCTAATGAACCTCTCCCTGCCATTCTGTAACGACCAGAGTTGTAAACAATCAACATATCAGCTCCGCCAGCTTCACTACTTTTTGCAGTAATCCCTGTTCCAGCGCCTACGCCAACAAGAATCTCTCCCTTATTAACTTTCTCTTTAAAATTCGTAATGACTTCTTTTCGTGTTTGACTATTCATTGATTATGTCTCCTTCTTTATTCATTAAATTAATTAATTGTTGCGCAGAAAGTTCTGCAAATTCCTTATTATTTATTGCTTGTTCTTTTTCAATTATCCTTACATTGTCATTGTCAAGATTTTCCTTAATTGATTCAATTAGCGCTTTATCAGCTTCTGGATAATAGAATGGGCCATCTACAACATCAATAGAAGAAAAACCACCGTTTGGTATAAGCAGTACTGTCTCTATCTGTGCCATATTCAATTTTTTTGCTACGATTTTGCCCAATTCTCGACTTTCTTCAACAGAAGTTCTCATCAGAGTTACTGTTGGGTTATGCTTATAGAAGTTCCTATTTTTGAACTTCTCTGGAACTGTATCAAATGGTCCAAAATTTACCATATCCATTGCACCTAAAGATACAACTTGAGGAACTTTTGCTAAAGCTGCAGCTTCTAACCTATTTTCACCTGCCTTTAAAACTCCACCGACCAACTCGTCAGCCCATTCAGTCGTCGTCAAATCAAGTACTCCTGCAAAATACCCATCCGAAACTAGAGATTCCATGGTCTGACCGCCAATCCCAGTTGCATGAAATACCAATACTTCGTAACCATTTTGCTCAAGATATTCTCGAGCAAAATTTACAGCAGGCGTTGTCACACCAAACATAGTAGCGGCCACTAGAGGATGTTCATCCACTTCATTTTCAATACGATAATTTAGCAATCCAGCTATCGCTGAAACAGCATTCCCAAAAATTCGTTTTGATATCTTATTTAATCCTGATACATCTACAATTGAAGGCATCATGATGATGTCACTGGTCCCAACATAAACACTAGTATCTCCTGAAGCGACTGTTGAAACAATCATTTTGGGAATACCAATCGGTAATTTTCTCATGCCAGGTGCCACAAGCGAAGTCCCGCCAGTTCCCCCAAAGGATAGAACCCCATCAAAAAGCCCTTTTTTAAATAATTTAGGAAGCAACTGTTCTAACCCTTTAGACAAAACATCCGTAGCATAAGCTCGATCATTGCGCTTACGGATTGTCTCAATATTTTCTTGAACCTCGGCAGCAATTTCGGAAACATCAACATCTGGAGTAAAAAATGGTTCAAATACCCCTATATGAATGGTAAATACATTCAAATCAAGTTTTTCTAAAAGCTGTTTAATGTACTGGTACTCTGTCCCTTTTGAATCAAAAGTTCCTACTAAGGCAACAGTTTTCAATCGTTTTTACCTCCTTATTTAGTCACAGTTAACTGCTTACAAGTTGATTATAGGTATATCAGGACCGATTGAAAACGTTTCACATCGTGATGAAATAGTTTATATATTAGATTCTCTGTACTTTTTTGGTGATTGTTTCATATATTTTTTGAAAATCTTATTAAATTGTGCGTAATCAGAATAACCGACGCTACTTGCAATTTCTACCAATCTTAAGTTCGTTGAGTTCATTAATTCAATAGCCTTATTTAGCCGAAACTTGATTAGGTACTCAGTAAAACTTACACCTACTTTTCGTTTAAAAAGATCACTTAGATAGCTTGAAGATAAATTGGTAAAATCTGCTAAATCACTAATATAAATGGTTGTCGAATAATTTTCACTTATGTATTTTTTTACAAAGTCAACATAATCATAATATTTTTCAACACCTTCTAAAATCTGGATAGTTAAGTTATCGTGTTGTGTGTGCGTAGCATCTTTGAATGATTTAATCTGAGAAGAAAGGATTTGTTCTGAATTAATTCTTTCAAAGGTTGATCCACCAATATATCCCTTTATTTCAGGAAATTTATTATAAATGTAGCGCACTTCTGTTAAGTCATTTATTGGACCGCCGTAAACCATGATGATGCTCTTCGATTTCCGCTCAATCAACTTTGCACAAATTTCTTGAATAGTACTGAGCATATTTTCAAAGGAGTGCATTTTTTTTGCACCTAAATTTCCTCCTTCAGTAAGACCTAAGTGTATACACACAATATCTGGTCCAACCTTATCCATTTGTTCAGCTTCCTTCTTATTTGTTACAAACCCCATAGTAAATAACCCATTATTTTTGGCAAGCTCTATAAACTCTACCTCTTGAAAAAAGGTAATTTTCTCTTCTTCTAGAGCCTCTCTAAACTTGCCATCAATCAAACTAACCGTCGGATAATTTACAACCCCTGCAAAATTGTATTCTTTGATATAACGAATCAATTCATCTGATTTTATTAAGGGATCCGTTGCATTTACTCCAAATAATACAGGGAAATCATCCAACACAGGCAACAATTCTTTTGTAGAAAATTCCTTTACTAGGTCATTACTGTTAGCAAATGGTAAATAACCTCCCAGTGAACTCCTCCCCATTTGTCTGAATTTGCCCGAATTTAAGGCTAGTATTAAATCTGCTCCACCTTGTTTAGCGTTAACTGCACTCATCCCAGTTGCCGTAGCAATACCTAAAAGAAACTTGCCACCATAAATCTGCCTTTTTAATTTGCTTAAAATGACTTCTCTTTTCATTGTACCAACCACACTTTCATAAAAAGTTTCTTTCTGCCACTCCAGTATACTTCAATAGTAAAATATCTCAACGATTGAAAAAAGACTTACAAGAAGACCTGTATCCAAGCGTAATCAATACCTTCCACAGTTTTTTTACAAAACTATATTCGTTCAAAATTACTTGTATATGAGTCTTAGCCACACTATCTGAATTATTACCTCATCATTTCATTTCTAAAAAACTATATCGATTCTGATATATGAAATATAAATTACAAGGAACCGCATCATTTACGATACGGTTTCCCATGACTAATTTACAATGCTCAAAAAACTAGGTTAGTCACCTCTTAGTTACAAATCTTTTTTTTTGATTCAATAATCATCCAGGTTCCGTATTTTTGTATTTTCAATCTATATTGAAAATAATTAATTGCTTTTGAAAAAACATCGCAGTATTTCACATCAACATTGACTTGAATATCTTCGCCAATTCCTTGAAAAACGGTGTTAAATATTTCCACAAATTTTAAGTTAGAGTTGATTGGTTGCATTGCATCAGATTTTACGTAATAATCGAGTTCATTTTCTGATGCGGTCGGATAAATCTTGAAAAATGTCTCTAGAAATTCAGTAATTTCTTCTGTTGTTTTGGCATCAATTTCTGAATCATTTTCTACCTGTTTTACTTCATATTTTGCCTTATCTGGTTTTGCAATCATGGTAGGCAAACTCGTCACAATATGATTCCCTTTTTCATCTTCAAAAATCATCACACGGTATGCAGAAGAAATTGATTGCGTTTTTTTCCCCTCTACTACCTTTTGATCCACTAAAAATGAAACGACAAATTCTTCTGAATGTTTTTCTACATCTAGAATTTTTACTTCTTGAACTTCGGAACTAGTGGGAATATCTGCCCGGACCATATCTTTGCTCAAAGCGAGACCTTCTTCTGTGAGGTATTGTCCAAGAGTACTCATCCTCTTTTCAATTACTTCTTTGTTATTCTTCCATGAAAAATATTCTCTCGCAAAATCCTTCGTAAAACTTTCAACGCCAGAAGTATTCACTACCTTCTCTTGTACAACTATTTTTTCATGAGTCGTGTGTTGATCAATAGCAGTGAAATTTTTGTAGATGCCAAAAACAAGGCTACAAGTCAACAAAAGCCAAAGAGCAAGTACCATTTTTCGATGCTTGCCCACTGAAAAGATTCGTTCTTTCTTCTTTTTTTGAATCTTTTCCTTTTGATTCCGTTCAATTTTTATCTTCATTATTTTTCCTCTTTTCTCTTATTTGTACCGTCCAGCTCCGATAAGATGCTGCTGCCAATAGCTTTCCGTTAGATTCGTCCATCCCACCGGGTCTCCTGCGTGATACATCCGATTCTCTCCTGCGTAAATGCCCACATGAGTCACATAAGTACCGGCATCATAAGTCGAATGAAAGAAAATCAAATCACCTGGTTTGGCATCTTTCAAATCAATATGAGTCATGACATCATACTGATCCTGAGCCACCCGAGGAAGTTTCAGGCCAACTTTGGCATAACACCATTGGGTCAAGCCACTACAGTCAAATCCCGTTTCTGGACTTGAGCCACCAAATACATAGGCAGTACCTTCATACTTAAACGCCTCGTCAAAAATTCCTTGCACCGTTTTATCATCAAACTGTGTCGTGGTCAGATATTGCTTCACTAATAAGCAATAAAACATATTGCCATAGTTATAGCGCCACCCACCATTTTCTTTAATTGCGATAGGATTGGGGTAATCAACTTTCTGACCACCCGATTTTTCCTTTGAAAAAGATTCCGCTAAAGCAAAACTATGCTTCTTCCCGTTTTTCGCGACATAATCCAGATACCCGCCACCATAGTTATAAGCCTGAATAATGCTGTCCTGATTACAACCTAATTCTTTGGAACGCTTAACCAAGGAAGCAAAATAGAGACACCCTTGTTTGATGGATGCCTCGGTACTTAATGAATTCGGTGGCAACCCGGCTGACTCAGAACTCTGCATAACATCTTCAATTGTGCCGCTAGATTCCACTTGAATAATCGCCAAAAGAATCGGGACATATTCTGAGATGTTTGATTCTTTGGCATACTTTTCCACCATTGCACGGTGTTTCAAAACTTCTTCTGAAACACTAATTCCGCCAGGAGAAGTGCCAGAACTATCACTTCCTTCACTGTCTTCACCAAACAACAAACCCACACACATCAAGATACCCATAAATGAAATAGTCAGGAAAGTTAACGAAATAATACTCAATTTCTTCAAGTTCATTTTTTCTCACCCGACCTTGGCTTTGAGCGAGAATTCATTCTTATTTGTAGCTTTTGATTGGTCATCTTTGTAAGAGTAGACCGCTGTTTCACTTGTTGGAAAGAATTTTTCTTACCTGACGGTTGGTTTATTCCTTTTGAAATGATTTCTTGACTAGCGAGTTTTCGTTTGATTTCGGGATTCGAATTTACTCTCACAATCCGCTTTGGTGTTTCTTTTTTCGGCGGCCTATCTTTCTGAGGTTGGAGCTCTGTTTTTATCGGAACATTTTCCCTTCTTTTTCCATGACGATTCCCTGTTTCGTTCAATGCTTTGTACTTTTCAGCCATTTTTTCATCTCTACGTTGTCGTTGTTTTTCTCGTAACTCCGCTCGATCCGCTTTTTCTTGGACCAGTCCACGCTTGAACTCTTCTGGTGCTTTTTTCGTCTTTTCGATCCCTTTATGGAGGTTGTATTTCAAGCTAGTTGGTGTATTTCGTACCTGATCCTTTACTTGTTTGGTCTTATCTTTCACCAAAGCTTGGGTATCCAGTACTTTGCCGATTTTTCTCCCGGCCAAATTCATTCGAGATTGTTTCTTATTATTTGAAGTTGGCTTTTCCTTATTCAAGTCAGACGGTGTCTCGTGATTGTTAGATAATCGTGAATTCTTTCGTAGAGAAGAACCGGATGGCTTAAATTTGGATTTTGATTGTTCCTTTGCCAACTTATTTCCGACTGCTGCACCACCACCAAAAGCCAAAGTACGTCCCACATTTCGATTAAGTTTCCGTAGCTTTCGGTTCATTAACATTTGCGGTTTTCGCATAACCCGTCTTCCCATTGATTGGCTATCATTACTTTGAAGGTTGAACATGCTCATAATGTCGCCCAATTTGAAATAGATACCGGCAAAGGTTACAATTTGTAGAAAAGCTACCATGAAGAAGGGATAGGTTGCCGAAATATTGAAAAACATCGTGGATATGCTAAATGCAGTCGTAATCACTAAGGTGACACCCGCTCGCATCATAATCGTGTTGAATAAGCGAATAATCGCCTTCTTGCCCAAACTTTCATAAGTCGGCAACATCGACAATAAGAAACTAATCGGCAAAAACATCGCAAAGATTATAAAGAGAATTTGCGAGAACAACATAATCCCTGTTAAAAGAAAAACAAAGAAGGAAATCCCGATATTGAACAACACCAAAAAGACCACGGTTCCTAAGCGGTTCATGGTCTTGGTAATACTTAAATTCGCGTTGTCATTGTCTTCAATCTCTGCCTTGACCGCTTCTTCCCGATCCTTGCCTTTGTTTTCATCCGGACTCACGGATAGTATCTTATTGACTCGGCCTTCGCCAATTTCTCCTATATTGGAATCATCGAATTGTAATAGTAACCAAGGTTGTTGGACTTGAATGGAAAACAAACTATCCCGAATCAGATCCACACTATCTTTTCCTTGGCTTTCTGAATTAGGTACAACGATCTCTGTCCCAAGGCTAAGAGCCGCTTCGCTAACATCTGAACTAAAGTCATTGATTTTTGTGATATAGGTGGGCGCATACGCAATGAATGAACCTGAAAGTAGAAAAATCATCACAAAATTAATCACGGCTCGAACAGCCTTTGTAGTTTCTCGTCTTAATAATCCGGTATACGCCACATAAACTCCTAGGGCTAAAATCATCAATAATAGAAACCCAAAGTAGAAGCCCGAGGTCTGTAATCCATTTTCGGTAATACCGGCTAAGGTTTGGATATTCTTTCCAATACTTTCAGCTGTATCCGAAATGAAATCTAACTTGTAAGCTTCTTGGACTACATAGCCCGTGGCGTTCGACAAATATAAACTAACGGTCCAAATAAAATTAGTAATGGCATAAAGACCATACATCACGCTCTTCCCTAGACCATCACCCCAATTCCAAGGCAGCCAATCCCAAGAGCTATCCACAAAGAAATCTAGTTGGTAGTTGTTCAGTGAATATTTGGAATATAGATTTCCGGCTTCCACTGTATCATCAACCAGACCTGTCGCCTCAGCTACCGTACCGATTAAACCCAATAGAACTGTCAGAGTGACAATGCTAATAAAAACGATTCCCACAATCCAAAAAAGTTTCTTTTTCATCTCCTCACTCCATTCTCTCTTGAACCGGCGGACGGGTATCAAAGGCATGGAAGAGTTCTTCAAAGACTGGATGAACTTGAACCACACCTACTCGACCATACAAATCTTGCATCAAGCATTGACCGTTTTCCAAATCTCGCAGACGTTTTTGATTGCTTTCATCCTCTTGATCCAAGCCAAAGAATTCCAAGGTTTTTTTGATTTCATGAATATCAGTACTTCGAAAAGCAAATTTCAATCCGATATTGTTCTTCAAACGTTCATCCAGTAAGTCATCACTATTTTGCGTGACAAAGTAAACACCGGCATTCATCGCCCGCCCAGCACGAACTAATTTATTCGATAAGGTCTTTCCTTGTGCCACTTGAAGAAAACTCCAAGCTTCATCCAAATCTACAATCTTGAAAATTTCTCGATTACTATGGATAAAATCCAAGGAAAAAGTCGAAATAACGATTAGCATCGAAACACTCAGCAATTCCATGGTGGTATATTCTTCAAAAGTGGTTTCTGCATCTGGTAAAACCAAATCCGCTACTTGAATGATATTTAACTGCTTATCTAAACTAATCGACTGGGTAATCGAACCATCTGAGAAAAGCAAATGGGCAAAATCATAATCGGTAAAAGACTCGATATGATTGGCGATATTTTCTGCAACTGGCGAGCCTTCATTTCGAAGTTCCTTAATGACTTGTAGCAATCCTCGTTGATCACTTTGAGTAACGGTTCGAATGGCCTTGCGTAAAACAGGGAACTTCTCCCCATCTCGACTAGAAATTCCTGTTAAAAAGGTCAGAATATCAATCGCTAAACTTTCTGAGTCTTTCTTTTTCTTCATGATGACATAGGGATCAAGTAAGCCTTGATTTTCTGGTTTACTAGTTAAGTTGAGGATATTGATTTCCTCCGCAATTTCTGGCAAGTTTTTTTTCCAGCCACCTCGTTCTCCTTTTGGATCAACAATCACGGCTTGCCCACCAAAAAGGACGGCGTAATAGACTAAGAGATTGTTACTGAAAGATTTTCCGCCACCAAGAGAACCGAGAAAAGCCGCAGCTAGTGCATTGGTTACTGAACCCTTTACCCCTTGTGAGGCCAATGCCGGTTTCAGGTAAACATCCCGCCCTGTATCTACGTTATAGCCAAAGTAAATTCCTTCCAATTCTCCTAGCATCTGTGTAGCTCCAAAGCCAAGTCCCGCCAAAAAATCAGAGGTAACATACTGAATATAGTCATTCATATAGCGTTTGCTTGAAGGTAAAAACTCTTCATGTAAGCCCATCATATCGCCAAAGGGCCGGACTAGTTTTACATTGGTATCATCATAAAAATCAAGTACTTCATCACATCGCCGCTTTAGTTCATCTACTGATTCGGCACTCACCCGAACCACATAGCTCAGTTTGTACATGGATTCTTTCGACTGATCTAAGGTAGTTTCCAATTCATCCACGGAATCCAACGCAACTAATACATTGGCATTCGTTTCATTATCGGATTGGTAAGCATGGTTGTCCAAATCTTTTAATTCCTTTTTCTTATTGCGAACGGTAGCAAGTGCTTTTTTGTTCGTCACAATCTCTACATTCATTGAAGTATCAATCGGAAAAGTGAATTGTTGTTGTTGGTAATAGAAAAGTTCTGAGGAAGGAAATTCCATCTCCCCTACGATCGTATTGATTGTCAGATACGCTACATACGATTCATGATTTTCATGTTCCATGCGTAAGTACCGAGGCTTTTCTTCAATCAAACAACGAGTGGGACGTAATAGGTCATAGTGTTTCACCAGCGTTTCTGATTTCAGCTTTTTCTTTGGTAACTGAAATTCATATTCTTCAAACGGTGTGCCTTTTTCACCATAGATATGTTCAATCAAATACGTCAGATCACTCGGTGTGACACGTCTGACTTTAAATCTTCGAGCCAATTTACTTTCCATTAGTTTTTCAAGCTTGGTATACCGGCGAATTTCTTCATTGGATAAGGAAACAAAATCACCCATCAAATGATGATTCACTCCATAGACAAATTCTTGAAGTCCAGAAAAGAAAGATTTCCTGAGATTCTTTAGGTTGAACTCTTCATCTGTTGCAATTAGTTTGAAGCCAATAAAAAAGCGATAATCAATCTGACTATCGCCAATCATGGATACTAATGCATCTGTCTGTAGGTCAATCCGTTGTTTCGCTACTTCTTTGAGTCTACCGGTAATTTCTTTTTTCGATCGTTCTTGCGTGGCACGAATACTACTTTCTGTGGCAATTTGCAATGCATGGATCTTGCCTTCACGATTCTGAGCAATCAATTGGCGAAAGCTATCGTGGATTTGATACTTCTGTTCAGGTGACAAAAAGGAGTAATTGTAAGGCACTAACTCATAGTAGGCAAAACACTCGCCTTCCTGGTTAAACACAAGATTATTTTCGATATACTTAATCGGGTACATAGTTCACACTCCTTACTAAGGTGGTTGGTTCGTCCCATCGTTTCTTCTGTTCTTTAACTTTCTTTCCTGCAAAAGTGATCTTAAACCGTAAGTGATAACTGATAAAGGATCGTAAAAATCCCAATGGTTTCTTACCGTCAAAGGTCTTTTGCGACATGAACCAAGTGACCGCCACCGGTATGCCCAAGTATTTAAAAAAAGCCCCCTCTATCATAGATAGTGGAGGCACATGGGCAAATACGATGACAAACAGCAAGGATAAAACAAACCAAGCCATTTGGTTAAATGTCACAGGAAAAGGCAGCTGAAAGTCATTAATCGCATAAATGACTTTTTCAACTGCCCAAATACTGGTGTAGCTTTTTATTTTTTTCATATTTCACCTCAATTTAAAATAAAGAACCACAGTGTACACACTGCAGTTCTTTGTTATTACTTATCTATGAGCATTGAAAGATACTCTTTATTATCTTGATAGTCATTAAAATTCATGAGTTGATACTTGTCATTATTAAGCGTAATAATATTCAGTTCTAAATCATCATCGTACTCATTTCGATTAAACCCTAAAGTTGAAAGGATACACTGAGTATCAGTTTGAATATTTTCAAAAATATACTCAAATAGAGTCTCCTTTTTTTG
>WPCI01148921.1_pt1 | contig 10988 bp, 8 predicted proteins | sample 5399871 | NCBI WGS metagenome assembly WPCI01 (sample SAMN12869469, study PRJNA574797) | sludge metagenome | isolation source: wastewater treatment of pH7 | place: China:Beijing | collected 2019-05-20
CGTATTCAGTCGGTTAGGCGATCGCATAGCAAAGCAACAACTTCAATCGTGGGTCACAACACTTATCAATAAGGCAGCAGGTATCACGCTGATATCAACTGGCATCAAAATGGCTTCATTGGAATATGGAAAATAGCCTAATAAGCTGTTAGGCCGCTAGCGTTCTGGTGTACACTTGGCGCACTCTTAACGTGAAGGATAGGAGAGGCAAATGATTCGCACGTTCAATGGAAAAGTCGCGCTCGTCACTGGCGGTGGCCAGGGCATCGGTCAAGCTATCGCTGAGCGACTTCACACAGACGGCTTCAGGGTCGCGATCGCTGACCTGAACCTCGAAGCCGCTACCAAAGTCGCCGAGAGTCTTGGTGGCAAAGAGGGCGGCGCCATCGCCATCCAAGTCAATGTCGCCGACCGGGACAGCGTGTTTGCTGCCGTTGCGAGCGCCGTGTCCGAGCTGGGCGGCTTCGACGTCATTGTCAACAACGCCGGCATCGCGCCGACATCCCCGATCGAGGAGATCACCCAAGAGAGCATCGAGAAGCTCTTCTCCATCAACTTCAATGGCGTCGTGTGGGGCGTCCAGGCGGCCGTGAAGGCATTCAAGGAGCTGGGCCACGGCGGCAAGATCATCAGCGCGGCGTCCCAGGCCGGACACATCGGCAACCCGGGCATCGGGCTGTACTCGGCCACCAAGTTCGCGGTACGTGGGTTTACCCAGACCGCCGCCAGAGACCTGGCGAAGTACGGCATCACGGTCAACACCTACGCGCCCGGCATCGTCCGGACACCGCTGATGGAGGTCCTGGCGAAGAAGACCGCCAAGGATGCAGGGCAACCCGAAGAATGGGGCTGGCAGCAGTACACCAGCGGTATTGCCCTCGGGCGGGTGTCCGAATCCGCTGATGTGGCAGGCGTGGTTTCGTTCCTGGCCGGCCCCGATTCCGATTACATCACCGGGCAGTCGATCATCGTGGACGGCGGGATGGTATTCAACTGATCCGGAGCCACGTTCGTTAGCTCATATCAGAGTCATGGATGCTGCTTCGAAGCAGGTGCGCGGCCTAACAATTCGTTCAAGCCGAACTTGCTTCGTTACACCAAACACATGGCAGAAAAAGCTTGCCATGTGTTTGGCTCCACTACGCAAGTCGGCTTAACTCAGGCGTAAAGCTATGGAACCTGTCATCCAGGAAGAACCTACCGGTTGCGGTTGTTAATGGCCATTGACAGTGGTGGTGTGATTAGAGTGAGAAACAAGTAGGGACGTGATGTTGGGATTACAAGTGGGCGTGGTTAGCATGATGTGCCGGGAGAGGGGGCTCAGTATAACGCATTGATTCTGGCAAGAACCTTTCGTCGTTCTTTGCCAGTACTCACACTGCAACCAAGCCGCAAACTCACCACTAACACCGCGACAGCAGCCCAGCAACGCTGGGCCAACTCTCCAACAAGCAAGGTGTGCATCAGGGGTTGGGTGCGTCGCTGCCGCGCAGGTCACACCCAGCCCCGTCCATACCGTAAAAACAAACCCTAGTGATGTTCCCGTGTGGCATGAAACTGAATATCAGGCCAGCGCTCTTCCATCAGGCTCAGGTTAACCCGGGTCGGAGCCAGATAAGTCAGGTGACCGCCGCCATCAATCGACAAATGCTCATAGGCCTTGTCCTTGAACTCGTCCAGCTTCTTGGCATTGTCGGAAGTCACCCAGCGTGCAGACCAGACGTTGATGGTCTCGTAGCTGCATTCCACCTTGTACTCTTCTTTCAGGCGGCTGGCCACCACGTCAAACTGCAGCACGCCCACGGCACCAAGGATGATGTCGTTGCTGCGCTGGGGGAAAAACACCTGGGTGGCGCCTTCTTCGGCCAGTTGCTGCAATCCTTGGCGCAGTTGCTTGGATTTGAGCGGATCTTTCAGGCGCACACGGCGGAACAGCTCGGGCGCAAAGTGCGGGATGCCGATAAAGTTCATCTCTTCGCCCAGGGTGAAGGTATCGCCAATCTGGATGGTGCCGTGGTTGTGCAGGCCGATGATGTCGCCGGCGTAGGCATCTTCCAGTCGCTCACGGTCGCTGGAGAAAAAGGTCAGCGCATCGGCCACGCGGATGTCCTTTTTGATGCGTACATGGCGCATTTTCATGCCCTGTTCGTACTTGCCCGAGCACACGCGCATAAAGGCTATGCGGTCACGGTGGCGCGGGTCCATGTTGGCCTGGATCTTGAAAACAAAACCGGAGAAGTTCTCGTCGGTCGGCAGCACTTCGCGCTCCTGGGTCATGCGTGATAGCGGTGCGGGCGACCAGTCCACAAAGGCATCCAGCACATGATTGACGCCAAAGTTGCCAAGGGCAGTTCCGAAGAACACCGGTGTCAGCTTGCCGGCCAGGTAGGCATCGTGATCGAACTCGTGGCAGGCACCCTGCACCAGCTCCAGTTCTTCAACGAAGTCATCGTACATGCTGCCCAGCAGCTTGCGGGCCTCGTCACTGTCCAGCCCCTGAATGACCTTTTCTTCAGTGCGTTCGTGGCCGTGACCGGGGGTATAGACGTAGATGCAGTCATTTTTCAGGTGATAGACACCCTTGAACTCACGATAGCAGCCGATCGGCCAGGTGATCGGAGCGGCCTGGATATCCAGCACTTCCTCGATCTCGTCCAGCAGCTCGATCGGGTCACGGATGTCGCGGTCCAGTTTGTTGACGAAGCTGATGATTGGCGTGTCACGCAGGCGACAGACGTTCATCAGGGCAATGGTACGCGGCTCGACGCCTTTACCACCGTCGATCATCATCAGCGCACTGTCCACCGCAGTCAGGGTGCGGTAGGTATCTTCCGAGAAGTCTTCGTGGCCGGGGGTGTCGAGCAGGTTGATCATGTGTTTGCGGTAGGGAAACTGCATCACCGAAGTGGTGATGGAGATACCGCGCTGCTTCTCCATTTCCATCCAGTCGGAGGTGGCATGGCGGTCGGATTTACGCGACTTGACGGTACCGGCCACGCTGATTGCCTGGCCCATGAGCAGCAGGCGCTCGGTGATGGTGGTCTTACCGGCGTCCGGGTGGGAAATGATGGCGAAGGTACGACGCTTGGCCACCTCGGCAGCAAGGTTGCTCATGGTGAATTCTCTGTAGCTGGATAAAATGGGGCGCAATTATAGCGGTTTTGCCGTGCAGATTAAATGTAGCCCGCTGTACGAATAAATTCGTACCTACAGGACCGTGCTTCAACCGTGGGTGTGAATTTATTCGCATTACACAGGGCCGTGCTTCAACCGTGGGTGTGAATTTATTCGCATTACACAGGACCGTGCTTCAACTGTAGGTGCGAATTTATTCGCACAGGCACACGTGTAGCCCGGCGTTGTCGGGTTTTGTCCGGATAAATCCGGACCTACAGTTCGCACAACACGCCCGGCAGAGCCACACATTTGCCACCGTACTAACCAAGTATCAACTGCTGGCGTATCATGTCAGCAAGCTTTCGAATTCTGGAGAATCCATGTCCTGGTTTGGCTGGTTCGAGCGTCGCATCGAGCCTTTTCCTGAAACGCCATTGCCGGTGCAGCCGGCCATGGGTGCGCTGACCTTCATCCGTGCCTGCGCCCGGGGCTCCGGCTTCTGGTTGCTGGTGCTGGTACTGTTCAACGCCGCGCTGGGCGTGTTCGAGGCGGTGCTGTTCCAGCTGATGGGTTTTCTGGTCGACTGGATGAACCAGTTCAGTGCCGATCAGCTGTGGGCGGAAAAGAAGGTCCAGCTGTTGCTGATGCTGGCGCTGATTGCTGCCAGCCCGTTGTGGGTGCTGCTGGCCAGCAACCTGCGTTTCCAGACCCTGCAGGGCGTGCTGCCGATGCGCCTGCGCTGGCAGTTTCATCAGCTGCTGCTCAGCCAGAGCCTGCAGTTCTACCAGGACGAGTTTGCCGGGCGCATTTCCGCCAAGGTGATGCAAACAGCGCTGGCAGTGCGCGATACAGTGATGATCTGCGCCGAAATGCTGGTGTATGTGCTGGTTTACTTCATCAGTACCGGCGTCATTCTGGCCAGTTTTGACGGCTGGTTGCTGGCGCCCTTCATCGGCTGGCTGGTGCTGTTTCTGGTGTGTTTGCGGGTGTTCATTCCACGCCTGTCGCAACTGGCGCAAACCCAGGCCGATGCCCGCTCGCTGATGACCGGCCGTATCACCGATGCCTATACCAACATCAGTACCGTCAAGCTGTTTTCCCATGGTGGCCGCGAGTCCCGCTATGCCCGGCAGGCGATGCAGGAGTTTCTCGGTACCGTACACGGCCAGATGCGCTGGGTCACCCTGCTGGAGCTGGTCAACCACAGCCTGAACATGCTGCTGGTGGGCGGTACCGCTGCGCTGGGGCTTTATCTGTGGCAGGGCGGGCATATCGGTGTGGGTGCTGCCGCTGCGGCGATTGCCATGGCGCTGCGTCTGGTCGGTCTGTCGCACTGGATCATGTGGGAAGCCACCATGCTGTTCGAGAATCTGGGCACGGTACAGGACGGTCTGCAAACCCTGCGCCAGCCGGTACAGGTGGTGGATGCGCCGGATGCCGGCGAGCTGAAAGTCAGCCAGGGTGCCATCGAGTTCAAGCAGGTGCAGTTCAGCTACCGCGATGGCCGCCCCTTCATGCAGGACTTCAACCTGCAGATCCGTCCCGGCGAAAAAATCGGTCTGGTCGGCCGCTCCGGTGCCGGCAAGTCCACTCTGGTCAACCTGTTGCTGCGCTTTTATGACGTGCAGGGCGGACAGGTACTTATTGACGGCCAGGACATCAGCAAGGTCAGCCAGCAATCCCTGCGCGCGCAAATCGGCATGGTCACCCAGGATACCTCGCTGCTGCACCGCTCGGTACGCGACAACGTGCTCTATGGCCGTCCGCAAGCTAGCGAAGACGAACTGCAGCGGGCCATCGAGCAGGCGCAGGCGGCCGAATTCATTCCGTCACTGAGTGACGCCAGTGGCCGCACCGGGCTGGATGCCCATGTCGGCGATCGGGGTGTCAAGCTGTCCGGCGGCCAGCGCCAGCGTATCGCCATTGCCCGGGTAATGCTCAAGGACGCGCCCATCCTGCTGCTGGACGAAGCCACCAGTGCGCTGGATTCCGAGGTGGAGGTGGCCATTCAGGACAGCCTCGATCAGCTGATGCAGGGCAAGACGGTGATTGCCATTGCCCACCGGTTGTCCACCATTGCCGCCATGGACCGTCTGGTAGTGATGGATCAGGGCCGCATCGTCGAAAGCGGCAGCCATCAGGAGCTGCTGCAGCACAATGGTTTGTATGCCCGCCTCTGGCAGCGCCAGTCCGGCGGCTTTCTGGGAGAAACCGAATGAGCACCATGCTTGCCGCCGTATTGCACGACTATGGCCAGACTCCGCAGCCTGGCCAGCTGCCCACGCCTGTTGCTGGTGAAGGCCAGGCCCTGTTGCAGGTGGAGGCGGCATCCATCAAGCAGCTGGACAAACTCAAGGCCGCCGGCAAGCACTACACCCGCTATGCGCGGTTTCCAGTGGCGGTGGGCGTTGATGGTGTAGGACGACTGCCCGATGGCCAGCGTGTGTATGCCATGGGTGTGACCGGCATGCTGGCACAGCAGGCGCTGGTGCAGCTGGATGATTGCGTGCCGGTGCCGGAAGAACTGCCGGCGGCGCTGGCCGCCTTATTGCCCAATGCTTTGCTGGGCTCGGATGCGGCACTGGTTTGCCGTGCTGGTTTTCAGCCAGGCGAGGTGGTACTGGTCAATGGTGCCACCGGTGTGTCCGGTCGCATGGCGGTACAGGCTGCCCGACTGCGTGGCGCCTCCCGCATTATCGTTACCGGTCGCAATGCCGAATCCCTGGGTTATTTAAAGGAATTGGGTGCAGATCAGTGCATCTCCCTGCTGGACGAGCCGCAGGGTATCATCGAACAGCTGGTACAGATCCAGCAGACAACCCCGATCAATGTGGTGCTGGACTATCTCTGGGGTGAGCCGGTGCAATGGCTGCTGGCCGCCTTTGCCAAATGCTGCCCGCATCCGGTACGGTTGGTCACCATCGGCCAGATGGCCGGAGCCGAGATCAACCTGGCTTCAGGCATCCTGCGCAGCACGCCGGTCAGCATCCTCGGCTCCGGGCTGGGCAGCATCAATGCCGAGCAATTGCGCCAGTACAACCGCGAACACCTGACTGCCATGCTGGGGCGGGCCGCCCGTGGCGAACTGGTGGCCGGCTATCGGGAGTTTGCCTTGCAGGATGTGGCCGAGGCCTGGCAGGCGGTGTTGGGGCCGGGAGAGCGGGCCGTAGTGTATATGGAATAGCTTGCCTGTTTGGCAGTGCGGCGCTTCAGCTCCCGGCTATCCTGGCCTAACGCTGCTCCAGCAGGGCCTGCATGTCGGCTGGTGACAGGTGGCGCACATCCTGGCCGCTGACCAGATATACCACCTGCTCACACAGGTTTCCGCTGTGATCGCCGATGCGCTCCAGCGCACGGAATACCGACATCAGCTTGAGCACCCGGGTGATTGAGCGCGGGTCTTCCATCATGAAGGTCACCAGCGAGCGCATGGCACTGTGGTATTCGGCATCGACATCGTTATCGGCTACCGCTACCGCGACCGCCTTGTGGGCGTCAAAGCGGGCGAAGGCATCCAGCGCATCATGCAGCATGGTTTTCACCCGTTCGCCGATATGGCGTACTTCGACCTGACCTGTGGTCAGGCTGCCTTCCTCGTTGAGCTGAATGCCGAGCTTGGCGATTTTCGCTGCCTTGTCGCCCATGCGTTCCAGATCGGCCACGCATTTGGACACGGCAATGATGGTGCGCAGGTCAATGGCGGCCGGCTGACGCAGTGCCAGCACCCGTGCGCATTCTTCATCGATATGTTTTTCCAGTTCGTCGACTTCCTGTTCGACCTGCTGCACCTGCTGCGCCAGGGCGCTGTCTGCCTGCAAAAAGGATTCCAGCGCATCGCTGACCTGTTGTTCCACCAGCCCGCCCATTCGCAGCAGATCGCTGCGAATGGCTTCCATTTCCTGGTTGAACTGGCTTGAGCTGTGCTTGCCCAGATTGAATACCATGGTTGTTCTTCCTGTTGTCAAAGGGAGTGCAAAGACGTTCTTAACCGAAGCGCCCGGTTATGTAGGCCTCGGTCAGGGCATTTTGCGGGTGGGTAAATACCTTGTCAGTGGCGTTTACCTCGATCAGCTCGCCGAGATGGAAATAGGCGGTGCGGTCGGATACCCGCGCCGCCTGCTGCATCGAGTGGGTGACAATGGCAATGGTGTATTGCTGCGACAGCTCGGCGATCAGTTCTTCGACCTTGGCCGTGGCGATCGGGTCGAGCGCCGAGCAGGGTTCGTCCATCAGGATCACCTCGGGGCTGACGGCAATGGCGCGGGCGATGCACAGCCGCTGCTGCTGGCCGCCCGACAGGCCGGTGCCGGGGGCGTGCAGGCGGTCCTTGACCTCATCCCAGAGCCCGGCGCGGCGCAGGCTGTCCTCGACCCGGTCATCCAGGTCGCCTCGCCCGCGTGCCAGTCCGTGAATGCGCGGGCCATAGGCCACGTTGTCGTAGATCGACTTGGGAAAGGGGTTGGGCTTCTGGAACACCATGCCGACTCGCGCCCGCAGCATCACCACGTCCATATCGGCGGCGTGGATGTCCTCTCCGTCGAGCAGGATACGGCCTTCCAGCCGGCAACCTTCGATGGTGTCGTTCATGCGGTTGAAGCTGCGCAAAAAGGTGGACTTGCCGCAACCGGACGGGCCGATAAAGGCAATTACCTCGTTTTCCATCAATTCCAGATCGATGCCCTTGATGGCTTGGTGTTCGCCATAGAATACGCGCACGTCCTGCGCCTGCATTTTGGCGCGGGGTGCTTGCAGCCCGGCCGGTTGGGTGTTCTGTGTGGTATTCACCGGATTAGCTCCATTTGTTTTCCAGGCGTTTGCGCAGATAGATGGCAACCGCATTCAGACTGATCATCAGGCTCAACAGCACGATGATGGCCGCTGCCGTGCGTGCTTCGAAGAAATTGCGCAGCTCGTGTCCCTGCCACAGGAAGATCTGCACCGACAGGGCGCTGGACTGGTCCAGCGGCGAGGCCGGCACGTTGGCGACAAAAGCGTTCATGCCGATCAGCAACAGTGGCGCGGTTTCGCCCAGTGATTGTGCCACGGCGAGAATAGCACCGGTCAAAACCCCCGGCAGGGCCAGCGGCAACACATGATGAAATACCGCCTGGGTACGGGATGCGCCCATGGCCAGCGCCGCCTGGCGGATGGTACCGGGTACCGCCTGCAGGGCGGCGCGGGTGGCAATGATCACGGTTGGCAAGGCCATCAGGCTGAGCACCAGACCGCCCACCAGAGGGGCAGACATGGGCAGGCGGAACCAGTTGATGAACAGTGCTGCGCCAAGCAGGCCGAACACGATGGAAGGTACGGCGGCGAGGTTGTTTATGTTGACCTCGATCAGGTCAATCCAGCGGCTTTTCGGTGCGAACTCCTCCAGATAGATCGCTGCGCCGACACCGACCGGCACCGCCACCAGCAGCACTACCGCCAGCATGTACAGCGAGCCGACAAAGGCCCCGAGCAGGCCGGCGGAGGCCGGTGAACTGCGCGAGTCGGCATTGCCAAACAGGGCGCTGGCAAATTTGAGTTTGATATGACCATCCGCTTGCAACTGGTCGGCCAGAGCCCGTACCGGTGCTGCCAGTTGCTGCTGGGCATCGGGCAGGCTGCGGTCGATCTTGCCGCGCAGCCAGACATCGACATTGGCGTCGGCCAGCAGGCTCAGCTCCAGGGTTTGGCCAAGCAGGCCGGGATCGGCGGCAAACATCTCTCGCAGCTGGTGCTGCACGGCACGGGTAAACAGTGCCTGGGCATGGCGCGGCTGGATTTGCTGCTCCGGATACAATTGCTGCACCCCCAGCGTCAGCAGGCGCTGCCAGTTGCTGCGTGCCAGTTGCCCTTGCCATTCCAGTTGGCGGCGCTGAAACTCGACTGGGGGCTCGTCCGGCAAGGGCTGTGGTGCGGCATCTACGCGAATGATTTCAGGATCGAAATAAATCGGCAGCTGAATGCTGGATTGCCAGAAAGCCGGCAGGCCACGCTGCAGAATGCTGCCAAACAGCAGCAGTACGCAGGCCAGCGCCAGCCCGACCGAGACCACGCCAGCCAGGCGAAAGCGGCGTTCACGGGCGTGGCGGCGACGCAGGGTTTTGGCCAACCGGCTGCGTACCATGTCGCGCTCGCTCAGGCCGCTGCTCAGAGGTTGCTTATTCATAGTGCTCCCGGTACTTGCGTACCACATAGAGGGCGATCACGTTCAGTGCCAGGGTGATGACGAACAGGGTCAGGCCCAGCGCAAAGGCTACCAGCGACTGTGGACCGGCAAAGTCGGTATCGCCGGTGAGCTGGTTGATGATGCTGACGGTCACGGTGGAGATGGCTTCCAGCGGGTTGGCGTGCAGTTGCGGGCTGTTGCCGGCGGCCAGCACCACGATCATGGTCTCGCCAATCGCGCGGCTGAAGGCGAGCAGGAAAGCGCCGACAATTCCGGGCAGGGCGGCGGGCAGCACCACCTGACGGATGCATTCCGAACGGGTTGCGCCCAGCCCCAGCGCACCATCACGCAGCGCCTGGGGTACGCGGGTGATGATGTCGTCCGACAACGACGAGACAAAGGGGATGATCATCAGCCCCATCACCACGCCGGCAGTCAGGGCGCTGGTGGCGCGTACCTGGATGCCGAGCAGTTCGCCGGCAGCGGCAAAGAACGGCCCGACCGCCATCAGGGCGAAAATGCCGTACACGATGGTCGGGATGCCGGCGAGAATCTCGATCACCGGCTTGGCCATGTCGCGAAACCAGGCGGGAGCATATTCGGCCATGTAGATGGCGGTCATCAGCCCCAGCGGAATCGCCACCAGCATGGCTATCAGGCTGACCATCAGTGTGCCCCACAGCAGCGGTAGCAGGCCGTATTCGCCATGGGTGTTGCCGGTACTGCTAAATGCCGGGTTCCATTTGGTACCGAAAAAGAACTCGGACGGGCGGATGAAGCTGAAGAAGTTGAAGGCCTCGCTGACCATCGACAACACGATGCCGAGGGTGGTCAGTACTGCCACTGCCGAGCAGCCGAGCAACAGGGTGCGCACCATGCGTTCGACCTGGTGCCGCGCCTTGAAGGTTGCGTTCATGCGCCGAGCCGCCCAGATCAGCCCGCCGGCGCTGGCCAGCGCGACGAGCGCGGTTTTGCCCAGCGCGGCCCAGGTTTGCAACTGGCCGAGTTGTTGGGCTGCCGCCAGTTCCAGGGCGGTTGCGTTGTCAGCACCGCCAGCCAGTTCCTGCAGGCGGCGCATCAGTATGGTGCCGGCGGTTTCTGCCGGGCCGCCAAGCAATTCGGGCCAGCTGGCCAACAGCCAGTTGCGGATCAGCAACGGCTCCAGCGCGGACCACAGCAGTAGCACCAGCAGCCCGGGCGTGCCGCAGCAAATTGCCAGCCAGGCTGCGTGATACACCGGTCTGGAGTGAACTTGCTCTCGCGCCAGTGTCCGGCCCTGTCGTGTGCTGCGCAGCAGGCCGAACTGGTAAGCCAGCGCCGTGACTGCCAACAGGATAATTGCCAGCATGGTGCTATTCATTTGGGGTTTCCTTTCTTTTGGCGTTCAGGGCCAAGTGCATGCGGGTACGTTGCACAGGTTCCGCAGGGTCGCTGCAAGTACGTCCATGTAAGCTTGGTGCCGCCATCCATGGCGGCACAGCCCTGCTCCACCTGTGCATCGCATCCGCTCCTGATTACGTGCAAGTGGCAGGATATGAATGCTTTATCTGTGACCTGGTAGTGGCAGTTAGTTACAAACATGAAAGAAGCAAATATATAGATGATGGCACGGGGTTTGTGGCAACAACGGAAGGTGGGTACAGCAGGGCCTTAGCCGCCATGGATGGCGGCTTGGAGCTTACAGGGAAGTACTTGCAGCGTCCCTGCAGTGCCT
>WPCI01194253.1_pt1 | contig 10964 bp, 10 predicted proteins | sample 5399871 | NCBI WGS metagenome assembly WPCI01 (sample SAMN12869469, study PRJNA574797) | sludge metagenome | isolation source: wastewater treatment of pH7 | place: China:Beijing | collected 2019-05-20
TCGGCATCATGGTCGGGTTGGGACGGCCCTCACCGGAGCGTCCACCCGGGCGTGCACCCTGCGAACGCCCACCGGGACGCTGACCCTTGGCTCCGCCCGCCGGCGCCGAACCAGCCCCCGCACGGGGACCGGGACGCGGGCCGGGGCGAGGCCCACCGGAGCCGCCAGGTCGGGGCATGCCCTGACTGGAGGCGTAGGGGTTGTTGCCGGGGCGAGGGCCGCCGGGGCGCGGACCGGGACGAGGCGCAGATGGCTTCGGACCGTCGGCCTTGGGGGCCGGTTTCGGCGCGGGAGTCGGCTTGGGGGCCGACTCGGACTGCTCTGGGGCCGGGGTGGGAGTGGCCGGAGCGGGCTCCTGCGCCACGGGGGCTGCCGGAGTTGCCGGCTCCGCGGGAGCCTCCTTGGCCGGAGCAGGGGTGGCCGGCTCTTCCTTCGCTTCGGGCGCCTTGGGCCCGGGACGAGGCCCACCCGGCTTGGGTCCGCTCTTGCTGGACTTGGGGGCCGGCTTTTCCTTTTCGGCGGCGGCCGAAGCCGCCTTGCTGGCCAGGCTCTCCCGAGCCATCCGCACAATGGGGGCCTCGATGGTCGAGGCGGCGGACTTGACGAACTCACCTTTTTCCTTCAGGTGAGCCAAAAGTTCTTTACTCGTGATTCCGAGCTCTTTCGCGAGCTCGTGGACACGCATCTTTGCCACAATTCTCCTGTTCGGTTCGTCCCGGACAGGAGACGAACGACTAATCCTGCTGGCAGCTCATCGCTGGGTACTCATCGGGTGCCCATCAGCTTCCAACCCGCTTTCTTTCTTCGTCGGTGGCGCGGACGCGCCCGTGTTGTACACCGTGACCCGGTTCCCCGGGGGTCACCAGTTCCAGTGCGGCGGCCAGCGCCGCCTCTGTACGCAGATTGCTTTGCCGGAAGGAGCGTGCCACGCGTCCCGGGGTCAACCCCAGACGGACACATGCAGCCCGGGGATGAACCCAGGCCCCCCGCCCTCCCAGTCGTCGGACCGGATCAAGAATGATCTGGCAGTCCTGGCGGACCAGGCGCAGCAACTCACTTTGAGGAGCCTTTTCCCCACAACCCACGCAGGTTCGCGTCGGCGTATGGCTCACAGGCAGGCCTCACTGGTGAAGTGGACAGTTACCCGTCTAGTCTAGTCCAGGCCCCGGCCAATTCCGGGGACCATTTTTGAGCAAATGGTCACGCCGGGCCCCGGTTTTGCTGACTAGTCGCCAATCACCTCGGTCTGGTCGCCCTCAATGATGACGGCTTTTCCGTCGGGGCTGACCTCGGCGGACAGGTCGGGAACGGAGGAGCGGGACACGCCCAGCTCCTCCCCGTCCGCAGTGTCCGTGTCGGCGTGAATGTCGATGTGGAAGTTGGTCAGGCGGGCGGCCAGCCGGGCGTTCTGCCCTTCCTTGCCGATGGCCAACGACAGCTGGAAGTCCGGGACAATGGCGGTTGCGGTCCGGTTGGTTTCCGAGTGGACCACAACCCGGCTGACCCGGGCTGGGGACAGCGAGTTGGCCACAAACCGGGCCGAGTCGGCCGACCAGTCGACGATGTCGATCTTTTCGCCGCCAAGTTCGGCCATCACGTTGCGCACGCGCCCACCCATCGGTCCGATGCACGCTCCCTTGGCGTTGATGCCGTCACGGGTGGCAGCCACCGCAATCTTGGTCCGATGCCCAGCTTCGCGGGCGATGGCCTTGATCTGGACCAGTCCCTCCTGGATTTCGGGGACCTCGCGGCGGAAAAGTCCTTCAACCAGGCCGGGGTGAGTGCGGGAGAGCAAAATGCGCGGGCCGCGATCGCCGCGATCGACCGAGACTACGAAGGCGCGGATGCGGTCGCCGTGCTCGTAGCGTTCCCCGGGGACTTTCTCGCCTTCAGGCAGGATTGCTTCAAACTCGTCACCGATGCGCACCAGGGTCAGATTGCGGTCCCGAGCCTGCTGAACGACGCCGGTAACCACCGTGCCCTCTTTGCCCGCAAAGCTGCCAAGGACCCGGGAGTCCTCCGCCTCGCGCAGGCGCTGAGCAATGATGGACCGAGCGGTGGCGGTAGCAATTCGACCAAAGTTGGACGGAGTGTCGTCAAACTCGCCGATCTGGTTGCCGTCCTCATCTTCGTCGGCGGCCCACACGATGGCTTTGCCTGACTTCTGGTCCAACTCGATGCGCGCGGGGGTGATGGCCCCGGGCAGGTTGTGGTAGGCCCGCAGAAGCGCCTCCTCGATGGCGTCGACCAAAGCGTTGGGGGAAACCCCCAGCTCTTCAGCCACCGTGCGCAAAGCTGTCATGTCGATTTCCATGGCAGGCATCCTTTCTTGCGACCCGTTCTTCTATTGTGCTGCGACTCGGAGAATTATCCTAGCCAAAAGTTACCCGCGGCCTGGCCTTACGGACCTCATCGAAAGTAATCTCACGTTCCCCATCAGGCAAACGCAACGTGAAGGAGTCCTCGCCCACGGCGGTGAGCTGCCCCTCCAACTTCTCACCGTCGACCGTCTTGACCCGAATGGTTCGGCCCAGGTTGCGCTGGTAGTGCCGCAGCGCCTTCAGTTCACTTTCCGCCCCGGGAGTGCCCACCTCAAGCGTGTAGGCGCCGGTCAGGGGGTCGGCCGTATCCAGCGCCTCAGAAAAAGAGCGAGACAGCTCAGCGACGTCGTCCAGCGGAAGAGAGGCGGTTCCCTCCGCCCGGTCCACGGTCACTTCCAGCACGGACTCTTCCCCGCGCTGGACCAGGCGCACGGATTCAACAACCGCGTCCGCGGTCACCGCCAGCGGTTGAAGGAGGGCCAACACCTGCGCTTCGACTGCCTCTGCTTCCACCATTCCCCCTCAAAATCATCCTCGTAGGTGACGCCGAGCGCCCCCACCCTCACGCCCATGTTACCGACATCGGCATACAATGATGCTACCGTTTTCGCCCGCCACGCATACTGCGTCTCACTCAGGAGGCACCGTGTCCCCTCGTCGCTCCCTTGCGGCAGTCCTGGCTGTCGCAGCGCTGCTCGGAGCGGGTTCCATCGGCGGATGCGCGGGCACGGACCCGGCGGGTTCCCAATCCGGGACCAGCGCCGGCCCCCAGCTGCCGCGCCTGAGTCCAGCCCAGCGGGTGCGCGACGAGGTGGCCCGCTCTGAGGCTGCCATCGCCACCGCCAGTCAAACCTTGGCCGACCTGGCCACCCGGTGCAGCGAGTGCGCCGCGGCTTTGAAGCAAACGGCCACCGACGCCCAAGCGCGCCTGGCTGCTGCGGGGGGCCAGTGGAGCCCCTGGCCCGAAGCAGACTCCGAAGAATTGGCTGAGCTGCCCGCGCCCCTCCCGGTCGGGGACGCTCCGCTCCAACCCGACCGCCTGGTCGGCTACCTTTGGCAGACGGCCCGCACCCAACTGGAAGAGCTGGCCGGCTTGAACGAGGTGGATTCGGCTGAGCGCAACACGTTGGCCGCGGTCCTGCTGGGCCGGCTGGCCTCCGCTCAGCAGTTGGCCAAGGCCTACTCGGTGGACGCCAAGACGGAGGCCGAAGCCCTGGAGCCCGAGGCCACCCTCACATCCGCCGGGCCCTCCGATCCGGCCGGGACCACCGGTGCTCCCAGTTCCAGCCAGTCGGGTCCCCAGTCCGGCGGCGACGTCGAGCAGTCGGTCGCGCAGGGTTACGACTGCCTGAGCTCAACCTTTGGCACTTCGCCGCTGCTGGCCCAGGACCCAGCGGCCGAGCAAAAACTGTATGACGAGCTAATTCGCCGCCAGGTGCAGTTGGCTCAAACCACCGCGCTGGCTCAGCGTCCGGCCCGGTGCGCGTTGGAGTTCTCTACCGTCGACGACCTGTTTGCCATGCTGCTGGCGACAGACATTGACCTGCTGAACAGCCCAAATGACCAGGTTCGGCAGTGGGCGGAGGATTGGTTGAGTGCGGACCTGGGCCGCTGGAGCCAGTTCGGCACCGTGCCAACCGTCACCCCTGGGCTCCGCTCCGCCCCGACCACCCCCGCCACTGAGAACGAAGCTGACGATGAGCAATCCTGACCACCCGACCTCCCCGCGACCTCCCCGCCAACGCCACCGGTGGGCCCTGGGAACCTTCCTGGCGGTGGCAGCGGTGTTCCTGCTGCTGACCGGGCTCTTTACCCTGCCTCCGCTAGTGCTGCGGGTGCTGTACGTGGTGCTGGGGGTCAGCGCTCTTTACCTGATGTGGGAAACCATGTCGGTGATGATTCACAAGCGCCCACCCGAAGAAGATGAGTAGGCCCGATCGCGACCTGTTGGAGGAGGCGGTGTTCCGGGTGGTGGAGGCGATTCCTCCGGGCCGGGCCGCCGCCTACTCGACCGTGGGACAGGTGGTGGGGATCGGCGCTCGTCAGGTGGGACGCCTCCTGTCGCAGGCCGGAGCCCCCCTCCCCTGGTGGCGGGTGGTGAACGTGCGCGGCGAACTGCCACCCGACCTGATTGCCCGGGCCCGACCTCACTGGGAGGCCGAGGGGACCCCGCGACGGGCGGGCACCGCACCCGAGTTGGGGCTGGACCCGCGCCGACTGTTGAGCCCGGAGGAACTGGCCCGCCTAGCCGAGCCGTCCCTGGCCGAGCTGAGCCAGCTCAGCCAGGCCGACCCCGGCTCCCGTAACTAGGGGCGCATCCCCAGTCCCCCCTGGATTTGGATGGTGTCGCCGGTGACGTACTTGGCGTCCTCGCTGGCCAGGAACAGGCACACCCCGCCAATGTCTTTTTCCGCGTCGCCGTAGCGGCCCAGGGGAATCGCCTGGATGTTCTTCTCAAACATTTCCGGGTTCTCCCGGCCCCAATCGGCCAGCCTGTCTGTCATCACCAGGGGGGCGACCACGTTGACGTTGATGTTGTACACCCCCCACTCGTGGGCGGCCACGCGGGAAAGCCCGCGGATTCCCTCTTTGGCCGCCGCGTAGGAGCTCTGCCCGGGGTTGCCGGAAATGCCCGCTCCGGAGGCAAAGTTGATCACGGATCCGGCTGACTCTTTCAGCAGCGGGAAGGCGTGCTTCAGGAAGAAGAAGGTCGAGTACAGGCCCGAGTAGATGGCCAGGTCAAAGTCCTCTTTCGTGTGTTCGACCAGCAGCAGCCCAGAAGCTGAAGTTTGGGCGCTGTTGATCAGGACGTCGAGGCGCCCAAAGTGGCTGCGCACCTGTTCCACGGCCGCCTGCACCTGGTCCTCCTGGGCACCGTCAACCACCAGGGACAGCACTTCGGTGCCGAAGGCCGATTCCAGCTCCTGCTGGGTCCGCTCCATCCCAACGGGCGAAATGTCGGTCAGCACCAGTTTGGCTCCTTCGCGCGCGAACGCCCGGGCCACCCCGCGGGCAATTCCACCCCCACCGCCGGTGAGCACGACAACTTTGCCGTCCATTCGATTTTGATTGGTCACGTGATCCTCCTTTGTTCCGGTCGCGAACGCTGCGTCGCGCGCACGCCCCGGGCCGCTTTGCCCGGGGAAACACCGCTGCTGCCAGCGTAGCTTGCCGGTCGGATTTGCACCCCAAGTTTTGGGACATCAGTCCCGGGTCAGGTGGTCCTCAATGCATCCGAGGGCTCAATCTTGGCGGCCCTGCGGGTAGCAAACAGGCCCCCAAACAGCCCGACGACAATCCCGCCGAGGATGCCAATTGGGACCAGCGCCGGATGCAGGACCGGCTGCCAGTGTCGGGCCAGGGTGATCCCCAGAATCACCAGGATCGAAGTGTAGGCGCCAACCACCCCACCCACCAGTCCGATGATCAGCGACTCGGTGAGGACCAGTCCGGTGATGTGCTTGCGCCGGGCCCCGATGGCTCGACGGAGCCCAAACTCACCGGTGCGCTGGAAGACTGCGGTTGTCATGGAGCTGGTCAGCGAGAGGACCGCTGCCAGCAGCGCCACCCCGGTCAGGGTGTACAGCATGGTGGCCACGTTGGACTCAATCTGCTCGCGCATCTCCACCGGATCCGGGGGTGCATCCACCTGCACCTGGTCCGGCGCCGCCGGAATCCAGGCGACCGGGCCCTGCAGCCCTACCTGCTGCGCGGCCCCCGGCGCCACCCGCAACTCCACCGACGCGTAGGACGGATCGGCTTGGATCAGGGCAGCCCGCTCGGTGGTAATGATCGAGTTCAGCAGGTTGATCTGCAGGCCCGCGTCGGTCAGGATCCCGACCACTTCTTTCGGGACCCCACCAATCCAAACCACCGGGGAACCAAGGACCGGCCCCAACTCAATCTGGTTGGCAATCTGGGAGCCGATGATGACCTGGTCATCGTCGATCTGGGTGAGGGGGGTCAGTCCGGGCGCACCGCGGTCCACCGTAAACAAGCTGTTAGGCAACTGCCCCTCCACCAAGCCGACCACGTCGATGAGCGAGGAGCCATCGGGTCCACCTGCCGACGGTCGGGTTTGGACCGGCACGCTGGCGTGGGTGACAAAGACCGCCACATCTTCCACGCCCGCCAACTCCTTCAGCCGGTTCAGCGATGCCAACGAACTGGCCTGATCTATTAGGACCTGACCGGCAGTGGTGTCGGCGGTCCCCTGCACCGAGGGCGAGGCCATGGCTACCCGCTGGTTTCGCTGCGCATCAAAGAGGTCGGACACCTGGCCGGAGGCGGTCTGCGACAGGCCGATCGTGGTGAGAGCCAGCCCCACCCCCAGGGCCACCGAGCCGATCAGGGCAGCCGTGCGGCCTTTCTTCGCCGCCAACCCCCGCCAGGCATCCTTCAGCCCGTCCCAGATCCGGACCCGGGATTCAGTTCCCTCGCCCATGGGAGCGAGCGGGACCGAGCTCGGCGCCAGTTCGGGTTGGCTCTCATCCGTGACCACCCCGTCGAGCACGCGCAGACGCCGGTGAGCCCGGTTGGCCACCCCGGGATCGTGCGTGACCAGAATGACCGTCGCCCCACCCTGGTTGAGCCGCTCCAACGTGTCCAGGACGGCTCCGCTGTTGTGAGAGTCCAGGTTCCCGGTGGGTTCGTCCGCCACCACCACCGGAGCTCCGGAGGCGATGGCTCGGGCAATGGCCACCCGCTGGCGTTCGCCGCCGGACAGGTTGGCCGCCTTCTGCTCAGCTTTGTGGGCCAGCCCAACGAAGCCGAGGGCTTCGCGCGCCAGCTCAAGACGCCTCGCCTCGGGGAGGGCCCGGTACAGGGTCCCCAAGGCCACGTTGTCTTCCACGGTTCGTCCGTCAAGGAGGTGAAAGGACTGGAAGATGAAGGCAAAAGTGGACGAGCGGATCCGGGCCCGGCTCACGTCGGAGAGGTCGCTGGTGGCCAGCTCATCGACGTAGTACTCGCCGGTGGAGGGGGAGTCGAGCAGGGCCAACTGATTCAGCAGGGTGGATTTTCCCGAGCCGGACGGCCCCTCAATAGCCACGTACTCGCCCTGTTGAATGGTGAGGCTGACGTCCCGCAAAGCCTCAACCGGGACGGTCCCCGGATAGGTTTTCCCCAAATGCTGCAGCCGGAGCGTTGCCATCAGCGGTCCACCCGCAGACGCATCCCCTCGTGCAGTTCGGGCGAGTCCTCAATGGCACACATGCCCGCCAGACAGGTCTTTTGCACGACGGGCACCTGCTCGAAGGTCCCGTCTTCCATCTGAACTAGGATTGACGTCCCCCCGGACGCGTCGGCCGCAATGGCCCGCGCCGGCACCTGCAGCACGCCCAGCAGCGGCTCCGTCAGGTCCAGGGAAATGAGGATCTCTTCGCTGCCCGCCCAATCCGCCGGCAGCGCGCCCTGCGTCGGGGCAAACTCGACAGTGGACTCGGCCGAACTTTCACGGTTGCTGGCGCGTTCGTCCCCACCCGCCTGCTCCTCCTCGGGCGCCGTGATCTTGGAGATCTTGACGGGCACGCTCTTACCCCCGAGGTCGGCAGTGCCGGTCAGGGTGTTGGTCAGGCGAACGGCCACCGTTCCCGGGAACTTGGCAGAAAGCGTGATCTGGGAGCCCGCCAGTTCCAGCTTGGCGTTGTCTCCGCTGAGGACGGTCCCAACCGGCGGAACCGAGACGACTTTCGCGGGCAGCGTGTCCATCACGACGAACTCTGACATCGGCGCGTAAATGACCTTCTTAGGTTGGGTAGCTGGCTTGGAGCCATCCCCTCCCCCACCTGAACTGGAAGGTGCAGAGGGGTTCGCGCCCGGTGCCCCGGAAGGGCCGGGAGCGGTCGAGGGAGCCGGATCGGGCGCTGGCGCTTCGCCCCCGGACTGGGCTGGATCCGCCCCCGTTTGCACCCGAATCGAGGCCGGGTCGGCCGCCGCCGGTTGTCCGGCGTCTTTCGTGTCCTCATCACGCATGGGCGCGCTGGCACCCACCGACCGATAAAGATCCTTCAGCGCCGCGGCGGTCCGGGGGCCAAAATCGCCGTCCGGATACAGACCGTATCCCATGGCAGCCAGGCCTTTCTGCAGCATCAGGACGTCTTGGCCGGTATCTCCTTGAGCGATATCGCGAAAGAAGGGGAATTGGCCCGGCAGGGCAAAAAGCGGGCGATCGTTGGTCCACAACACAACATCACCGGCTGTCACCTGGCCCCCGGCACCCACCCCTGCTTCGGTCACCACGGACAGACCGGTTCCAGCCGGCAGTGCCACCGAGCGCGAGTCCGCCCGCACTGCACTGGCCATCACGGTGGTCCGTTCAACCAGGTCGGCGCGTACCAGTTCAACCACCACCGGTTCCATTGGTGGGGGCTCGGCCGCAGCTTGGCGTTGGGCCGGAGACTGGAACCGTACCGCCAGGACCCAGGTGCCCAGAATCAGGGCCACAGCTACCAGAATCGCACCAACCACAAGCCAAATTCGCTTCTTCCGGCCGGTGGACAGCGCCTTCTCATTCGGCTGGGACGGCTCATGTGCTCCGCTCATACGATCTGATTCGCTCTCGATTTGTGTTTCATTTCCAAGCGGGAAGCTTGGTCTCTGGACGATTTGGCCCTGACTGGCTCTGGAGTTTTCTCAAGCAGGCAAAACTTGTCTGCACCTGTCCGGCCGACGTGGCCCGACCTGGGCCCAACGATAGCATCGAACCCCTGCCTGAATTTTGCTTTTTCGCTTGGCTCTGATCCATTTTTGAACCGTTTGTTCCATATCCGCAGATCAGACGCATGATCGGATTCAGATCAAACTCGAACCGTTTACCAAAGTAAACAGGTCGCTGTCCACCTGCTGATACCGACCGCACCGGGGACCGGCTCTAGCCGGAACATTCAGCGGAAAAACGGTGGTCAACTTGGATGCGCTTCATTGGCCCCGCTCCTGGACGATCTTCAGGTAGGCTTCCTTTTGCGCTTCGTACTTCTGTCGGCTCGCCTCCAACTGGCGGTAGTGCTTGGTCAGGTAGCTGACCTCCGCATCCCACTCAGCGTCATAGCGGGCTTGACTCCACCCGGAGGAGTCCCGACACTGCGCGTCGTAAACTGCCACCTTGATTTCCTCGGCGCTGGGTGGAGGAATTTCCCACGGGGCCACATCCTGATTCAACCCCCATTCGGAGTACTGACTGTCGGTCGGGAGCCCGGTGAGGGGGGTTGCGTCGGGGGGAAGATCTGGAATCCCCAGCGGTTCCATGCATTCACGCCAACGGACCGCGGCCTCCTTGACCGCGGGGTCACGGTCGGCGGAATCGACTGGAAACCCAAACGAGAAGACGTCCTGATTCGGGTCGCCCCCAAGATCTTGCAGCGCCTGCTGCCGACAGTTGTTCCATGTTTCCCAGGTCTGCGGGTCATTCAATTCGTCGCTGGCATTATTTCGAGTTCGGTCCTCCATCCTGACCCGCGGGTCAAGCTGTTCGTGATAGCCAAACTCGGCCGCAATCTCCTGGTTGAACAGCCGCCGTTGGCTGCCGTTCATGGTTTTAGGAGCCGGACCGCTAGGATCAAACCTCACCATCCGGAAAGTGATGCCCGCTGCCTCTAGGCACGGCTCTGCCTGCAAATCCACCGCGTAGTCTTCCAGGGCAAATGGTGGCGGGTTGTACGCATCGGAAGGCAGGGCCCAGGTAGAAATGTCCTTTTGCACCAGCACTTGGACGCCCCCACCAGCTTCCGCTGGACGCTCGCCACTAGTCAGCGCACTCTGCCCGTCTGGGACCTGGGTGGAGCAACCTGCCAGAAGTAAGATCGACAGGGAGAGGGCACAGATTCCTTTGCGCTTCACGGCTCAATCACTCTGCCTCTGGAGTTGGACGTTGAACTGATCAGCAGGTTCCGGCATCCTGATCCGAGGTGATGCCCCCCACCGCGGCCCGAAGGCTCCGGCCCAAACAGCTGGAGCTGAGGCGATCTCAGGGCCGGTCGCAGTCCCCCCCCCAGAACCCAGGCCACTCCAACCTGTTTCTCAATGAAAAAACCATTTGCCATACTCCAATTGGGGATCTATTCAACTGGTGAGCACCTATGCTTAGCCAAATTGCAGGAGCAGCTTAGCTCGCTGCATGTCCACACTCTATCAAACGCACTTGAGCTGGGCGGTCTAGCTAGACTAAGCAAAACCCAAACAACGGCTAGGCATACCCACTCAGGTGGCAGCTACAGATTATTCGCCGTGTTCGCGAATCTCGTTTAGGTAGGCTTCTGTGATGGCCTCGTACTTGACTCGTTTGGCTTCCAGTTCCTTGTAGTGCTTAGTCAAGTAGGCTACCTCGGCATCCCACTCAGCGTCGTAGCGAGCCTGACTCCACCCAGATGAGTCACGACATTTGGCATCAAAGACTGCCGCCTCAATCTCATCGGCACTAGCAGGTGGAATATCCCAAGGAGGAATGTCATCGGGCCAACCCCACTTCTCCACCTGACTATGAGTGGGTACCGGAGTCCGAAGCGGCGCGGCATCTGGCCCCAAATCGGGAATACCCAGCGGTGCCATGCAATCACGCCAGCGCGCCTCAGCCTCAAGCACCGCCGGATCTCGATCTACCGAATCAATCGGGAACCGATACGAGTAGCCGATCATCTCAGGATCACC
>WPCI01448909.1_pt1 | contig 10949 bp, 10 predicted proteins | sample 5399871 | NCBI WGS metagenome assembly WPCI01 (sample SAMN12869469, study PRJNA574797) | sludge metagenome | isolation source: wastewater treatment of pH7 | place: China:Beijing | collected 2019-05-20
TGCAATGTAATCGGTGCGTTCAAAGGCGGAACGCACCCTACGGGGTCGGGAATTGCAATGTTATCGGTGCGTTCAAAAACGGAACGCACCCTACGGGGTCTGCAATCTGCAATGTAATCGGTGCGTTCAAAAACGGAACGCTCCCTACGAGGTAGCGGCGGATTCCCCAGCCAGATTTTGCTGTCACCCGACTTGACATATCGCGGCTTGCTTGTTAACATGGTATTAATAGTGGGGCAAGAGTTGTTTAATGTCGAAAATATGTAAATAAAGTAGGGAAAGGTGAAAAGAACATTAACAATACTTTGCATCCTAAATGTTTCGAGTGGACCCGTCCAACGCCAGTTCCATTAGGGACTGACAATTGTTCAGGTGTCGGTTAAATTATTAACCGCAAAAGGAGGTAAAAGTGAACAAGACAAAGAACGTGACATTTCTAAGTATTTCTCTGGTTTTGATTTGTTTGATGGCGGTTGGCTGCGCAAACAGCCAGGTGGCATCCGAGCCTGAATCGCTTCTCGCGAATCCGAAACCCCAGGTCACCTATAGTGATTCCTCGAATAAGACAGTGTCAGCTCAGGGTCTGGAATCTTCCGAAAGTAACCTTGATGTACTGACAATGGTTGTTAATGGCCAATCTTTCTCCGCCTGGGATTTTAAAGTTGACCGGGAGACAAAACAGGCTTCAGTCGTGGTCAGTTTTGATTTGCCCAGCGATGCAGACTGGATGTTCAATTTACGCGAGGGTGTTAGGCTCACGATAGGAAACGAAACGTTCCTGATCGGCGCGGGCAGCCCCATCGTCAATTATGTTCGTTCAGCGAGCGATGGATTACTCCGAAAAATTTCCTTTGACAACAATTCGGCGGCTGGCGTTGTGGAAGTAGTCACCGATCCTCAGGAAATACCAGTCAGAATTGACCGCATCTTTTTTGATCTTTCGGACCAGGTTCTTGAAAAAGATATTACAAAGGAACCGGTAAAACTTGTGATTGATTCCCTGTTCTTGCGCCCATCTGAAGGGCAGGAGTGCGATCCGGAATACCTCGCTCGCGCCCAGGCAAGGCTGGATGAGGTTCAAAAAGGGATCGTGTTGGCATGCGGCAGCGGCGACTACTCCCAGGAAATCGTCGTACAACAAAAACCAGCGGGCGTTGACGCGGATGCAGTGATCCTGTCGGCATTTCCCAATGGCATGTTTATTGATCTGAACAAGATCAATGGTCCGTGGGAATTCATCCTACAGCCATAGCTTGAACGATTAAGCATCAGACCGCCTTTGTGAGAGGGCGGTCTTTTTAATTCCGCATCTCAACGCATTCTGGCACCGGCAGTGGATCCTGCAAGTGGGTTCGCGAGGACGCGTCTACCGATATTGTCATCATTTTCCGCGTAAGTGATATACTTTTCCCTCGTGGATATTAACACTTACTCAACCTGGCTTGAGATTGACCTCAAAGCTATCAAAAATAATGCCGCCCTGATCCGCGAGAAGACCGGGTCGGAGGTAATGGCTGTGATCAAAGCCAACGGCTACGGTCACGGCGCTAGGCCTGCTGCTCAGGCTGCGATTGCCGGCGGTGCCACCTGGATTGGCGTGGCACGCATCGAAGAGGCGCTTGCACTGCGCCGGGCTGGAATCTCAAGCAAGTTGTTGGTGTTGGGTTTCACTCCCGCTGCCAAGGTGCCGGAAGCGATCGAACACAACATTACTGTGGCTCTCTTTGACCCTGAGCTGGCGCAGAATTACCTCGAATATGTCAACATTCACGGCGGAACGCTGCACGCCCATTTGAAGGTCGAAACCGGAATGGGGCGGCTTGGAATGAACCCGGAGGATGTTGCTTCGTTCCTTCAACACCTCAAAGGTACAGGCATAAAAGTGGATGGCATTTTTACCCATCTTGCCAGGGCGGATGAACCCGATTCGGATTCCACGCCGAAGCAGCTTGCGATCTTTGACAACCTTTTGAGGGATCTTGAGAGCAAGGACCTGAAACCCGAGAAAGTTCACGCCGCCAATTCGGCAGCCGTGCTCAACTTTCCTCAGTCCTATTATGACATTGTCCGTCCGGGAGATATCCTCTTTGGCATGTCACCCACTGGCGAGGCTTTGCCCGAAGGCTTCAAACCCGCTCTAACCTGGAAGGCTCGCATCATCTCGCTGCACAACTTCCCGGCTGGTCAGGGGATCAGCTATGGCTCCACTTATGTAACCACCAGAGAAGAACGGATCGGCGTCATGCCAACCGGGTATGGGGATGGTTTCCGCCGTGCCGAGCATCAGCAGGTTCTGGTTGGGGGAAAACGCGTGGATATTGTTGGCAGGGTCTGCATGGATCAGTGCATGCTGCAGCTTGACGGCGTTCCGGACGCCAGGGTTGGGGATGAAATTGTGTTGATCGGTTCCCAGGGCGATGAAACACTGAGCGTTGATGAGGTCGCCAAGCGTTGGGGCACGATTAATTATGAAGTTGTTTGCGGTTTGGCGGATCGCCTTCCCAGGATTTACAACGAATGAAGCAATCCACAATCAAAGCTGAATTTCATTGCCATACGGTTTACTCGCCCGACAGCCTGGTGGAACTCGAAACGCTGCTAAAGGCATGCGATGAACGCGGGATCGATAAAATTGCCATCACAGATCACGGCTGCCTTCAAGGCGCTCTAAAAGCCTATCAACTTGACCCTGAACGCGTGATTGTGGCAGAGGAGATCGAAACGCCCGAGGGTGAATTGTTGGGCTATTTCATGACGGAGGAGATTCCCCAGGGTTTGCCGGCGGTCGAGGTGGTGCGGCGCCTGCGCGGGCAGGGCGCTTTCATCAGCATGGCGCACCCGTACGATCCGTTCAGAAGCTGGTGGACAGCAAAGACGCTGGAGCAGATCCTGCCGCAAGTTGACGCGCTGGAGGTCTTTAACGCACGCTGCCGGCGGGATGAATATAACCAGAAAGCCTATGCTGTCGCGTTGGAATACGGCAAACTCCTGATGGCAGGCAGTGACGCGCATGCGGTGAGTGAGTTGGGTCGGGCAAATATGACCATGCCCTGGTTTGAGGACGCGGAAAGTCTGAGAAAAGCAGTCCAAGAGGCAACCATTAGCGGCGAGCTCTCCGGATTGTATGTGCACATGGTCTCAACCTTCGCGCGATTCGCGAAGAAGTTCAATCGGTAACAACTCCCAGCCTCGCGAGAAACTCCACATTGGGGGATTGCGTTTCCCCGTTTTTTCCATGGGAAGAGAAAAATAAGCTGCTAGCGAAGCAGGTAGTGCTTGATATCACCGTTTAGGTTTCTGTGCGGAGTTCATCCACAATCTGCTGGTCAGGCGGTTACGGGGAGGGTCTATAACCATAAAAAAAAGACTGGCATTAGTAGCCAGTCTTTTTTATGTTTCCAGTGAAACCGAAACAGTTTACTTCAATAAGGAGACAATCAACCAGGCTGCTAATATCAGGAACACGATGGTCATTCCGATTTTGACGGCTCCGGCATGTTTCCGCAGGAATTCGGTGAATTGTTTGGAGCTCGTGCCATAATACGCCAGGAAGAAAACCACGATCAGAGGCACGATAAACATCAGGTTATAAAGCACCAGGTAAAGAATTGCCTGACTGCGCATTGCCGGGACTGAGCTCATGGAGATGATCACCGGTAGGTAAATCTGACCTGTGCAGGCTAATTCCAATAAGGAAATCAGCAGCCCGGTGACGAAAGCCCCAAGGAAATAACTGCTGGCTTTGCGTCCCTCGCGCACTGTTTGGTTGATTCGTTTACGCAGTGGTTCGGGGAGCTTCAACGCCATATCGCTTAGGTCGCCATGGCGTACCTTGAAAAAGTCGCGAATGCTAAGGACCGCTAACACAATACACAGAACAGCCGTCAGGACGTAGACGATCTTGCTGATCACCGCGGTAAACGCGGAGATCATGTCGAGCACTTTATAGAATCCCATACCGACCACTAAGTATGCGATGAAGACACCCAGGGTAAAGCACGCGCCGATAATCAGGATTTCCCGACCCTTTTTCCCGCTCAGGGAGAGGTACGACACAAAGAAAATGATGGTGGCGAAGGCGCATGGGTTCAAACCGTCCACTAGCCCTGCCAGGACGACTGCCACCCAACCCATTTTTTCAAATCGAGCTTGCAGCGCGCTGTTGCCTTCGTTGGGGTTGTAATCTTCCCAATATGCCGGTGATCCTGTTGTGCTGAGTTCCAGCAAAACAGGTTCGATCGCGGCTGGTGAGAGTTCGGTATCATCAATCCAGGCGTTATCGCCAATGAAGAGGGCAGGTGTGTTGAAGTCTTTCTCCACCCCAACACGGGCAGCCATCCACTCCGCCATTGCGGCTTCGTCGAAAATATTAAACTCCTCGATGATCAACTGGGGGTATTTGTTCTTAAGATAAGCCAGGTCTGTTTCTGCGCGCGCGCATTCCTTGCAGCCAGTTTGATAGAAATACGCGGCATAGATTGGCGCGGAAACTTCACAGGCGGTAGGGTCGTCTGGGCTGCAGACCAGCGGAGTTTCAGTTGCGACTGGCCCTTGAGAAACCACCAGCAGCGAAGGGTCCACGCCGGGAATTTCCGGCAGTTTGATGCCGTCGCCCTCAAGCCCGGCTTCGACCAGGTCAACGAATTGGCTGCGTGTCTTTTCTTCGCCATTGAGCATTTGGTCGCCAATAATCACAACAGGCAGACCGCGGTCTGATGTGCTAACGCCAAACGCTGTTTCCGCGTTCATCAACGCTTCGTAGTTTACGCTTTCACTAAGCTCAATTAGCTTGATGCCAAGCAGACCGGGGTATTTTGCTTCGAGCGGCTGCACAATATTCTGCAGGATGTCCATGCAGTGGGCGCAGCTTGTTGAGTAAAAGTAATACGCTTCAACTTTTACGGTATCCCCGATTGGTTGGGCGGGTCCCGAACCGGTTGGACCAACGCCCTGGGGGGTGATGCTTGATGCGGACGCCAGGTTGGGCAGCAGCAGTGAAAAGAAGGCAATCAATGAGAGCCCGATGGAGGTCAGAAAAGCTCTGGTTTCTCTATTTTGCATAGGGACAAATACCTTTCAAAAAAGGCTTAATAGCCTTGTGTAAAATTCTGTCTGATTCTAACACGGGTTTTTGGAATGGTAATCAGGCTGAGCGTGTTACGCGATTTCTATCTTGCTGACAGGGTAGCGATTGGAGTTGAAGCGGTCAATCAGCACCTCGCGCTGTTCGCCTTCAATGCCGCCAAGGATCATTCGCAATCTGAATCCGCCATTTACTGAGGTGGAACTGACCGCCCTCAGGATGTTTCCGCCTAACTCGGAAACCATCCCCGCAAAGTAAGCCAGCCTGCCGGGTCGGTTCGTGGCTTCGGGACCTTCCACCAGCAATGATGTCCAGCGTAAGGCAGTTCGGGAGATGCCCACGAGGTCGAGAGCGTTTTGAAACTCATCGATGGAGATGGAACCTCCACCAATCGCGGAATAAAGATCGTCCAGATTGGCGCACGCCAGAAGCCCGAGCAGGGCTTCGATGCGGTTTGGGTCCAGGGCGCGCACGTCATCGAGGTCCAGAATGCCGCGATCGGAGATAACATTGTGGATCAGATCGCGACCCCGGTGGCTGGCGGCTTTAAGGTTGACCATTGCCAGCACGTTACGCAGCAAACGGGCGGTGGATGCGTTGCAGTGGTTCAGCCAGTCTGGATCGGGGGTTTTGTGGGGTTCGCCGCTCAACACTTCCACAACATCTCCCGGGTTGAGGGTGTCGTAAAGGTGCCGTTCCTCGCCGTTTACCAGGACTTTGTGAATTTTGTCGAGGTAAAACTCCTGGATAGCGGCGACTCCGTCCAGAACGGTGCTGCCTTCCTGTAAGAAGCGCGTTCCGCCAAAAGGAGTCAGAATTTGTACCGGGGTATAGCGGCTGATGTCCTGGTTGTGGTTGATGGCGTAGATCACACCCCAGGTGTTTTCGCCTTCCATGCTATCGGTGGCAATGGCAACTTCAATCGCGCCGGTGCCTGGCAGATACGCGGTCACCTGGAGCGCGCGATAACCATTTTGGGGAGAGGCGATGTAGTCATCAAAGCGGTCCTGGTCGAGGTTGCGGCTAAAATAGCGGTTCACGCGCGAAAGCAGGCGGTAGCATGCGGTTTCATCGTCATTGCGCACCAGCATACGAAAGCTGACAATATCATTCACAGCCGAGAAGTCATCGAGCGAAGTGCGGTGGCTGCGTGCCATGCGCTGCAGCTTATCCCATGCCTGCCAGTAGCCATTGACCGTGAAGCGGATTGACCCATCCACGCCCTCTGCTTCCATCAGGTGACCGAGTTCGTTGAGGTAGTAGCGGATAAAGTTGATGTTCAGGCGGGGGTCAGTGTCGATCTTGTTTTTAACTTTGGTGAAAGCGGCGGGCTCGGCGTAGGGGAAAGCCATATCTTCAATCCAGCGGCGCCAACGGTAACAATTAAGAATGCCGGCGAGTTTGCCGTAGGCACGAATCGCTTCGGTTGCCTTTTGCCACTGTTTGCCGGGAGATTGGTAATGCAGGGTCATCAGGTTGTGGCTTTTATCCGCCAGCTTTACCACAAAGACCGCCGGATCACGGAACATAGCAATTTTCCGCAGGGTTTCCAACTCACGCGAGGATCCATCCCTCGGGTTGCTCATTTTGGTCAGACCGTCGATGATGTGGGCGACTTCTTCGCCCAGGGAACCGGGGAAAAGGGCTTTGATCTCGTCGAAAGTTTCGCCTTGATCTTCTACCGTATCATGGAGGAGAGCCGCAATGGTCCAGGCTTCTTTTTGGACCAGGCGGTCGACAAAGCTTGCCACCCAGCCGCAGTGGGTTTCGAAATAAGGCTCGCCTGACAGGCGAACCTGACCCGCGTGCACCTGCTGCCCCCACGTGTAGGCACGCTGTATGGCTTCCGTTCGGGGCACAAACGTGCCGACCGAAAACTCTTCCGAGATAGACGGACGAATCTCAGAAATGTTCTGAATGTCGACCATAAAAAAATCCTTCCTCTCCATGGGCAGGATGTTAAGCGAATTAGTTAAATATAGCACACAAATGACGGGTTTAATCGAATATGTAGGATTTTTCGCACAAAATTCTGGCTGTCAGAAGTCTGGGCTGAGGTTGGGTCTGAGGGCCGGATTACTTTTCCTCAGAAAAAAGCCGCCAGGCAGACCAGGAAACCGATCCCAAGAATAGTGGCAAGCCAGAAAAGATTTTTTCGGGTTTTGTGCCTGAACACCACCATCCCAGCCAAACCACCAATACCCCCTCCAAAAAAGCTTAATCCAAGGAGGACCCGTTCCGGAACTCGCCAGCCGTCATGGATTGCCTGGAATTTGTCGTACCCAAAAAGGATAAAGTTAATAAAATTCAGCGGAATCGTCAGGAGGAACAAAGTTTTATCCATGGAAGACCTCATCGAACAGCTATAATAGAGGCATTATAGTACCAAAAGCCATGGATAAGCTGACTATGCCTCGCCTGATACCCCTTGAACCCGCCCGGAGCGAAATTCTGGTTGTAAACTCACGATTTATCGCCGATCTGGCATTCGCGGGCAGCGTGGAGCAGGCACGAGCTCACCTCGAGAAAACACGCGAGTTGCACCCTAACGCCTCCCATAATGTGCCAGCCTTTATCATTGGTCACGGCAACAGCGTAATCACGCATTGCAGCGATGATGGCGAGCCTTCCGGCACCGCGGGAAGACCGGCGCTGGCAGTCCTGCAGGGCAGCGGGTTCGGTAACGTTTCAGTGGTAGTGACGCGTTATTTTGGCGGCACAAAGCTGGGGACGGGCGGGCTTGTGCGGGCATATGGAGATGTTGTCAGGGAGGTGCTAAGGGGGGTGAAACCTGCGGTGCTATTGGCGACTACCACGCTGAATTTCGTTTTGCCCTATCGTCTCTATGACCAGGCGCTCAAGTTGATTGAGGCTTGTGATGGAAAAATTCTCGACACCGGGTTTCTTGAGGAGATCACGGTTAACGCTCGGTTTAAGGATGAGCAGGTGGCTGCTTTTTGTGGTCAGTTGGGCAACCTGAGTGCCGGGCAGGTTGAACCGGTGGTGATTGAACGCAACCCCGAAACAGTGTTTCCGTTGAGTTGATAGCCTGAAAACTGAATTACGACTTTCCCCCCTCTTTAGAGGGGGACGGTGAAACCGGGGGGTGATTGATGCAAGCCCACCTCCTCGCTTCGCGATGCCCCCTCCACGGAGGGGGAAACAACCATGCATAACCCCCTCCTTGGAGGGGGAATTAAAGGGGGTGGGGGCGGGTGCTATAGAGCAGAGAATTAATGTTTTCACTGCGCAAAAAATGAATAAAATAAACATATGGCTGATATAAGTCTTCGAGATAAGGCACGAAACTTGCGTAATAACGCGACACTCCAAGAAAATCGGCTTTATTACCAATTTCTGCGCAGGTTCAAGTACCGTATTCATCGACAAAAGGTTATTGGTCATTATGTCGTTGACTTCTATTGCCATCGCGCAAAACTAGTGATTGAAATCGATGGGGGTCAGCATTACCAGGACGAGAGATTAATAAAAGACGATATAAGAACGAAGTATCTGGAACAACAAGGTTTGCTTGTTCTCAGGTTCACGAATTGGGAAGTCGACCACCAGTTCGCTCTGGTCTGCCAGCGGATTGAGGAAGTGGCGGAGCAGAGGATAGTGGTTCTTTAACGCCCCCTCGGTGTGTGCTTCCGCAGTAGTCAAAGCCCACCCCCTCGCTACGCGATGCCCCCTCCACGGAGGGGGTTGGGCCGACTTTCACCCCCTCTTTAGAGGGGGACGGTGAAACCGGGGGGGGGGTTGTCACTCCGCGATTCCGTATTAGTCAAAGCCCACCCCCTCGCTTTGCGATGGCTTTATTTTCTCCCATTCGTGTTGTCAGGTTCAACTGAAGAACCTGACCTACACACTCGGTGTGTGCTTCCGCAGTAGTCAAAGCCCACCCCCTCGCTTCGCGAAGCCCCCTCCACGGAGGGGGTTGGGTTGTCGCTGCGCGATGCCACCTCCACGGAGGGGGTTGGGCTGTCGGCGAAGGGATCAATCGGTAAAAATAAATCTCAATACAACTGCCGTTGGGCGGTGTAGAGCTTGTGATAGAGTCCGTTTTTGGTCAGCAGCTCGTCGTGTGTGCCGGATTCGACAATCCCGGTGCCCTCAAGCGCCACAATCCGATCAGCATTCCGCACGGTGGAGAGCCGGTGGGCAATGATAATCGTGGTCCGTCCCTTGATCAGGCGTTCAAGTGCCTGTTGGATCAGGAGCTCGGTTTCCGTGTCCACTGAGGAGGTGGCTTCATCGAGGATTAAAATCGGGCTGTCCTTAAGCACCGCCCGGGCGATCGACAAACGTTGTTTTTGACCGCCAGAGAGCTTAACGCCTCGTTCGCCGATCAATGTGTCATACCCATTGGGCATGTGTTGAATGAACTCTTCGGCGTTGGCTATCCTTGCCGCCCGAATGATGTCTTCTTCGGTTGCGTCGGGCTTCCCGAACGAGATATTCTCCCGGACGGTTCCATGGAACAGGAAAACATCCTGCAGCACCATGCTAACGGATTGATGCAGCAGGTCCATCTCAATTTCGCGGACGTCCACGCCATCAACGCTCACTTTTCCTTCGATGACGTCATAGAACCGAGGGATAAGACTTACCAGGGTGGTCTTGCCGACGCCAGTGGGTCCAACCAGCGCCAATGTACTCCCGGCAGGGATGTCGAGATTGACATCCATCAGAACGTCTTCGCCCTGGTTGTAATAGAAACGAACGTTATCAAACCGAATGTTGCCTTGTATAGGCTCAGTGAAAACGTGGGGGTTGGCAGGCGAAGCGATTTCCGGGGAGACGGTCAGAATGTCGGCGATTCGTTCAAAGCCAGCGAGGGATTCCTGGACGGCTTCCATTGAGTTGCCGAGATTACGCACGGGGGTATAGAAGCTATCGAGGTACAGGAAAAACGCGACCAGGTCCGCGATCGAAATCGTGCCAGTAATCGCCATTCGCGCGCCAAAGTAGATTACAAGCAACTGACCGATGCCGGCGGCAAAGTCAAAAATCGGGTTGAAGATTGCCATCAGCTTCAAAGCACGCAGGTTTTTATGCAAAACGAGCTGAATTTTGTCGTCAACTTTATCCAGCTCGTCTTCTTCGCGGGCAAAGGCTTTAACCTCGCGGATGCCGGAGAGGCTGTCGTTTAGGACCGCGTTCAGTTCACCAATGGACTGTTGGCGGTTTTTGAAGGCTGGGCGAACCATCTTGCTGTAACCGATTAACGCCAGAACAATCAATGGGATTGGGATCAGGGTCAGGAGGGTAAGCCTGACGTTCATCGAAAGCAAAATGGCGGTCACGCCAACCAGCGTGATGCCATTCACGATGACATCCGGCAGCGCGTGTGCGATCATACGTTCGAACAGATCGGTGTCGTTGATGATTCTGGACATTAACTGACCGGTCTGCTTATCCTCGTAAAACCGCAGGGAGAGCCGCTGAATGTGCTCGTAAACCAGGCGGCGGGCATCCGAAACAACTCCCCAGCCGGCAATATGAGCGGCGTAAGAGCGGACGAACTGCATCAAGGCCCGGGCAACGAAGACGACCAGCGCGATCAGCGAGATTCGGGTAATGAAGTCGATTGTTCCCTGGTCCAGTGGCTGGGTTGTCAGGCGGTCAATCAGTTGGCGAATGATCCAGGGGATCAGAAGCTGCGCGCCGACAAGCCCCAACATGGTCAGGGTGGTCAGAATAATCATGGTAGAGTATTTCCGGGCAAGTTTGCCGAGCAGGGCGAAGGGTTTCACGATTCGATAATATCCTTATGTGAGATAACAACCGCGGCACCTTTTCCCCAACGGGGGATTGGGATGCCCCAGGATTTTTGAAAATCAGCGTCTTTCATCCAAAAAAGACC
>WPCI01042494.1_pt1 | contig 10922 bp, 9 predicted proteins | sample 5399871 | NCBI WGS metagenome assembly WPCI01 (sample SAMN12869469, study PRJNA574797) | sludge metagenome | isolation source: wastewater treatment of pH7 | place: China:Beijing | collected 2019-05-20
ATCCTTCAAGAATAAATTCCAGAAGAAAATAAATCCTGGTAATAAAATTGCAATCCCAATTGCGTATAGAATGAGCAGTGCATAGAACGTTTCTGTCGTTGTGAAGCTTGTAAATACAGTTACGTCAGGATAAATAATATAAGGTAAATGCGCGACGCCGTAAGCGTAGCTTGCAAATGCATATTGAGCGACGACAGCTAAAACGGCAATGCGAGGGTATCCTAGTGTATTGTATTTTTTGTTTGTCCACCAAAGGGACGAGTATCCGATAACGAATAAAACAATAGAAACTGTAAACCACGGGAATTGCTTTATTAATCCTTGCATAAGCCAATGTGTTTCTGGGTCCATTACAACGAGGGCGATGATTGCTGTAACGAGCGTTGCAGGACCAAGAATGATAGCATTTCTTCTATAAATTCTATACGTATCTTCTGAACTTTGTTCTCTCGCAAAATCAGCAAGAAAGAGAGAGGAGAGAAATAGTTCAGACGTTAGTCCGAAAAGCATATAACAGTAGATAACCGGGCTAGAAAGAAGTTTTCCATACAGAAGTACTTCTTTTCCTTCAGACATTGTAATATAGGCTCCCTCTGTAACGGGTAAAACGGTAATTAATAGTGCTGGAATTAAGAGACCAGTAATACCTGAAATAACCCGAAGAAGGTACTGATATTTTGGCAAGGAGTAAGCAAATACCATAAACGTACTACGTACTGCAACGAGCACTAAAATTAACATAACTGGTACGAACATTACTGTCGCAAGAGTAAAGGCCGCTTTCGGAAAGAAGCCGAGAAATGCGACAACGACGAAGACGAGAAACGTATTTGTTACCTCCCAAGTTGGTGATAAGTACCGATTCGCAAGTTTAGCAGCGAGCGTCGGATGTTTTGCGTATACCATGCCCCAAAAACCAGCTCCAAAATCGATGGACCCTAGTATACTGTATACGAAAATAAGGGCCCATAAGATGATGATTGCAATACTTTCCTCATGCATGAGAATCGCCTCCTTGGTGTTGTAAATCATTCTTTAATGGATGTCTTCTAAAGAATGTCCGTAGAACAATGACTGTTAAAATAGCGAGTCCAATATATAAAATGATGAACAAAACAAATAAAGGACCGACGAAATCGGCGCGTGTAGATGCATCGACGGTACGTTGCATACCATAAATTGTCCATGGTTGACGACCGCTACAACTGAAAATCCATCCGAATTCAATACCGAGCATCATAATTGGTCCGCATGCGGCAGCCCCCCAAAGTAGCCACTTCGGTAGTTCTGTTCCCTTTTTTCGGTAAACGAAGTACCAATATAAGAGCGCAATTGCTGCAACTGCAAAGGTAAACGCAGCGGTGCCGACCATTAAGTTGAATAGTGTATGTGTATAAAATGGTGGCCATGTTTCTTGTGGGAATTCATTTAGACCTTTTACGACAGTGCTAGGGTCTAGTCCCACTAATAAGCTAAGCATGTTTGGGATTTCAAGTGCATAGTTTAGTTCAAGTGTATTGGGATCCACAACTCCGCCAATGGATAGCGGTGCGTGTGATGTCGTTTCAAATAAAGCTTCAGCAGATGCAAGTTTTTCAGGTGAGTGTTTATGTAAGGCGATCGCTGATTCATGTCCTGAAAGCCACATCGTAGCGCCTGTAATAAATGTAACGACAAGCCCTAATAGTAGCCCTTTTTTATGATAAGCAATTTCACGTGTACTTAAATTTTTCTTCAATAATTTAAATCCAGCGATAGAAGCAATGACAGCCGCACCAGTTGCATAAGCCGTAATAACAACATGGAATGCACTTGTGCCAAAACTTGGATTAAAGAAAGCTTTCCACGGATCAACGTTAAAAACAGATCCATCTGGATTCATTGAAAAGCCTGCTGGTGTATTCATCCATGTATTTGCTGATGTAATGAGCACGGCGGATGCCGTGGCACCAAGCATGACGAAAAATAGCGAGATTAATCTCATAAATGGAGGAAGTTTATCAGCTGCATATACGTAAATCGACATGAATAAAGCCTCCAAAAAGAAGGCAAAAATCTCAATTTGGAAGGGAACAGAAATAACTTGCCCAACAATTTTGGCGAAACCAGGCCAAAGAAGTGAGATTTGCACACCAACAATTGTTCCAGTTGGAATTGCTACACCGAGAAGAATAGCAAACGCCTTTGTCCATCTTTTCGCCATAATGGCATAGTCGGAGTCTTTCTTCCAGTGATAGAGTATTTCGCTTATAAAAATCATCAATGAAAGACCGACACCAAGTGTTGCAAAGATAATGTGGAATGCTAATGAAGAACCAAAAAATGCTCTTGCTAATGTTACCGTATCCATATGTAAACTCCTCTTCTTTTTTGCCATTATTTTCTGATTGAATTGGAAGATTTATTCAAAAAAACTACCAAAAATATATATGTATTTAAAAAGTGAATATGATAATATAATGTTGTAATATTTTGAATAGAAAGAAATAAATAGTTGGTCATGTTTTGTTTGTTTTTTGCTCAGGAATCTTTTATAATCTTTTATGCGAACATAAGTTCTGTTTTTCGGAATCAAGAAGTTTATGTGAAATGGAGAGGGTGTTTTATGTATCCTGAAGTCATTAAAAAGATGGCATTTTCAAAAGAGCATAGAGATTTATTATTGAAGCTATATAATAAAGAAATTACACGTCGTGAATATGATCGACTTGTACAATCGCTATATAAACCTTCTAAAGAGGTTTGCGGGGGATAGAAATGCGGGAGACAATCTAATAGATTGTCTTTTTTAAATTTATGTATGTTCTGATAAAATTAAGGTTAGCCTTACTAGGGAGGTGAAAAGATTGCGGAAACGTTTATATATAGGGATTGGAGTTATCTTCTTAATCGCTTTAGGTGGAATTGTATTTTGGTCAGCTTTACAAGGAAACCGTACAGAAAATTTTATTTTAAGACATATGGTGAATGACAATGGAACACTTGCCACGTATCGTTTAGTAGATACTAAGGCAGGTACGGGTGAAGCTAAGGGACGCGAAGCTTTATCAGAATCGGCGGGATTATGGTTACAGTATACACTTGATAAAGATGATCAGGCGTTATTTGATGAGCAAGTAAAGGTTATTCAAGATAATTTCATATATAAGAATCATATCGTTTTATGGAAACTCTCTGAAAAGGGAGAGAGGCAGTCAGCTACAAATGCACTTATAGATGATCTTCGTATTATAGAACAATTATATCGTGCTTATGAAATGTATAAGGAAGAGCGTTATAAAAACCTTGCCGATCAATTAAGTGATGCTGTACTTCGTTATAATAAAAAAGATAATTATTATGTTGATTATTATGATGCAGATGCAGGGAAACAAAATAATTTTGTAACAACATCATACATAAATCCGCGTGCATTCTCCTATATGAAGAAGTACGGCAAAGTTTCTGCTCAGCAATATCAGGAAGTCGTTCAATTTTTAGCAGATTATCCAAGGCATGGCTGGGCATTCCCAAAAGAGTATAAAGAAGATGGTACATTTACGTACGATAAAGAAGTGAATCTTATTGACCAATCATACGTTGCATATCATCGAAGTTTAGGTGGTCTTTCATCAGCTGCTTATTTGGAATTTATAAAGAAGAAGTTCCAGGAGGATGGAAAGCTATACGGTCGTTACAATTTAGAAACGGGAAAACAAACTGTGAATTATGAATCGCCGGCCGCGTATGGACTAACGATTTTGTACGTACTACAAACAGGTGATACAAAGTTTGCGAAGGAATTGTATGATCATATGGCCACATTCCGAAATGACAACGTATTTAGTAGATATTACGGTGGATATGTAACAGGTGAAAATAATAATACGCATATTTTTGATAACGTATTGCCGCTTTTAGCGGAAATGGAATTGGAGAAGAGTAAGAAATAGAAGGTGCTATCCTCTGGAGATGGCACCTTCTGAAACTGTAAAAGATATACAAGATAAGATGATTGCTACAAAAGATAGCCAAATTTCATTTTTATAAGGGCAAATATCTACCATTTCAATATGAGTTACTATAGCAGCTGGCATTATAGCATCTTTAGCATTTGCTTATGTAACATATTTAAATAAAAAAGTTAATAAAACTATTGAAGAAGGAAAAGAACGAAATAGAATCGCAGAAGAAAAAAATTCAGTAAGCTGAAGAATTAATTGGAGAATCTCAGTTGATAGCTACTACAGGGCAGGAGAAATTAGATCTATTAGAAGAAAAACAAAAAGACCTCCCGAAATGGTGGTCTTTTTGTTTATATATAAATATTTTTTTATGTATAAGTAATTGGATGTATTATAAAGAATTTACCTTAAATACAATAGCCCAAGTGATACCAACATAAACACCTTTACCTTTATTATTAGCATCTACTCGAGTGGCTAATAGACCATAATACGCAGCTGTCACCGCTACACCAGCACCAATAATAGGCATTACCGTTGCAGCTAATCCTCCAGCAACAGCTCCAGAATTTGCAACAGTATTTAAGTCAGAAACATATTTCTTTGCTTGAGAATTATTAAACTTTCTCTCATATCCCCACCAATTATAAGTCCATGATCCATAAACAGCAGCATAAGCTACAGGACCTTCAGGAGTTACATTTGTAATTGTTAAATCTGGATTAATAATAATAGTTTTTAATTCAACTTGAGAGTTTAAAAAATCAAAATGCTCTTGTAATTTATCTAGCTCAAACTTTTTGTATACATCTTGAGGAACAGATTGAGTAAAACCAATTTTTCCACCTTCTTTAAGTTCCACATATTGCTCTACAGTTTTTATCATATTTTGTTCCGCAAATGATAATTGTTCAACATTATTAGGTTGAATATTTAATTCTTCTTTCACTGGAGTTACTGTACTAGGTGTATCCGCATGAGCAGCTCCAGCAGCAACAGACGAGAATACAAGTAATGAAGATAAAGTAGAAATAGCTATTTTTTTCATGAATTAAGTCCCCTTTTACATTTATGTATTTTTCTAGTATAATATATTATTAGTTGGTTATTTTGTCAATTGTTTTATTTAAAGTATTTTTTTCCCAATTAAAGGAGGTGATAAGTATGTTAAATATGATAAGAATATTGCTTACTATTTTAGTAACTTTACTAGGTTCCTATGCATTAATAACACAGAATTTTAATCTTATGCCCTTAACATTCTCCTTCTTAGGATTATCTATTTTAATTAATGGTGTAATAGGCCTTAAAGAAAATCGCAAATTTATGTCTTATACTAGTTTTTTAGCAGCCGCTTTTCTTATTTTTGTAGCAATTTACACAGCTATAATTAGATAAATAAAAAAGATAGTAGTGCTAGTAAAATTATCTTTACAAAATAAAAACCTCTTTGACTTAAGAGGTTTTTATTTTATTTATATTAAAATATAAAAATGTAATTCAATATTTACATATATAGAAAATTATTACAAGTATAGTTATGTGTGTATTTTTTTGATATAATTACCTTGTGAATAAGCGGAAAGTTAATTAGGTTTATAATTAGTTATATATAAATAAATTGAAGGGAAAATATAATTTGTAATTAATCAAATTGTTACCGTTATCCAATACGTATTATTAAAATTAAAGTAGTTCAAGTCGGAAAAAGACTGTATAAAGGACCATAGAGCGTAGCTTTACGGACGAAAAAACTACATGGCTACCGATATGCTTGATTTTGTGGGCTGAAGTATGTCCAAATACAGGAATTTCTCACAGTAGCCTGTAAAATATAGGGAAATAGCTCTTCACCTGATCCTGTTTGGTCAGGTGAAGAGCTATTTCCTAGTTTTTATTGTTTTCATTTAATACAATTTTAAAATATGTTAGAGTGTCGTTATTTGTTTGTAAATCAATATAATTTTACGTCCTAATACTAGAGAAGTAATCAATCACAAATTCACGAAATTGCTGAGCAGTTTTCGATAAGTAGCGTTTCTTCGACCAACTTAAGCCGATAGTTCGCTCACAATTTGGTTCAATAATACGTAACTTATTTAATGCTAAAGTAGAGTTTTTTAATAAAGTTAAACTTGGAACAAAAGCGATGCCGAGACCTTGCTTAATGAGGTCGCTAATCACGGTCGGTTCATCTACTTCAAAAGCAATATGCGGAGTGAAACCAGCTTCTTTACAAAATTCATCCGTTAAGTGCCGAAATCCGTAGCCAGTGTTCATACTAATAAACGGTTCGTCTTTTACTTCATGCAGGTGGATATTTTCTCGGCCGGATAAACGGTGGCCTGAAGGGACGACTAAGAAAATTTCTTCTGTAATAAGTGGTTCCCAAACAATCTCCTCACCTTCAAGTGGCACAGAGGAGATACAACAGTCAATTTCTATATTATCTAGTTGTCGTTTCATAGAAGGAGTAGATGCAAGAAATTGTTGAAATCGAACGTTAGGATGTTCTATTAAAAAAGAGCCAAGTAGTTCTGGTAATATTCTCGGAATAGAAACGGCCAGTGTAATAGAGCTTTGTTGTAATTCGGCTAAATCTTTAATTTCTCGTTCCCCTTCACTTAATTCATGAAAAATACGCTCTACTCGTTTTAAAAATACTTTTCCGAAAGAATTTAAAGTAATCTGTCGGCCTTGGCGATCAAATAAAGGGACGCCTAAATCCTTTTCGAGTCTAGCGATTGTTTTGCTGAGTGAAGGTTGCGCGATATGCAATTCTTCAGCTGCCTTTGTCATATGTTCTAGTCGTGCAACTGTCTGAAAGTATTTTAACTGGAGCAGTTCCATTTCGAATCTCCTTTCTATAGACCAAAAGGAATGAATTGATAATTAAAGATGTATTATACAGTATGGAAAGTGACGTGTATAGTAAATCTGTTAAACCATTCTAATGGTGTTAAATTCGGAGAAGGAGTATGTTTCATGAAGGGAATTCAACTTATATTTAAAGATTGGAAAGCGATGTGGCACCATAAACATGGACGTATCGCTTTAATTTTTTTATTAATCGTTCCGTTAATTTATTCAGGATTCTTTTTAGCTGGATATTGGGATCCGTACGGAAGATTAGATAAATTACCTGTTGCAGTTGTGAACTTAGATAAGGGTGCTATGATGGATGAAAAAACAATTCATGCAGGAGACGATTTTGTTAAAAATTTAAAAGAGAATAAGGAACTAGCTTTTCATTTCGTATCAGAAAAAAATGCAGATGAAGGGTTAAAAGAAGATAAATATTATATGGTTGTTACGATTCCAGAGAATTTCTCTAAAAAGGTAAGTACACTTATGGATGAGAAACCAGAGCCGGCAAAGTTGCAGTACAAAGTAAATCCAGGTAAAAACTTTGTAGCAGCTCAAATTGGAACGACAGCTGTTGAAAATATGAAAACAAAAATCTCGAATAGTATTACGAAATCTTATACAGAAGGTGTCTTTTCAAAGTTTCAAGATTTGGCACAAGGATTGAGTGATGCAAGTAATGGTGCTGAGAAGTTACATGAAGGAACGACCGATGCAAGAAATGGAGCGAATCAGCTTGCGGATGGTATTGATCGTTTAAGTAATGGGACATGGAAATTGAAAGAAGGAAGTGACAAGCTTGCATCCAGTCAATCTGCTTTAACCGGGGGAGCAAATGAGCTGAGTCAAGGAGCGACATCACTTCATAGTGGTATGGAATTACTAGCACAAGGTGAAAAAACGTTACAATCAGGACTTAGTGAATTAAGAGCTGGTACAAATGAATGGGTGAATGGAAATGAAAAACTTGCTGAAGGGCAAGCGAAAGCGGACAATGCGGCAAATAGTGTAAAACAACAATTAGAAGAGTACGTAAAAAATCATCCAGAAGTGCAGCAAGATCCCGCTTTTCAAAAAATTGTTGCTACGTCTAATGGACTAGCTAAAGCAACAAGTACTTTAAATAATAGCCAACAACAATTGACACAAGGTGCGAAGAAGCTTACTGACGGTCAACATAAGATTGAAGAAGGCATAAATACATTCGGAGTTAAGTTAAATGAAGCTACTGCTGGAACGCAAAAGATAGCAGATGGTGCATCGAATTTGGCTGATGGATTTACGAAGTGGGGAAATGGGTTTACATCATTGCAAGAAGGTGTAAATCAGCTTGCGAGTGGTGGAACGGAGCTGAATAACGGTGCTAGTAAATTAACAAATGGACTTGTTAAACTTGATGATGGTGCGAAAGAACTTTCTACGAAATTGGGAGAGGGCGCAGAGAAGATAGCGGATGTTCGTAATGATGATGCACGTAATACGATGTTCTCAGAGCCAGTTCAGTTAGTGAAGTCAACAGTTTCTGACGTTCCTAACTACGGTTCAGGCATTGCGCCATATTTCTTATCACTTGCATTTTATGTTGGCGGAATTATGGCATCGAATATTTTACCGCTTGGTCGTAGACAAAATATGAAGGTAAGCGGAACGGTACATTTTATTAATAAACTAGGATTGGTATATTTAATTGGACTTATTCAAGCGCTACTCGTAGATGTAGTTGTGCTAGGTGTTATGAAATTAGAAGTTGCCAGTGTGCCACTCTTTGTTTTATCAAGTATTGTGATTTCCTTTACGTTCATGACATTTATTCTTATGTTAGTAACAGTATTTGGTCTTGTTGGAAAGTTCTTAGCGGTAACCCTTCTTGTCCTGCAATTAGCGACGAGCGGAGGTACTTTCCCAGGAGAATTAAATATAGCTGTTCTTAGTAAAATTGGACAATTTCTCCCAATGTCTCATTCTCTTAGAGGATTACAAGATGTTATTTCTTTAGGAGATTGGTCGCAATTACAAATGCAAATTTTAATATTGTTATGTTACCTCGTTGTTGCCGGTGGAATTGCTTGGATCACGAGTCATATACAGCATAGAGAAACGAATGCAGAACAAGTTTCTTAAAATGAAATAAGCTATCCGATTTTTTCGGATAGCTTATTTTTTATTTACGTTCCATTACTGCAAAGTAATTATTTTCATTATCAGCAAAGTTGAATGCTCTACCAGTAGGTAAATCTACAACCTGTCCAACTGTGACATTTTTCTCAGAAAGATCTTTATATAGACGGTCTAAGTCATTTGAGAAGAACATAAGTGAAGGTGTATTTAGGTTTAGTTCAGGTTGCATCTTCGCGATTAACGCTTTATCGTGAAGGACGATGCTTGTTCCTGCTTCTTTCGCCGGTGCAATTTCAATCCAGCGGAATCCGTTTCCGTTATTTTCTTCCGCAATGATTTGGAACCCTACTTTTTCTGTCCAAAATTGTACTGTTTCGTCTTGGTTATTTACATATAGCATAATTTGTCCAACTTGATTAATCATAGGTGTCTCTCGCTTTCTTTTTATATGCGTATCATTATATCAAATATATGGCTTGAATAGTTTTTTATGATTTTTTCGGAATACAACCTTCGTCCATTTCATCTTTGTTGTAGGAGAAGGACCTGTAATCCAAGTATGAAATGGTATTGTGCTACAAATGACCATTGTTGAAATAGAGATAATAGCCGTTAACACAAATAGTAATAGGCTATATAATATAGTATTTTCTTGCAGTGTGAATAAAGAAAGAAACTTTGTGCATAGTTGCAAGAAGAATAAGTGAGCTAAATAAGCACCATACGTGTAATTTCCAATGAAACGTAACGTTTTATATAAGAAACCACGACGCTGTACTATCATAATAGATAACACATACAGTATGATAATTTCGCATACGATATATAAAAACATAGATGGTTTTAAATAGGTAGAAACAGTTAAATGAATAGAGTTTGCTCCGTAAAAACTAAACAACTCATAATTGATGAATAAAAATAAGATGAAAAATAATATTGTTATAAGCGGGATATGTTTCATGACGAATAGACGCCAAGTTTTTAGTGCTACAGCGGCAATGCCACCCATAACGAAATAGAATGAGTAGAATAGAAATGATCGATCTGTATAATGTAAAATTGTTGAACTTGTTAATTTTTCTCCATTAAAAATATAGTGAGAAGAGAACCACATTAATAGAAAATATAGGCAAGCGAAAAAGGTCATATATTTATATATGTCTTTTTTATTTTCTGTTCGTTTTTGAAACCAATAAAAAAGTGTGCATAGTAAAGGGAACAATAAGTGAATTTGGAACATCATAATAACGTACCAAAGATGGGGCGCGGCTGTTCCGAGTAATAAACTTTTTATTCCACTTTGTAACGTAATAAGATCGTTTGTTGTTAATAAGTAAAGAATAGACCAAAAGAAATAAGGAATGAGTAAGTGTGTCGCTTTTTCAGAAATATATTCTTTATATACTAATTGCTTCGTATAGTGACGAATTAAGTGAAATCCAACGATAAATATGAATGCTGGTGCTGAGAATTTTGCAAGATTAAATAGCATACCCATAATGAGGGATTGCTCAAGTAAGACATTTCCTTGATTCATTGTATATAATAAGGAACTTTGCAAAACGACAGCGAGAAATGCAATGCTTTGCAAAACTTTAAATTCAGGTGCGCTTTGTGTCATTATTTCCATCTCCTTTTCCATACATGATTATAGTACGGAGAATGGATAATGGATGTGGAATATTTGTGAAGATTGTAACAAATTTGTGGCGAGAGAGAATGAGTGGTATCGACTAATCAATAAATAAAGACAAAAAGAGGATGTCCTAAACGAGCATCCTCTTTCTATTAAGCAAATTTGTTTTTGATCCAATTCTTACCTTCTACAAGGCGAGCTGTCATTACCGCACAAGCGTTATCTGCTGTTACGTTTAACATCGTTGCAGGTGGATCAATGATTGTACTAATTGCTGCGATAATTGGCAGTGCTTCTGGCGGGAAACCGTATAGAGATACGATTAACATTTCACCAATCATACCACCGCCTGGAATAGC
>WPCI01475848.1_pt1 | contig 10908 bp, 15 predicted proteins | sample 5399871 | NCBI WGS metagenome assembly WPCI01 (sample SAMN12869469, study PRJNA574797) | sludge metagenome | isolation source: wastewater treatment of pH7 | place: China:Beijing | collected 2019-05-20
CAGAAATACTAGAAGCAGCTAAAATTTCTTATCCAGCTGTAGACGCTGATGATGTATTATGTGAACAGCTCAAAGTATATGCGAAATGCTATAACCTTCGTAGACAAAAGGAACAATGTATTAGCAAAATGGTACAGATAGCTGAAAAACATGCGGAATATTCTATTATTCTCAGTCTTCCTGGAATTGGATCTAATACAGCTGAAATAGGAGATATTACTCGTTTTACAAATCACAAACAATTAAATGCACATGCTGGGAGTGATATACGCCGTTTTCAATCGGAGAAAATCGTTTATCAAGATAAAATTAATAAACGAGGAAATAAACATTTACGAAAATTACTGTTCCTCATTATTCAAAACGTGCTTAACCAACGGCGTTATGGCAGGAATCATAAGGTTACGTATTATGATAAATTAAAAACGCAACCTTATAACAAACGTCACAAAGTTGCGTCCATTGCATGTATAAATAAGCGATTGAAACTTCTCTATCACCTTATTACACATCATATCCACTATAATTATCGCTTAACGGCCTAATATCACAGTTTCATTCATCATACTATATTCCCCCCTAATAAAAAATGAATCCATATTAGGTGGATTTTGTATGCCTTATAATGGACACCTATACTTTATGATATGTATTCCATAAATGATTCTAAAATACAGGTTGACTAATCGTAAGAAAAGGCAATGCACCTTTTCGCGAAAGACCCTCGGTAAAATTTAGATTTATTCATCGACACCGCTTCACATACCGATACCGAGTGGGGAAGATGTGCCATGTTCTACATGTACCCCGAAGCGGATATTACAAATGGAAACATCATACGAAAAGCCCCAGGCAAATACAGAGAAAACAAATAACCAAAGAAATCCACCGCATTTTCTTAGAATCGCGTTGTTTCTTTGGAAGGCTTTACAACAAGCTTATTTCCGTCAAAAATCGGAAGATTCCGTCTTGCCTCATTCTAATCGAGGAAGTCAATATGCTTCTCTGGATTATCAAAATCAATTAAAATAATATGAAATAAACTGTAGTATGAGCAGAAAAGGAAACTGTTATGAAAATGTTTGCATCGAATCATTCCATGGTGTCTTAAAAAAAGTGCTCGTTTATCAGCAACAATACGCAACTCGTGCTCAAGCACAGCAAGATATTTGGGAATACATTGGATAGAGGGTTCCCGTTTGGTCTAAGGGTGATGGGGCCATTGTCGCTTTAATGGCAAACGAATCACTCGTGGTCTGTACCGCAGAATCAGGGACATGTATTCATGCGAATAGTAATGGTGCATGGAATACATCGCAAAAAACGTAAGACTGTTGCTTCGCGCATAGCTTGGGCGGCGCGTCAACCATCCGTATGTACGCGACTTGTCCGGGCTTGTAGCACACGCCGGATTCATCTAATTGGTGGCTTCTTCCACAAAGACGAATTGCTCTTTTTCGAAAGGATGATGCAAGTGGGAAAGCAACAGTTCGTTGCCAGTACACATACTTGGGGTGTTACCGTAAGGTGGCATAAATACTAGATCATCAAACTGTCTAGCGATAGATGAAAAGGCCTAGTGTTCTAACTCAAGCCCCACTGAAACTCTTCATCTCAGTGGGGAGGAGTTGACATTGTATCTGCCTTTTTGCTTAAATCCCTAATAATCCTGTGATAATAGCTGGTAATCCCAAGGTTGCATAAACTGTAACCATACCTAAAAATCCTGCCATGTATGTTTCCTCCTCGAATAGATTAAATATAAAACACGCACTAATTCTTTATTTTATATAGTACACTTTAATAATATTATATTTTCTAAATGTGTAAAGTTTAAGTTTGTCCGTAATTAGGACGAACTTAAACACTTAGTCAAAAGGCTCTTACTGTAAGTATATCGCTATCAAGAAAATGACTCCTGCTAAATACAGAAATCATTTTCTCAATGTTACCTAGTTTTCTCTCAAAGTCGTACAGTGGAAATGGCATGTTTATAGATTAGTTGACTTTTGTTATCAGACTCCATCCACACACCATATATATCATGGCCTTTTAACGTTCCTTTGATATGAAATCCGTTAACTAAAATCAAGGTAATCTCAGCTTTTTTCTGTATCACCTCTTGAAATGATTGCTCCTATAATAATACTGAATTCCTAGATTTACCCTTTGGAACAGTTTATAATTTTCTTTCCAACAATAAATCCCCTCTCTTTTTAAATTATTTCGATACGCTTTTCTGTCTCTTCCAAAATTTGTTTCTCTCCTTCTGTGATAGGACATGCACTATATTCCTTACATTTCTGTAAAATAATATTTTCACCTTCCACAAATATCTCTACGGTGTCTTTTTCTTGAATATTAATTATACGCCTCGTTTCCCTCGGTACCACAATCCTACCAAGGTTATCCACTTTTCTTACGATACCTGCTGACTTCATTTTTATCTCCTTTCCAAATAAAATGCTTTACACACTTAAAAAATTTAATTTTTCTAATAATTAAATATACTCAAAACCATAATTATACGTCATGTAGAGAAAACCTTGCATGCCTACACCTTATACTCTCTAGATACAAAAAGAACAATTAAAAAAATAGGAATCACGTCAATAGTCACTACACGAACTTGCATACTTTTTTGCTTCCTACTCTAATCATGAATTAAACTAATTAACAGTTCTCTTTTTCATATGTAAAAAGAGCCCCTTGAATCCAATATTTTTTATGGATTTCACATTTGGCTCTTACAGTTGTCTATATTGTTTTGTAAATCATTCAAAACATTATTTTTCAGCTCTAATACTGTTGCATTTAGATTTTCTTTTGCACTCCCTTGGATTTTACTCATTATTTCATTCCGAAAGCCCTCCATTACTTTCTGTGGAAGTGTATTAGCTGTAACACTTAAAACATTCATGTTAATAACTAGATTTTTCATCACCATAATTCCCTCCACAAAATGATGCTATCATCCTAGCTTGAGACCCATTCTGTTTTTTTTTCAGTAATCATTTACAGTAATTGTTCTGCAGATTTAACATTTGTAACATCGCTGCTACCTCAATAACCTCAAAATCCTTCACCCTACATTTTACCATTCTCTCTCTATTTACATTGTCACCGGAATGGTAATATAGATTTCATTTGATCTGTTTTTGTATCTATAATAGATACAAGTCCTGTATTCGCATTTGTAATATATATTTTATCTTGATTTACAGTCGTTTGCACACCATTTACTGATGGATTGGATATTCCCATTGGTATAGAATAATTGGTTACATCCTTTCTTGTAATAAAAAATAATACAAACACAATAATCAAGACTATCCATACAAATAACCATGTACCTGTTAAATAGTTCTCTTCAAAACCTTTCACTTCAGGTTGTGGATTCGTTATGGATATGTTTACATTATTCTCCATGGACTCACCTCTGTATACATAGTATATAGTAACAAACTATGCAAGAATTTCATAATGGTTATACCCACCAATAAAAATCCGCCGATTCCAATCCCAAAAGTATCTTCAAAAATGTAGCCGCGTACTCAAAAAGTCATTTTATAGTCCGTTGTTTTCGCTCTTCCTGTTATAAGTAACAGGAACCCAATCATGCATCCTATAGCAATGACTTTATAAGAAACCTTTTTATATGTACAGTTGCACATTGTTTTGTGCAAGCAGCAATTCCTGAAAAATGCAGAAAAAATTCCAAAGGCGCGCAGCTACTTGTTTTAAATGTTAATTTTGGTATTTCCAGAAGATGTTTCCCTTCAAAAAATTGCAATTCACAAATGTGTTCTTGACTCGTTGTAGATGGCAGATGAATTTGTTCACTCCATGCATAATTCTTGAACCATTTTAACTCCCGAAATTTCGCTTTCTTGATTAAGCTTGCTACTTTTTTCGTTTGACGAGATTCAATCTCTATATTGAAAATATCGCGCAGAAATTGTTCTTTGATTTCAAAAGACATTTCATCATAGTGGTCTATAATATAACTTGAAACAGGTGGCATATGATTTTCTTTCCATTTTTGTGGATACGTCACTTGTTTAGTTTGCAATATGATATCGAGTTCGTAAGGAGCTTTTTTCAACCATTCTTCATTCTCTAACAGTAAGTGTAGCTGCTGTAATGAGTATTTTTGAATTAAATATTTTAATCCTGTTAAACAAGCTTTTCTTTCATCTTTATGAAAGAGCAGATAATCTTGAACTCGCTGGGGTAAATATTTGAAAAATCTAGAATAACGAACAACACGCGGTTTCTTTTCCTAATCTTCAAAAATCTCTTCCCATGGAATCGGTCTATTCGTGTGCATATACGGTCTGCATTCTGTAAAAATGTTCTCGCCTTCTGCGGTATAACATGTAAATTAACCCCATTCTTTTTTTAATCATAATCACTTGTTTTACATTCTTTTTACGTAAAACAAAACGTTCTTGATCCACTGTGATTTCTCCATATTTATTTACCTTTGTTGTATCCATTGAGAAGACCATTAGGTCTTCCAAAGGTCCTCAATCATGACTTCCTTCTCATAATGTAGGCGTTTCTGACCTTCTATTTCCTGTACTTCTCACCACTGTGCGGGTTAAGAAAAACTCTCCATAATTGGAGCGGTTGTAAACCAATTGTTTCGTGTATAACTGACTTTCCATTCAATGTTCCCTTTTTCATGCCCACTATAAGGATTACAATGCTGCACTTCAAAATTATAATGCATTTGAAATTGCAAAAACGCATTCGTATAAGTTCGATTATCGCCTTTTCCTACTGTGACTACACTACAGCGGCAGATAAGTTATCAATTCGAAGATGTGTTGGTAGACCCCCAGCTTGATGAAATAATTGTTTTAATCCTTCTAAAAAGCATTCCGTATTTTCTACACAAATGCTGCATTAAGGAAAGCTCAGTAAAAGTGCTTTAATGTCTTTGTATGCACCAACTATCATATCCCAAAAATCTACTTGTGCTTCTCCTGCTGGGTGGGCTAATCTTTCATAGCGTGTCTCCTTCTCTATTTTCATTTGTGATTTTCGAAGCTGAATATAATTGTTTCCATATCTTTTTGTTTGTTCTTCTTTCTTTACGACGAAGTTTCCTGTCCTCTTCAAGCCACAGATCTATCATTTCGCCGTATTCACTATTGTACAGCATACTTCGCTTTGTATAACTGATATCCGAAAGATAAATTTCCCCATCATCTGCATATTTTTTTACTGTTTTCCAATCTTTCCCGACCGTTCTAGCAATCGCAGATATACTTAAATCCTCATTTTCTCGTAAATGTTTGATATAATTAATTTCAGGCATTGTTAGCATCCTTTCCTTTTCTTCCTCTGGTTTAGTTGTGATAACCAAAACAGTAGCGGGAATTTTAGGAACTGACAAGCCTCTTTTTATGCTAATTTTTTCAGGACAAAATTTCTGCTCAACTCAGTACTTTAATTCTGCACTAAACAGCACATCTTTCATAGATGATGTATCTATTTTTTATTTATTGCTCTGGTAAGATAACTATTGTTTTATCCAGCAAACAAATCGTTTACTCTCTTCACACTTTATCATTATGCCCTTTTCCGTCTTATTATAGATTAGAATAATTCATTCTAATCTCTTTTGATCGATACACTCGCTTACAAAAGCTTTTCCTAACTTTGACATAGAGATATCCATTGTGAGCAACTACTTTCTCCATTCAAATTTCTATTTTTCAACTCACATACCGAAAGAAAAACTATATATGCTGCAAAATAGTAAAAATATTCAAAAATAATCGCACATAAATTTGAGCAATTACATCTAATAAACACCATAAACCAGTACTATTATATATTTCGATATATAATACCAAAATAACAATTAAATATGAATGATCGGTAGCGCTATAACTATATTTCTTTTTAGTGCTCGTCCATATACATCATACCACATACATATCTTCACTTCTCAATTCAGAAAGCTAAAAAGCATTATACCCCAATCCTCATTATCCTTTCTTTAACAAAGGTAATTTTTCAGATTATGTTATTAAACCACTTATGCTATAGTAAAAACAATCCAACATTCTCCTTCCCCCTACAGAAGGTAAATTGGGCTTTCGACCTGTACTGCACACTAAAGGAAAAGCCGGATGATTCATAACATCATCCAGCTTTTCCTTTATCTCACACTCTAATAATAAAAACCGGATTCGTTATGTAAACAGCTCAAAATATATACACAACCTTATCAAGAACTTCTGCAGAAAAACAATACATGAACTCAATTATATGTAGCTAAACAATGGACGGATTACTAAAACACTCTCTACTAAGGCCATCAAAAACATTCGTCAGCTCACCGCTTTGTTCACACTGTAACAATAAAAAAAGAAAGACGTAATTGAAAGTGATCTTCTCGTAGTATATATCATGATAGAAATATGAATGCAGGACAAAACCTGAAAAAGAGACCACGTGGCCGCTAACCATAGTGAATATAGAGATGTAGGAATCCACACTTCAAATAGCTCGTAGGTTGATAAGTGGCGGTAGCTCAAGCTATATAATTCACACAAAAATTTATTCTACTAATTGGCTAATCTTCAAAAAGCGTAGCCTTAAAAATAGCTACTCTTAAACAAATTCTATGCTAAAAGAGAATGATGCTTCCATAGGCAACATACTCTCATGAAAGAGGAGGCTATCATGCAATATTCTCATTATCTGGTCCTTCTTTTCATACTCCTCATTTTTTCGTGGGTTATATACTCTATGTATTAATTTACACCATTCTCCTTAATATCTTTCATAAAGTCTATTTTTAATTTCTCACCCTAATCAATCACTTTTATATATTAACTTCTATCTGTCCATCAATCGATGTGAAACATTTCTCCAAGGCATCAAAATATTTTTTGACATCTTTTTATTATACAATCCCAGGCTTGAACAATCTAATTGAGCCGAACTATAAGCATAATAGGTATTCTAAGGATTCAAAATTTTGATTATGCTCCGCAACCTAGAAATACATTATAATTATTATCAATCGACATAAAAAATGAACCCGGTCTATCTCTAACACAGTAATCATCTTTTAAATACCCGATTTTCTATACAATTTAATATGAACCACTCCTAATTTACAACCGTTCACCTTTAAGTTACATATCGTTTTACGTATTTATAAGCCGATAATTACCTAGTTCACTTTCCAAATTGTACATTCTAGCAGCTGATTTTGAATTTCATATGGCGATAGATTTTATCCGCCAACTACACCCACTGAGTTAGAACGCTAGGGCTGTTCGTCTATCGCTAGACAAGTTGATGCTCTAGCATTCAAACATTACAGTAACACCCCAGAGTATGTTTTTGGTTGGTTCTGGTGACGAACGATTACTTTCCCACTTACACCACCCTTTCGAAAAGAGCAATCCGTCATTCTGGAATAATATACCAACAAGATGAATCTGGCATGTGCTACAAGCCCGACAGGTCGCGTACATACGGATGGTTGAAGCACCAACTAAGCTATGTGCGAAGCAACAGCCTTACGTTTTTTGCAATGTATTCCTTGCACCATTACTCTCCGCATGAATACATGTCCCTGATTTACTTTGGTACAGACCACGAGTGATTCGTTTGCCACTAATCCCATCACCCTTAGACCAAGCTGTAACCCTATCTTTATCCAGAAAACTAACTTTTTCACATTTCAAATTTCTCCACTACATCTGTTAATTCCACTGGGACACCAAATACATTTCTTTTCTTTTCTACCTCTTTCTTTTTTATAATCCACTCTGGATAATCTAGCTCTTCTAACAGGTTTCTAAAATAAATAGGATTCATCCTTAATCTATCAGGAGTCTTTCCTGTATTTCTTCTATAATTGGAAAATGCTTCTAATAATTCTTCATTTAACATAAATCACAATTACCTCCTCCCCGCTGTTATATCTTTATGTATATAAACTACCTTATCTTTTTAGCCAAGATGATACCCTCCTCAATGAACATGGAGTGAATATGCGGGAGATCAATTGGCTAAAATGATGAAAAAATAATATTATTTTGATAAACCTAGACAAGAGGAATTCCACATAACCTATAAAAAACCCTATGACTAAACGTTAAAAATTGACCCCTACGAACCCATACTCCCACTAAAGAAAATATCCGCTAATACTTAGTTCAGCATTGTGGAGATTACTTGTTTGTAGATTAGTTGTTGCTTACCATGAACCATCATAAGAACAGTAAATTTGTCTGTGGCAAGGATTTGTCCACGTATGGGAATTCCACTTTTTAAAAATATAGTAATATCCCCTTTTTTCTCTTTTAATTTTTCGTACATATCTTCTTGTAAGTTATACATAAAATACACGCCCCCTATTTGTATTTATTTTTCCTTCCAACATTTAGTCCATTACTAAATGTTTGTATCACTCCTTCTCTTTCTATGTCTCTAAACCATTTTCCTACTTTGTTTACATAGTATTTTTAGTTATGATACAAGTGAAATCCCATCTTTCACTTCGTTTAGCACAGGAAAGGCTCAATTATACCAGACCTTTTATCACATAACTTAGGACTACTAACCAACGGGAATACGCTGCAGAATACAACACATGATTTATTTTATATTACAGCCGAACCATCCTGTTACAAATCCATAAGGATTAAACCCCGTATTTTCCTATGAACCTCTTCCTCTATAATGTGTTATTTTCTTAATATAAAAATTAATTGTTATATTGACGTTTTATTTCAAAGAAGACTGTTATATTCACATGCAACATTTTGTAAACAATCCTGAAAGAAAATAGTTCCTTACAATGCAAACCCCTATTTGGCATCAAACTATACACAACTAGATGTATTATTAAGGATATGTACAATATATAATTTTTCGAAATTATGAAACATTCACCTATATAGGCAGGGCTATTATTTTCTTTTTTACTCTCTAAGCGCATTTCTGCCTCTCAAGAGTGCGAAGTCGATATTCTCCAGTCACTTATAATTCCAGTAATTTTTATTTTATGAAGCATATATATTATTATTGCAAACTTCTCATTTCATTTTTATGCCTTCCTACTCTATATTATATTTCTTGCAATCGGCTTATTTTGGACTATAAACTTTATAGTCCAAAACACCGTTTCTTTATAAAAAATGGTATGCTATTTCGCTCAAAAACTACCTACATTAATGGTTATGTTATATTGATTAATTTTATTATCAAACATGCTCTAAATACCTATATGTACAAAAATGTAATTAACGAAACTAAGTCTTGTTCGATTTGCCAAAAGTCGTGAAGTGAATGGACGTATACATGATACAGACGAAATCCTTCTGACAGATATTTTGTCTCATTGTAAGTTGAAAAAAGTGAAAAAACTTCCGAAAACACATTCTTCCATTGGAATGGATGTAGGACGAAAACATTTCGCCATTTTATCAGATGGAACAGCTTATAAAAACCCTGAGTTTTTTCGATCATTAGAAGAGACGTTAGCAAAGGCGCTTCATGAAGTATCATAGTCTCAGTTTCGAACAATGTTGGGATATAGAGCAAAAACGTAGACTTATCAAAAATTGTAAAAGCCGGAGATTTTCCAGTATCTCATCTATATGTACTCACACCATAACCATACACAAAAAATTCGGTTATTATTTTTTTATAAACAAACGTGGCAACTATAGTGCAAGAAAAAATCCACACTTAACTAGACTCATATACTCACACCATCCTTTCTAGACGAGCATAAGATGTATTAATGAAAGAAAGGGGGTAATATTATGGGTTTTGGTTTTGGTGGAGGTTGTGACTGTAACAAATGTAATGGGCATAGAGAACAACCTAGAAGAGAAGAACAAACTTTTAATGTAAACAATGTTAGTAACCCAGAGTTATTACAATTTTTAAGAACATTAGCTCCTGGAACTTGTCTTGTTATTCAATACGATTGTCAATCGCCTACAAGTGCAACATTCCAAGGGTTCCAAGGTAATAATGTAATAATCCTCTCAGATTTTGATTGCTTTCCCGGATTAGCACGCATTGCAATTAATAAAATTAACGTGGTCTCTGTAAATTCACCTGATTGCGGCAGTTTCTGCTGTAAACGTAAAAAATGTAGAGAATGCGAGCATCCCAATGTTTGTGATGAATATGAAATCTAAAAAGTAAAATGTAGAAAACACATTCCCTTAATTTTATAAGCTTACTATTGCAAAAAAAAAACACTTATGCTACCTGTTTCTTGTATTCTATAAGAGATAGGTAGTTTGATTTGTCTTGAAATACGTTCCCTATTATAATACTCTATATAATCTTAATTTCATACATACATTCTTTGTTTGTATACCCTTATTTTTTCAAATCGATTGTTTTCCATTTAATTTCTTCTAAATAAAAATTTCTTGTCTTATTTCATTAGATCACTTCCGTTCAATTCATTTAAAATAGGTGTTTTCATTTTTTATTAAAATTAACAATAATAACAAACCATTTAATAAATACAAACATAGAATACTGTAAGGGACAGCATCCAAACGTTCCAAACACCCATGCCAAGAAATAAAACTACAAACTATTTCTTGGCCCCTTTTACATAAAAATAAAATAAATTTCACCAAAAATGTACAAGTTTCTTTTCGCTTTATTCATAAAATATTAGTAAGGATTTACTAATCCTTACCTCCACTAACCTCAACCCATAATTACCCAAAGCGAAAAAGGAAAAACAAGCTGTAGTGAAGTGACCCCTAAAAGTTAGACACGGTTATTTCATTAGGCAGCTTGATAAAAGTGAGTCCAGTATTGCACCGGGCTCATTTTTAATTTTGCCTTTATCTGTTTCGCATTATAATACTCTATATATTTTTTCTAATTCTATTT
>WPCI01172562.1_pt1 | contig 10882 bp, 18 predicted proteins | sample 5399871 | NCBI WGS metagenome assembly WPCI01 (sample SAMN12869469, study PRJNA574797) | sludge metagenome | isolation source: wastewater treatment of pH7 | place: China:Beijing | collected 2019-05-20
TTACCTTTTTTCATAAATCCCAAACTCATGTACATCGTTTCATATAGTATATTTCGATTATACCAAATATACGTTCTGTTTTCTATTGTAGAATTCGTTATAATAGGAATGAAAGTAATGATGAACATTTTTCTCGTTGTTAATTGTATACTCTCTGTAAAAAAATAGAAATTAAATTTATAAATTTGTATAATAAAATAGTACGAGTGAAATTTTATTATAGAAAGGTTCTGTTAATATGTTAGGTATTCATGTTGAAAAAACAAAAGATGAACTAATTATTTCATGGCAATTCTCTAAAATTCATATTGCATTATGTGAAATCACTGAGGTAACGGAAGATAATACATATGCTGGTGTTGAAGAAAAAAGCGCAATCCGAATTGGAACAGCATATGGTACAACTGATCGTATTTTAATTAAGACAGTAAAACAAAATTATTTATTATTCACTACTAATAGAGTATCCATTTTAAATAAAATAAAAGCTTAATTGTTTTTCTTCCTATATTTAAACGTTAAACACTTTCATTCTATTATAGGAAACGCTACAAAAGATTCATTGATTACTCCTGCTCCTAATTCGGAAGCATATGGTGAAACTATATAACACAAACACCCTAGCTCTTCGCTAGGGTATTCTTAGTTTTATCTATAATACAGTAGTTCTACAATTCTTATTTATTTTTATGAACTCCTTGTAATTGACTAAGAACCTCATTGGCAGTCCTCTCAAATCTTTTAGGGTTATCAGCAATAATTTCATTAAGTAAATTAATTATCGTTAGTTGTATATCATGATTCATTCCTACAAGTACTTTAGCATACTCACTTCTATATAAATCATTATTTAAAATTCTTATGTTTAGTAGCATTGCCCACTCTTTTGCACTCTCAACCATTTTTGGTAAAGCTTTAGGCATCTCCGTTAAATATTTTCCGAAGCTCCCCTAGCTAGTTTTAACCATTTTATTTATCTAGATTGATATTTTAACGAAGTATATCCAGGCTATTTGCAGATTCAAATTCAGCTAAATTTTCATATTCCTACACGCAAACTTTAGAGTTATTTTATATAAATTTATTAAATAACCTCTTTACAAATCTATCATTTGCTATTAATTCAAATAGGTTGGTAATTGATTTAACCATTCTTCAAAATTATCCGCTTCCTTAGTTACACCATGTTCTTCATGAAAATAAAAGTAAACTCCCGTTCTCTGCCCCTCTTTTGAATGAAGGCAAAAGTAATCCCCATTACCTATACTATAAAAAGGGATTAGTTCTTTTTTCCAAAAACCTTCTTTCATTTCATAATCATAAATAAATTCAATAGTATCATTTCCGTTCGTCTTACCACTAGAAACATTTAAAATATCCCCTGGAAATACATATTCAGACATTAGTTCAATAAAGCATTTAAATTCTTTAGGAAATTGACATCCAAATTTTTTCTCCAGTTCCCTCCAATCATTATCTGAAGGGGAATCTAAATCCTCTAATTCTTTATCTAACATACTGTCTAATAAGTTTGCAATTTCATCTTTTCCCACAAACTATCCCCCTTATACTAGAAAAAAGGCTGAATTCTATTTTATTTACAAGTATTCTCTCGATTAAAGTCAAATACTACTAAATATGTGTTCTTTTCCATAGTATCCCCTTATCACAATTTCTCTAAGATTAAATTTACTTTTTCTAAATATAAATCTGGATTGTCCTCTCTTATCTCGAGAAGAATTCCTTTAATTATTTGCTTTGTTGAACTATTTATATTTTCTAAAACATTCATATACGATACGACTAAATCTTTTGAATCTAAAAGTGTCCGATGAATTCTTTCCACCCAGAATTCTGCATGAGGTAACATTTTAGGAATACTAATAGCTAATTTGCATAGTCCTTCCTCTACTCCGGAATGTTTAGCAATATAAAAAATCGTTTCAACAAGGTAGTCACCCGCTGATGGCTCAGCAATATGATCCTCAAAAATTATACAAAGATCAGGAATTATATCATTTGTCCCTTTATTTGCTAATTCATTAAGAATACTCTCAAAAACTTCAATATTATCCCCTTCATTCTCTAGAAAACGCATTTTATATAGAACGGAAATTTCCCCTTTAAAATCTATTAACTTCTCCTCCTTTTTACAACATCGTTATTATAATTTATCACATATCTTCACATCATTATGTTCATAATACGTTCAACTAATCTATTATAATAAATTATTACTTTCTAATAACTGATACCAATCATCCTCTTTGCTTCCTACGGTTTCACTAATTCCTCCAAATTGAACAAACTTATTACCTAATTCACAATATCTTTTTCCTACATAATAATGTTGTAAGAAATTATTAAAATCACCATATGACTCAATAATAAAATTTTGATTAATTAAATCTCCATACAAACAAGAAACTTCTCCATTAATCTTATTAATAAACAATGGATATCTTTCAATTTTCCCTATACAAACCCACTTATCAGTACCACCTGGCATGTCCTCCGTATAAAATTGAATACTTTCGCGTTTTAGATGACCATATATAGTAATTACTCCACCGTTCAACAATTCATATTTTTTTATAATAAAATTATAATCTTTCAGAGGGTCTTCTTCTAATCTTTCATCAATCTTTTTTTCTGCCTCTATAATTTCACCAATAAGCAAACAAAATGGATCATTATCTAAAATATCCTTAATTAATTCTATTTTTTCTAATACTGATTTCTCCATTTTCTACTCCCACTCATTATCTATTTAACTAAGATATAACTATTGCTTTACCCCTTTTAAAGGTTATTATTTTTCACTTCCTCAAACCACTCATCAGCAAAATCATCCGCCGTTTTTATATCATCATTTGTATGGATTAAATCATACTCATATTCAGCTTTAAACTTACCACTCTTAGTATCGTATATTAATTTCATCTCAGTTGGCATATCTTTTTCGTATTCTTTGCATAACATTTCAATTCTTTCGATATCTTCACTTATAATTTGTAGAACCTGAAACATTCGTTCTGGAGATACATCATATCTTTTTTCTCCATTTTTCAATGCATCATTAACCTTGTGACACTCTACATAGTTATTGTTAATGAAATAAAAGAAACTACTAGAAATCATATCTTCTTCACATGAAGCGTACACATATACTTTATCAGCTCTATTTTCAACATATTCCATACATATGGATACCATATCAGCTTGCAATTCACTAAACCTTTCCTCAAATTCTTTCATATTACTTTTTCACTCCTTAGATTAAAATTCAAATAGCAACGTCTTGATACCCCACTTCAGTTACTTTTTCATTTAGTAAACGTATTCCTAATCCATTCTCTGTATCCCACGTACAATCGAAAGTTATCCCAATATCTCGTTCTTCATGAATATCTCCATATGGGACTACAATTCCAACTAAAGTGATCCTCTTAAGTAATTGATCAATTGTTTCGATATGCGGATAATTTTCATTAAATCCAATATCATATCCTAATTGTTGACGCTCTTGCTTGTAATAGTCTAAAATCGCTTGTAAAAAATCTTGCTGCAATTGTTGCCAATTTTGCAATAATGAATTATAAGCAGTATATTGTCCTTCATCAAACTTACCGTCTTCTTCACCTTTCACTATCAATGCTATTTCAACTTCTTTTCCACAAAATTCAACGTTAATGTCCTTAACCCATCCATATGTATACTCAATCTCACCAAAAACTGCATCATTTATAATCATTTTTAACTCTCCCTATTTACTCCCTTGGGCCCATATCGATTTCTCTAATCATATGAAAGTTACCTTCTAATATTAACTGTTTTTTCCAGTCGTTTCTATACTCAGTATAGTACTATCAATTGCTAATTTTTCAATAAGTTTTTTCGCCTTCCCGTATGGAAATCTCTCTACTAATATATAAGGCAGATTTTTTGAACCCTTTAGCAAATCAATTGCGGAAATCTCAAGCCCTAATATGTTCTTTATTCTTATTAAATCTTTCAAACCTTCACTAGGAGTTTTCACTAACACTATATTACATATATCAGACGACTTATGTATCGCTTTCTGTTCTATTTCACTTACACAACCACTATTCACCCATTTTTTAAAATCAGCGGTAATTACAGTAGCATGGTTTGGATTCATGTCCCCAGAATCAATTACTACCACCTCTTTTTCCTCTGCATGTTGAGCCATTAAAAATACATTACCCCCACCGTCATCACCAATTGAGACATACCCCCTCGCATACTCATCTACTTCCCAAACCTCGTTCCTTTCTGCAATATGCTCCGTACCATAAATAAGTAATCCACCACCGATTGAAAAGCCATTTGTACATCTCAATAATTCTTTATATACATTAGGTAATGTAACATTCATGCGATTTTCTACTGCTTGAATTTCAATATCACTCGCTGCTGACTTTTCTATCAAATCTGGAATATTAGATAGATTAATCATTTAATAATCCCTCCTAAACTATTAAGATATTTAAACGTATCGCCTGCCCTCTCTCTATAATCATTTCGCAATAGAGTTCATTAAATTCATAAAGTATGTCGGTATGTAAGCCTTCATTTTTCATTTGGTAAGTAGACAATCATTTTCCCTTCCATGTACTCACCTTTCCATCCACAAGGCCATCCTCCCATTTTATACACCTCAAATACCTTTTCATAAAGTGAAACTTTAATCAGTGGGGGTTTTGTTCATCACCCACTGATTATCAGCCCTCACCAATCGGGCTTTTACGGGCAGTTGATTCCCTACCTAACTTCTTTGTTTTCGCTGAATTTTGAGGTGGGGGTCTTACTGCCCGTTAATGCGGGATAAAAATTATCCACTTTTCCATTTACTAAACGATTTAGTGCACACCTCTCAAGGTCTCTTTCTACTTCTTCAAGAATATTTATATAATCACTAGAAATAAATTCTAATCAAAAACAACTCTCAATCCTAAGTTTTACGATAAATAAAAAACATCCATCTTGAAATTCATCTAATTGCTCAAAAGAACATACATCAAAATTCACATACTCTCTAATTTTTTTATGCTCTAAGTTCATAAGTTCTAAATTTCTCTTTACCTCTACTTTTTGATGATAAGAATTAAATTGTATCATTGTCATTTTTACTCCATCCCTATTATTACATTAAACTTCTAATCTTCATAAATTACCGATCCCATATACTTCAGGCTTCTACCATCCAGTTTTGCTTCTTCAACAAGTTCTTCATATTCAAAATCATATAACCTAATGACAGTATTGTATTGTTCTTCTAAATTTCCAACATAAAATTCTATAAGTTCACTTATAATTGATTCAGAATACGAAGCATTCTGTAGTAATTCAGACAAAGAAGATGTAACATGTTCATTATATGTACATTCTAATAAGTCTTGGTTATACTCAATGAAATCTATTTGAAAGTCAGTCATAAAACGTGAAGGGATTCTGTTCCCCTCATTATCATATTTTATTTCTACATACTTTCTTAACACCATTTCGCTAGTACCATTTCCAAACCAAAGAGAAACAGCTCCTGGACTTTCCATATTAATCCTCCTTTCCAATTTTTCTATGTTCTAATGGTAATAAATCAGGCATACTGTTTCAGATATAATGTAATTAGGTTCTTAATTTCTTTTTAAATGTTTCAATTCTTTACCAGTTAAGTTATTAATAAATCTTATTTTTTCATTTTCAATTTGTACGAGTTCGTTAGTTTCATATACATTCCATGTGTTTATATTCATCATTCAGTAAAATGTCACCTCGCCTAAGCTCGTACTTCGTTTTCTATTCTATCATTGCACTTAGTACTTCATGATGATTGTACCATCATGGAGTGTATTCTTCAAAATAGCCATTTCTTTTTCTATTTACTTCTCATATATGCTTATACATGTTTACGCTAAGCCACTACAAACTTTTATCATATATGATATTGTACTCATTTTTTTGTATCTTCCAGATTTTTAAGATGCTTTTCTAAGTATTTTTTCCCTGAATTACTTTTAGGCATAAGACCAAGATGTTCATATTCCCAAATAATCATTCTCTCGTGGGAATTTTCATCTGAAAGGTCATCATAATTAAAGTCAATATCAAACTTTCCTGTATTATCAAAAATCATAGTGAAATTTGTCCAAGCTTCTTGATCATTATCAATAAACTCTTTCTTCATTCTCTTAATACAATCTAACAAACGATGCCACTTCTTAAAATATTCTTCTTCTGGGACATTAAAGATTTCAAAAATACTATGACTGTAAATAGGAGTACTATTCTCTTCAGTGTAGTAATAAAAATATGCCTCTTGAGCACCTTCCCCAACCTCACCATACAGGTAAACCTTAAACCACTTCTCTGGAATTGTATCAATTACAACCTCTGCTATTTCATTGTATAACTTGCTTAATTTTTCATCATTCATCTAGTTTTCCTCCTGGTACATTATCAAAATTCTTCAATCTCCATCTATCTTCATCACCAATTTTATATCTAATAACAAAACTGTCTGGACGTTTTGAATTCCCGCTATAATTCGGCGTTATTTTCACCCTAACTTTATCACCATCATTAAGAGCATTAGCCCATTCATTCTCTAGTTTTTTCCATTCTCCTCTGTTTAAGTTACTATTCATTGGAACTAAATTATCCATATTACCAGAGCCTTTAAATATAGTTGCAATTAAATGTCCGCCGTCATCATCATCCAAACGATCATTCCCACCTACCACTCTCTGAGCGTAGTTATTCCGCTTACCATCACCTAATTGAAGGCTACCCTCGCAACTTGCAACACGCCCTTGACTATCTGTTGTATATGTATATCCTTCTTTACTTGTTCAACATTTGGCTTTAATATCTTTTTACGTTTTTCCCTAGCATATTGTTCTCCATAGTTTACTTTTACAGGCCCTTCACCCGTACCCTTAACCCCACCACTCTCCAAATTCGAGACCCTACTCTGAATACTCGCCTTTGAGGCATCATGGGCTTCTTGGAATTTTCCGCTATAGTTCGTTCCAGTTCTAACGACACTTCCATCTGGCAGTATTTCTACACTTTTAACGAATGGGGATACGGAGTCCGCACCTTTCGCTAATGTATTTTCAATTATATAATACCAGTAATTTGGGTTAGCCTTAATTCACAAAAATAATTTTTATAGATTTATAGCATGCCTACCTATTAAAAAAGCACTTATTGCCTTTCGTAGACAATCAAGTGCTTTAAATTCATCTGTTTTTAAGCAGCATAAATTTATAAGTATTTTAGTAAAAGTATGACACCTTATATGCATCGTGACAAGTACATTAAAACTTACGAGCTTGTACGAGTTCATTAGTTTCAGGTTCATTTTAAGTGGTATATATTCGTAGCCAAATAAAACCTCATCTCACCTAAGCTCGTACTTTGTTTTCTGTTCTTTCATTGCACTCCATGATGATACAACCATCATTAATCTGTACTTTTTAACAGCCCATTTTAAATAGCGACATCTTGATAACCTACTTCATCTACCCTTTCATTTATAAGACGAATTCCTAAACCATTTTCCTCATCCCATGAACAATCAAACGAGATCCCTACATCACGTCCATCACGAAGGAAATCATACGGAACAGAAATACCTACTAATGTTATATGTTCTATTAATTGATCAACTGTTTCAATTAATGGATAATCTTCATTAAATGCAACATCATAACCAAGCTCATGCCTTTTTTGTTTATAATAATTTAAAAGTGGTTGTAATATGTTATGTTGGATTTTCTCCCAATTATCCATTAATGAATTGTATGCCACATATTGACCTTCATCAAATTTACCATCATCTTCTCCTCCAATTAATAATGCTATCTCCGTGTCCTTTCCTAAAAACTTTATGGTTCTGTATCCTACCCATGTATACTGATAATAAAGTTCTCCAAAAACTTTATCATTTATTGTCATTTTATAATCTCCTTATTATTTATTTGCAAATCCTCCAGGTTCAAAAGCTCCTGCGTTTATTTCACCAACTCCACCAAGGTGTCCAAATTTGGCGTTTATTTCTGTTGGCACAAGTTGTATAGTAACTCCATCATTTAACTCATGCCATGTTAATTTATTTTTCACTCGGTATTTTTCTATATCTTTTGCCGTAATTCCACCAGCTTCCATTCCAAATTGGTTTGCCAATTCTGGTGAATTATTAAGCTGATCTGCTAACCTTTCATTTGCTTGCTTAAAATTATAATCTCTAGCAGTATTTCCTTTAGCCCCTTTTCCACCCAGCATATAATCGATTTCCAACTGTGCCTTTGCTACTGGTGAAAAATCAGGAACTCCATTTTTATACTCAATTCCATTAATACCAGCTTCATTTAAGATTTTCTGTAACGTAGGATCTGGTGGTGGTTTTAGGGTACATAAAGACTCACCTCTAACCCCTTCAAAAACGACATTTGAATTCGTTTCTGCGGGTGTTTGCTTGAATCTTGATTCATATGTACTGGCAAATTCCTCTTGCTTGTCTAGCATACTCTCTCAAATTTGGGAGCATCTCTTTATATACATTATCTTCCATGTGTATTTTTCTCAAATTCAACAAATCAAAAACAAGAGCATCACGCGACTCTAAAGAATAGTAGTATGCTTTAGAGTCATTAGTCATCTTTCGACCGTATGTCTCAGTCCTTCTATGTCTTCCACCTGTTTTCGGTTGTTCTACATTCATTGCCATACCGTCATTTTTAGCTTTTTTAGAATCCCATTCCAGTTTTCTTACTAAGAATTCTTTTGAAAGCACGTGATGGGGTATAATGTCATCACTAGGTGATCCTGCTTTAATTAGATCTTTATACGTTCCTATGTCCCCTTCATTTGGTAAAAGTTTTTTTGAATCTACATTTTTTACAGTATTACCCGTACCGTTAGAAACTTCATCGACTTTCCTTTCGAACTTGCTAATTAGATTTCCAAGCTTTTCCGTATCAACTTGGAGGGACCTCAATCCGAATAAATCAACCGTTTGACTAATCCTAACCTTAACAGGAATTGGAACATTCTGATATTCCTTTTTCCACCGTTAAGCCGTGCTCATTCCGTCATAAACAGGGAGCTTGTATTTAACTTCATAAATACCTAGAATATCCGAATGTGGCGTTTTTGTTACACCTTGATTAATATTCTTTATCGGATCACCGAAGTTGTCTAAAATGTACTATTCAAAGTTTTCAAGGTTGTGTCCACCTTTTATACCTATAGTCGGTTTTGCTTTAAAACCTTTTACTTCAATTAAATGCTTATCATAACCAGTCTTAAAATTCACTTTAATTTTCGGATTAACTTTAGGAACTTCACCCGTACCCTATGTTGTACTTTTAAATAATTCGGGGAAAAAGAAGAGGCTTTCTCTAGGTCGTTAGACCATAAAGAAAGCCCCGTTTAAATTAAAGAGATTAACCAACTATTAACTAATTCCAATCAATAAAATCCTATCATTAGTTTTCAGGAATATATAAATTATCCACAAATCCAGAGAAACTTTTAGAAATTAGTCGGATGTATTCCTCTCTTAACTCGTTATCTTCTTCAAAGTAATCCATATCACAATGATATACACTACCTCTATCTTTCCCATCAATTGATAAACAAATCAAACTCCCCGCGGGGTCAATTCCAATTGGAAGAAAATTACTTGGTACCACTTGCATCAAATTATAACTTCTTAATTTCTCTTCTAGATTTATTTCATTTTCTATTGATAGAGGAAAAAACATTGAAACAGACGATGTTATTACGCCTTTCTTAGTTGTATCATTAGTTTTAAATCTTCGTTGCTCAGTTTTCCCTCCATTTTTAGACAGCAAAAATTGTTTATAATCATCAGGTAACAATATACCATACTTATTTTCGAAATCTTCGATATCTTCAATGCCAATAGGGGTAAAAGTATATTCAAAATCTAAATTCCTCATACAATTAACCTTCTTTCCTGTTCATTTTTTTCTCAATCAGAGTATAATCTCTCAATCAATTCAGAAAAAGAGTCGCATATTAATTTAATTTTATCCTCATTCACTGATTCCTGATCATAGAAAACTACTGACGGAGAATCTTTAGTATCACAGTAATTAAAACAAATAAGTCCCCCAAATGGGTCTCTTGCAAATGGAATAATACCTTCCGGAAGTGAAGTTAATTCATAAACAACTTCTATATTTGCATCTTTGTTTGTAAAACTTAATAGACAATCAAAGACTGCTCCACCCTCATCATCATTAATATCATAAATATTAGGCTCAGGATAACCACCGTTATTTTTTTTTATGCATTCACGGTAGTCATCTGGAAATCTGACACCAAATGAATTCTCCACAGCAATAATTACTTGCTCATCTATCGCTCCATCCGTAAATAGCCAAGTTACTCGGCTCATTTTATCATCTCCAAAATAATTTTCTTCAATTTACCTGTTCTACCGTCATCTCCACCACCCCAAATTGCTCTACCACCTGTATGACCCGCAACCTGATGTTCATAGTAATCAACAAGTTGCATTTTACCAGTCTCTTGATGATGATGCCATGTGACTGATTTTGGCTTCTTACCTAATTTGAATAACTCAATATCTGTTTGGCTGAATTGTTTTGCTAAGTTTGGATCTTTCATTATATCGTCATATAATTTTTGTGAGAGATATTTAAACTGCACTGAGTCAGGCTCTAAATGATATGACTCTGATAAAGATGTTTCATATTTTGAATTAAAAATTGGGTAACCATCTTTATCATATTTAACTTTATAAGTTTCCCCATTTTTCTTAGATGTAAATGTATAAGTAGTAATTCCTGTAGAATCATCTACT
>WPCI01317808.1_pt1 | contig 10872 bp, 6 predicted proteins | sample 5399871 | NCBI WGS metagenome assembly WPCI01 (sample SAMN12869469, study PRJNA574797) | sludge metagenome | isolation source: wastewater treatment of pH7 | place: China:Beijing | collected 2019-05-20
GCGGGAAAGTAATTATAGGGGTCGTAAACCACGAGTACAGGCCTGTAAACTATACACTGGACGTCAGGCTTGAAAATAAATCCCTTCCAATTCCTGGAAATATGCAGCAGGTATCACTCGCACATAACGAGACCTGGGAAAAATCTCTAACGCTCACTCCTCCGGAAGAAGGGAAAAACATGAAACTTGAGTTCCTGCTCTTTAACGAGACAGATAAGAACACGTCCTACAGGGACCTCCACCTCTGGATAAATGTAAACTCAACAGGGACCTAATACACCTGATACACCTGATACACCTGATACACCTGATACAGAAATTTCATAACTCGAAAAAGTGGGATTGGAGCCCAGAATCTTATTTTCGATCTGTGCCATTCTGTCCCAATATCCGGAATACCGGATTCAGGCTTCGGGTTTTATTTATCGGGTTTCTTCTGAAAATTCGATTATTCGGAATCCTGAAAAAGTTCTTATGGAAAACGGGTCTGTAATATTTTTACGGACTCAAAACTTTTTTGCTCCAGTTTTAAGTTTAGACCCTTTAAGTTTGGACCCTGGAAATTAAAACATCTAACTATCTACAAAACTTCATATAAGATTTTATAATAAAAACCTGTATAATATGAAAGTCGTATAACATCCCCAAGATTTAATAAGGAAAACAACTAAAAAACATTTAATAAGATGTCCACAAAATAAATCTGGACTGCCCTGTTTGAAAGAGGAGCAATTTCCGTGCGAAAACCAACTAATTATCACAATAAGCAAAAAAAACTGAATATTCAGGTTATCGTTTCAGTCCTTACTCTGACCTTGCTGGCAATTTCTGCACATGCCGCACCAGGCAGCAGTCTGGAATTATCCCCTTCAACAGATACAGGGCATCTTTCAGAACAGATATATTCAGAGGTTTCGGGAGAAACAGAAAACTCCGTATCTGCATCGGTTCTGCATGAAGATCCCGACCCAATTCAGAAAATCGAGCAGTATGTAGATATCATATATACCGCAGGAGGAATCGGGGCAGCAGTTCTGATTCTTATAGGGTATTTGCACATAACTTCTGGAAATCCGGAGGTTACAAAAAAATATATAAAAGGACTCCCCCGGATCAGAATCAGGAAAATAACAGGGCCTGAAGAATCTGGCATGGAGAAGGGTCAGGACGTTCAGAGAATTCAGGAAAATATTAAGGACGCCCAGAAGATTCAGAACATTCAGGAGAATGTCCAGGGTGTCCAGAATGTTCAGAAAAATGTTCAGGAAAATATTCAGGAAAATAGTCAGGAAAATATTCAGGAAAATATTCAGGAAAATATTAAGGAAAATAGTCAGGAAGAATTCAAAGCCAAACGGCTCAGGCTTCTTACGGCACTTCCTGTCCTGGGCATAACAATTGCGGAACTTCTGATCTTTTCAGGCAGGATGGGTGCAGCTGTCTGGGTACATATAGGGATCGTTATCTCCCTCTCTCTTTCAGACATATTTTTAAAAGATCCGGAGGTACACAGGATATATCAGGCATTGATGCTTCTGCCCGTACTCAGGCTTATTAACCTTTCAATGCCGATATTTTTTGAAACTACCCTTTACACCTTCATGTTTGTCTACGGACCCCTTGCAATTCCTGTGATAATTATTATACTTCACCAGCGTGATTCCCTTGAGCAGATAGGCATAACTATGAAGAATTTCGTGCCTTACATGCTTATTGCAGTTCCTCTGGGTTTTTTACTCGGATTTGGGGAATACCTTACAATCCGGTCAGGATACCTGATTCCGGACCTGACTTTTGTAAATCTTCTTAAGCTTACCTTTATAATGGTTTTTTTCGTGGGGCTTGTTGAAGAACTGATTTTCAGGTCAATCCTGCAAAGCAGGCTCGAAAAGTCTCTCAGTGTCCGGGAAGCCCTGTTGATTACAAGCCTTATGTTCGGGCTGATGCACTCAGGGTACGGCACTTTTCAGGAAATTCTCTATACGGGTTTTGTAGGGCTTATCATGGGACTCGCTTTCTACAAAACAAGGAGCTTGCCTTTTATTGCGGTCCTTCACGGTTTTGTTAACGTTTTCCTCTTCGGGATCCTGCCCCACCAGCTAAATATCTTACCAGGACTCTAAACAATTCATACAAAACCAAATTAAAATTCAATAAATTTTTTAAAATTTTCTCTGGGTTTTCTTCCCGATCCATTTTTCTTTTCTTATATTCTTTATTTTTCAGATCTCCTTTCTCTACTATTTCGAAAAAACCATAATATTCCTGAAAGAAAACCTGATATCATGAATTAAACAAAAATGGAAAACCCCTTTTTAAGAGATAAAAGAAAAATTAGAGCATACTGACGACAGGAAGCAATGAGAAAGTAATAAAAAAGATAAGATGAAAAAAAACTTTTTTTCAAAAAAGAGCCGGTAATTTCAAGAGAAGTAATAAAGAGAAGTAATAATCTCATAGGATTGTAGCAACCTTAAAAACGACAATCGCAGCAAAACTGCACAGTAAAGGAATAATTGGCAAATTAAAAGAGTTATTAAGTCGTCTATTCCAGTATTTGGATGCGGAAAGAACTTCCTTCAAGGAAAGAAGGGAAATCAGCCCGACAACTACAGCAGACCCATATTGAGGAAGACCAGGGGTTGTGACCATGGAAATTACACTTGAAGAGATAGCGCTTGAGGAAATAGCACTGGTTGAAACTATACTTAAGAGCATAAAGACACCCCTTTAAACATTAAAGCATATACCCCGGATACTGGAGAATCATTGATATAATAATAGACTACTGACATAATCTTAGATCATTGGTATAATAATACAACATACTATAAAACACTTTTTCCAAGTTCCTAAATTTTAATAGCGGGTAGATGCCTTTATTGTCCTCCCGGATTCATTGAACACGGTTTTAAAATTAATAACAGGAAAATATTAGAATCAGGCTTATGAGCGGTCCTATCTCCAGCACGTAATACATTGCAGAGGGAGAGGTTATTGGAATAGAAAACCTGTTTACCTGAAAAAAATAGGCTGTAATTGACATGATTAATCAAGGAGCAGATGTAAAAAAATGAACAGTGAAACTGTATAAAAGACAGATAAATATCCCTGCTAACAGCCACTAAAAAATAAACATATATAGCCAGTATTTGCCTGACTATATTCTCAGTCTCCTCATGATTATCTACTTAATATCCAGGACAGGAGATTTTATAATAGACAGGGAAAAAGGAAAGCCCGTAATTCTGAGGCAGAAAAAGATCATGCAAAAAAGAAGAAATTAAGGTAACAGAAAAATTTTAAAGGGCTTCAGGAGTAAACTGGCATGAAACATTATAGAAAATATTCGTGTACGGAAAGATGCCCTATAAAAAGTTTTGCAAAAGATTTTGTAAAAATAGTGGAGATTAAGAATATAAAACAATAAATAAAAAAGATAGAAAAAGAAAAAAGTAATAAAGTGTAAACTGGAAAATAATTTGTCATGGATAGGGTTTATCGAAATAGAGAAGTAAGTTCACAATCAAGTTTCACAATCAAGTTTCACAATCAAATAATATTATGTTTACCAAACAAAAAAAATTGAAATTTTTTGAGATATTATCTACCTGAACAACTTAATTTATTCGATCCTCTAATTCATTATTCGAAAGTTAAATTCAACTTTAACTTCAACTTTTTCTATCCGGATATTCTCCAGTTATTTTTCCTCTTATTTGCCCTTTACTTTTAATTATTAATTAAAATGTTGGTTTGTCTTGGAGTTGTCACTTTCTTTACAGTTTATTTATTCTGTTCAGCTTTAATGTTAAACGGTCTTTTCTTATTTTGATACACAGAAAAAATAATGACAGAAAGACGCGAAAATTTAAAAATAGCTAAAAAGTGACTGAAATAAATCAGAAAGTATTAAAAAAATAATAGTGCAAAGTTGCACGAAACCTGTCTGATGCGGCAAAAAAGAGAATGATTCCGGAAATGCGGAATTTAAATTACTCCGGTTACTTTGTAAACGACAATTGCAGCAAAGCTGAACAGCAAAGGCAGAATTGTCATATTAAAAGAACTGTCCAGTGATCTGTTCCAGTGCTCGGATGCTGAAAGGATCTCCTTCAAAGAAAGAAGGCTTATGAGCCCTACAACCACCGCAGCACCATATTGAGGGATCCCGGGACTTGTAACCATAGAGATTGCACTTGAGGAAATTGCACTCGAGGAAATAGCACTTGATGAAATTATGCTTAACAGCATAAGTATACCTCCCATAAATAATTGATTAGTTTCACACAAGATTTTGTGAAATTATTCGTATACGATGATTGCAAAGTATAAAAAAGTTTCTTAAGAAGTTAAACGATTAACATATAATACAAAGTTCATTTCTGGCATGAAACATAAAGCAAAAATATAATAGAAATCAAGAATAGATCAAAAAAATCGGGACTAAATAAGGATGTCAGTATCAAACGCAAAAATTTTTGTTAAAAATATTATATAAGTCAATGTAAGAAAATGCGAGAAAAGAATATAAACATCAAATAACATTACTAATTCATGTACTAAAAAATAATAGAAAGTAAAAGCAGAAAATAACAGGTGATACAGATTAAAAAATTGATGAGTTTGAAAAAAATCAGGGTATACCTTAAAAAACAGGACAAAATATAAAATTTTATATTTAATTTGCAGAGGGCCCGGATTACTATTTACAAAAAATTAATAGATTATTACAGAAAATGTTTGCAAAATATCGATCTTTAGCATTATTATAAATGTTTACTTTTGTAAAATATTTCAAAAAATTTAAGTATGCACATAATAAAAATAAAAAGTATACCCGAATTTTAAAGGAGTAGTTCCCGTGATAAAATCAGCTCATCCCCATAAAAGGCTAAAAGAACATCTCTTTATAACTGTCTCTTTTTCGGTTTTGATTCTGGCTCTACTGACAATTTTACCTGCAGCTGCCGCGGTTGACAGCTGGGAAATATCCCCTGAGAACCCCACTCTTGGAGACACCCTTAGAATCAAGGGAAGCGCTTCTCCGGAAGAGGAGGTTGAAATACAGGTAAGCTTTGAAAAGGATGTTCAGGCATCCGGAGGGGAGTATGAGTACATACTCGAAGACGTCAAAATTCCGGACGGGTTCAATAACCGCTTTACAGTACAGGCAAGTGATGCCAGAAACCTCAATGTCAGAGTAAAAATGCTAATCTGGATAACCAAGAGTTCAGAAGCTTCCGGTAACATCGCAACTGTAACGCAGTCAAGTGTCCCTCCAGGAACCTATCAGATAAAAATGGATGGAGACGCTAAAAATGGAGATTCAACGGTGAACCTGAAAATTACTGCTGTTCAGAGGATAAAAGCAGATTCAGGAGGGGACTTCAGTTATTCATATAATACAAAAGCAGTCCCCCCGGGAGACTTTAAGGTAAGTGTGGGAGGCACTACTCGAAAAGTAACCCTCAAGGGAAAAACCTTAGCTATAACACCTGCCCATCCATTAGAAGAAATAGAAACTGTCACGGAAAAGAATTCATCGGAAATCCGGGAAAAAATGGAAAATAATACTGAAGCAGTCTTGAACTCGGATCAGGACAGTGAAAACGTAGAACATGAAGAAGTTCATAAGTCTCAACCTGTGAAACCTCAGCCTGTTGAAAAATCAGGGCTTCCCGTAGATACGGTTTACATGCTGGGAGGTATGGTAGCAGCATTATTAATTCTTATTTTGTATTCAAAGAGAAAATAAAACAAGATGAATTATTTCAGCCGGATTGAATGAAAAGATTTGCTATCCTGAGCTGATTAACCAGAAATTCAATGGGGAAAATGGAGGCATGTAATTGAGAAAAAGTCAATTAATACTTATACTGGCAATACTCGTCTTAACCTCAGCGCCGGTAATGGCATCCTCAGCGCCGACAGTGGCATGCTGTGAAGAGACAGAGACAATTGCTAATTTGAATTTTACTGATAAAGTGGTCTATTTTCTGGACCACACCAGTGACCCGACGGAGGGTAACTGGATTGTAATGGGGTGCCCAAACGAAGGCACAAGGATTCAACTTCCCACGCCAATTAAACTCACATATAACGGTCCTAAACACATGGAATATGGAGGAGCAAAAGGGGCTCTGAACAAATGTGAAGAAGAAAGTTATACCATAACATACCCTTCAACCAGGTCCTATACCACTCATCCGATTTTTCTCCCGACTGAAAAAGTGGAGATGTCTTTCTACGGAGAGCCAGCTCTTGAAAACGAAACAGTGGATATTTACCTGATCAAATTAACTTCAGGTTGTGCACACGAGCTTCTTGATTCTTTCCTGGCAGGAGATATCAGGAACTTAAATACTCTTTTCGAAGAAAGCGCGGGTGAAGAATACAAAAAATACTCTGTTAAACTTGACGAATGCGGGGATACATCAGACTATAACCTGGGACTTCTTGATGCAGGACAGTACTGCATAGTTATGGTCCAGCAGAATCAGGATAGAAGTCTAACAGTCCTTTCCTCAACAGCCTTTGTAGTTGCAGAACATAAACTGTGTATTTCGTCCCCTTCCAGTATAGTAAAAGGAAAAGACCTTGACATAAGCATGTCACTGGAAGGAGCTGCCGGGAATGATTGCATATACGCGGCTGTACTCATAAAAGAGCAGGCATATAAAGCAAACATAGAAATAAACTCCAATGGCACGAAAGCCGGAACTTCAGTCATAGTTAATGAAGTGGACCTTATTGAAGAATTTGATATCAACTCCTCAAATTACAGGTCAAAATTGACAAAGAATGAGCTCCAGACAGAAATTCAGACCCTTATAGGAGAAGGAAAAGGTGCGATAGCAATAGGAGAAGTCGGCCAGGATAAACTGTCGCTTACCGCATTTGATCTGCCTGTAGGATGTTATTACCTCCTTGTGGGCGCATACAGCCCTGAAAAAGGACTTGTAGGCCTTAATCAAACGGAAGTAGAAATTAAACCAAAAGGAAGCTCAAAGAGTGATGATAAGAAAGATAAAGAAGACTTTACCGAGCCTGAGAAAAATATCAAAAAGAAAGATTCCTGCCAGCAGTTTGTGTCAAATGGCAAAAAGGTAAAGTTTTATTTCAAAAATGCAGCCACTCCTGTAGGTTATATTGAGTTTTACTCCCGGAAGACAGCAGGCAGAATAACGGCTTTTGTTGAGGAATTGAAAGGAAAGTCCTCAAAAGTTACTGAGGAACCTGAAGGGGAAGTTTACAAATATATCAATATCCAGGTAGGAGACGGGAAGTTATCGAGCTCGAAAAATATAAAGGATGCTATAGTGGGTTTCAAGGTGAGCAAAGAATGGATAGATGAAAACCACATTGATACGGATACAATAGTCCTTCAGCATTACACCGAAGACCAGTGGAACCCTCTTAAAACGGAAAAAACAGGCGAAGATGACGAATATATTTATTTCGAAGCCGAAACAACGAGTTTCTCTCCCTTTGCAATTGTAGCGAGCAAGAACATCCTCCTGATTGAAGAAAAAACAGGAGGAGATGAAGACCATTCAATTTCTGACGAAAAACAGCAGGGCAATTCAGAAATAGCCATGGGATCTGATACGTCTCCTGTGGAAGACGGGAATTCAGGATTGAAAATTGCCAGCTTCTTGTTGGGGGCCCTTGTGATTATTGCAATAGGAGCAATTATAAAGAAAAGAACAGCTGAGAAGAGTGAAGACGAAAATTCTGAAAAGAAAACGTGAGCAGGAGATAATATCTCCTGTTTAATTCTATTTTTTAAATTAGCCAGCTAACAGCATTTCTATTAAAAACCTGCCTTTTACATTTAAATAAGGCTTTTTAATCCTTCTTCCAGTTCGATCTCGCCTTTCCACCAGCCGGAAATTTTTGAGACATCCGCCCTTGAGTCCCGAACATCTCCTGCCCTTGACCCGACATGTACGATCCTGCTTGAGGAGCCGGTAAGTTCAACAATCTTCTCGGCCAGCTCCAGGACTGTTACACTTTTCCCCATAGCCACATTGAATACCTGGCCGTCTCCATTTTCAAGAGCTGCTACATTTGCCCTGACAACATCCCTGACATGTACAAAATCCCTGCTCTGAAGTCCGTCGCCATGAATAACAAGGTCTTTTCCTGCTTTTGCCTTTTCAAGGAAAATGGGGATTACAGCTGCATATGGAGACTTTGGGTCCTGGCGAGGCCCATAGACATTAAAGTAACGTAAACAGGTAGTCCTGAGCCCATGTTCTTCGTAAAACATCTTTGCCAGGAATTCCCCGTCAAGTTTGGAGATCGCGTAAGGTGAAGCTGGCTCCGGATACATGCCTTCACTTTTAGGGAGGACAGGATTGTTCCCGTAAACTGCAGCTGAAGATGCTGTTACAAACTTTTCGACTCCTTCCCTCACGCATGCCTGCAATACATTAAGCGTTCCCAAAGTATTTATCCGAAAAGCCTCGACTGGTTTTTCACAGCTAAGCGGCACTGATACAAGGGCAGCTTCATTAAAAACGCAGTCCATACCTGAGATAGCCTTTTCGACCGAAGAAGGATCACATATATCCCCCTGAATAAATTCGACATTTTTGTGCTGAGGGATATTTTTAGAAAAACCGGTAGCGAAATTGTCAAGAATTCTTACACTATGGCCTGCTTCTGCAAAATACTCAGCTATATGGGAGCCTATGAAACCTGCTCCTCCTGTAATCAGCACTTTCATGCTTCGAGAAAAGGGAAAAGTATAAAATAAAATTTTCTATGCAGGCCTGAAAAATAGAATTAAAAAATATTAATAGAAATAGAAAAAACGGATAGTAATCAGAAGGAAGTTCCTTCAGAGGGGAAAATTTTTCATAGAAAGAAGCCTTATGGGTACAGGGGAATTAAAAAATTGGGAATCAGGGTTCCAGAACTATAAAAGCTTTTAGGACCTCATAAGTTTATTAAGGTTTTTGCTGTATAGCTATCGGGGCGGGATAACTTTCTAAACTACAATTTCGAGTTGAAACTTAGTTAGAATTTTAAGTAAAGAATTGCGTGTAACCGCACCTTGAAATTTCCTTTTTAAATTCTCCAATCTTCTGCAGCAATATCTGAATCTGGACTTTGTTGGTAAGGTAAAAAATTCAGAAAAGATATAATAAGTAGAAGAGGAGTGTATAAATAAATACAAAAAGATTTTGAAAAAGAGGATGTCGCCAGAAAGCTTACATAAGTATAAATTGTAGGAAGAGAGATTACTAAATATTTCCACAGTGATAAAAATGACCGGGAACAGACAATTTTCTCTTGATCTGCTGATTGTAGCAGCTCTTGTGGTCCTTACTGATATCTTTGTACTTGTGCCCCCACTCAGCGGAAGCTTTCTGCGCACAGTCCTCGGACTTCTTCTGGTTCTATTCCTGCCGGGATATGCACTGACCGCAGCTCTTTTGCCTGCAAAAAAGGATCTGGAAGGAATTGAAAGAGCACTTCTCTCTTTAGGGTTAAGTATCGCAATAACCCCGCTTATGGGATTTGGAATGAACTATACTTCCTGGGGGATCAGGGAAATTCCTGTACTCGCAGGACTTTCAGCTTTTACTCTTCTCAGCTGTGGGGCAGCATACTACAGAAGATCCAGGTTACCTGAAACTGAAGCTTTCAATATTACAGGTGAAACTTTTACCTCCACACTGAAAACAGAAATCCTTGAAGAGATCGGATACGGGACCAGCAAAGCCTTTGCAGCCTTGCTGATAATTTCCATACTGGCTTCCCTTGGCAGCCTTGCGTATGTCATAGGAAATCCCAGAGGAGAAGAGCCATTCACTGAATTTTACATCCTGGGTCCTGATAGGGTGGCTGAGAACTACCCGACAGAATACACACAGGGAAACAGCGGAACGGTTATTGTAGGGGTAAAGAACCATGAGCACAGAAACGTGGATTATACAATGGAAGTCAGGCTCGAAAATCACTCCCTGCCCCTTCCAGAAGACCAGAAATACATCAGCCTTGGACACAACGAATCATTGGAAGAGCCAGTCACTTTTACCCCGTCTGTTGAGGGGAATAACATGAAACTGGAGTTTCTGCTTTTTAACGAAACCGAAAAGAGTATACCTTACAGGAATACGCACCTCTGGATAAATGTCACAAAGGAGACCTGAAGATGGCGTCTTCAGACTATCCTTCTTCTGAACGTGAGGCAGGGCAGATCTCTTTGCCGGAGTTTGGGAAAATGTTCAAAATACAGACCAGTGAAAAAACCGGATATTTACAAAAGATATTTTCTGCAGGAGCTCCTGTTATTGCTATCGCCTTTGCCGAGTTGCTGATATTTACCGGAAGAATAAAAGAAGCCGCTGCCACCTATACACTGCTTCTTATCATCCTTTCACTTTCAATAATAGCCTCAAAAAAACTGGAGACACGCAAGGTTTACCAGGCATTAATACTCCTGCCAGTTCTTCGGCTGGTAAACCTTTCAATGCCTATATTCTTTGAAGCCAATATTTACTCATTCGTATTCATGTATTTGCCCATGACAATCCCTATAACAATTGTATCTGTGTATCAGGAAATTCCAAAAGAAGGAAAAATGGATTTGCTCAGGAAAATGGGGCTTTATCTGCCTTTTTCTCTGCTCGCAGGTTTGATTTTTGCAGAGGCGGAGTATTTGATCGTACAGACAAGACCGCTTATCCCGGACCTTTCATTTTTTAACCTTCTTCAACTTACAATTATAATGATTTTTATAGTAGGCCTGATTGAAGAACTCATATTCAGGGGAATTATCCAGACAAGGCTGGAAGAGTTTTTAGGACCTGCAGGAGGAGTCCTGCTTGCAAGTCTTCTGTTTGGGGTAATGCACTC
>WPCI01382544.1_pt1 | contig 10865 bp, 7 predicted proteins | sample 5399871 | NCBI WGS metagenome assembly WPCI01 (sample SAMN12869469, study PRJNA574797) | sludge metagenome | isolation source: wastewater treatment of pH7 | place: China:Beijing | collected 2019-05-20
GCCGACCTCGTCCTCTCGCCGCCGAGGGGATCGCCGCCAGGATCGGGAGACCCGTTGCCTCCTCCACTTCTTCGCCTTCGCGCACGCGCTCATCGCGCGTTGCCGCGACGTATGCGAGCGCGACCGCCAAGACCAGCGTCGCGGCGGCCGCTACGGCGGTGAAGTAGACGGGGCGGGGCTCCACGTAGCCGGACGGAGGCGCCGCGGGCTGGATCACCGTGAGGCGGTTCGATCCATTCGATGCCGAGAAGCCGAGGAGTGTCCCGTAGATCTGCCGTGATCCCAGGAGGTAGTCGCGCAGACGGATGATCTCGGCCTGTTCTGCTGCGGTCGGAGAGTCAACAGCCAGCAGGGCATCCAGCCGCTCCTGCGACCTGACGATGTCCGTGCGTATCGCCTCGAGCTGATGCTCGACATCGGTCTCATCCTGATTGCTGAATGTCGGAGACGCAGCGATGAGCTGGGCCACGATGACATCGGCGATCGCGGACGCTGTATTCGGATCCGTGTCCCGCACGGCGACCGTCAGCACCGGGTTGCCTTCCCGAACCGTCGCCGTCACAGCCTCTCGCAATTGGTCACTCGAGTACGGCAGGCTGAGCTCGGCGATCACTCGGTCAAGCAGGGGCGCAGTCTCGGAAAGCCACGCGTAGGTGCCGGCGAGGTACTGGGCGACCTCAAGGTCAAGGAAGTCGGGGTTGGCACCCGCGAGCGCCTCGCCGACAAGGACCGTCGATGAGGCTTCATAGATGCGGGACCTGGAATTCATGTACAGGTAGGTGGGAAGCGCCACCAGGACGACCGCCAACAGGATGTATGGCAGTCGCCTCAGGATCGCCTTGACCTGACGCTGTAGGCTCAAGTGGACCGCTCCGATCAGAACCCGCTCATTGCGCTCGTGGTGACGGGAGGCTGCATTCTAGCCCGACCGCCCCGAATACACCCTATGGCAACGGCTCGTGCTGGTGCGTGGGGGCACCCGCGCTTGGGGTCAGAGGGTGTGGGATCGCCCGCTACGGATCCGCATCATTGCCGTGGAAGACCACCCCCGTCGAATCCCTGAACACCGCGAGCTCACCGGCTGCCATCGGCTGCACGTTCCCGATGACGACGACCCCGTCTGTCTTGTCGAAGTAGATCGGCGCGTCATTCGGAGGGCTATCGAGGACCATCGAGGACGTGTTGTCCCGGATCGTGAAGTTCGATCGAGGGCCCACATCGCCATCTGCGACCACATTCAGTCCCAGTGCGACGTTGTCGATCCCGCTGTGCGGGTTGCCCTCGATGACGTTGCCGATCACTGAGACGTCGTCGACCGTTGACCCCTCGACACCACCGTACGCCGCGAGGACCCAACTGACGAATTGATCCGTCAATCCATAGCGTCCGATGGAACTGTCTCGCAACGTCACGGATGTCGCGCCCTGGGAGGCACCATCGGGCTCGATATCCACGATCATGAACCCGATGTCATCGAACCGCGAGCGTTGGATCGACACATCCTCCGCCGCGATGACCGACACGCCGTGGCGACCTGTTCGCACGCAGGTCGAGTCCTGAAACGCGACGCGCGAAGACCAGGCGTCCGTCGTGTTGCTCCCGATGTGGGCGCAGTCACCCCAGAGGTCACGGATCATGACGTCCTCGATCAGGATATCCGTGGCTCCACCGATGTAGAAGGCGGCCAAGTGCTCATCGCGGCCGTGGAACGCGTCCTTGGTGCCCGCGTCGGGATTGTCTCCCTCGATCGCGAAGTTCCTGATCACGATGCGCTCGTCGCCGACCATCAGTGCGAACGCGCTGTCGCCAGGGTCATCCGGCTTACCGCGCGCCAGCAGCGTCGCACCATTGCCATCGAACACAAGGTCTTTGCGCCGCCACAACTGGAGGCCATCCTCCAAGCGATATGTCGCACCGGTCGGGAACTCGATGACCGCGCCGTCCGGGACACCATCCACGAAGCGCTGGAGCGCCGGAGCGACGTCACTCGCTCCGGTGGCATCCAAGGATGCCGGCACGCGATAGGTGCCCTCCGATATCCTGGGTGGCGCGGGCTGCACCGGGAGAGGCGGCAGCGCAAGGGAGGGAAGCGGAGCCTCGGACCGCGGCATAGTACCCACCGCCGTGCCAAGGTTGGTGCAACCGACGACCGTCGACGATCCGGCGAGCAGCAGGGCCGCCGCACTGACGTGTCGCGATGCTGCCATCCGCCGAGGCCTCCTCGAATTCGCACGTGAGCCCAGGTCCCGAGGACGCCCACTCGATGCCGGACCGAATGTAGCAGAGGCCGGCCAACCTGCCTGTCGCCCCGTTCGCGCGTTCGGTCGGTATCATCCCGTCGATCCGTTCTGACCGTGGGACGCCCAGGACCAAGGGACAAGGGGGCAGCAAGTGTGTGGCATCGCTGGCCTCCTCGCGCCACCGGGTGACCCAGCGGATCGAGCCCGTCGCGCGGCCGAGATGGCGCGCTGCCTCGCCCATCGTGGCCCCGACGACGAGGGGTCGTGGTCCGACCCAACGGGCCAGGTCGGGCTCGGCTTCCGTCGGCTGGCCATCATCGACCTCTCGGCAGAGGGCCATCAGCCGATGACATCGGCGGACGGCCGGTACACGGCGGTGTTCAACGGCGAGTTCTACAACTTCGAAGCGCTCCGCCACGAGCTCCTCGCGACCGGCGCCGCGTTCCGAGGCCACTCGGACACCGAGGTGATGCTCGCGGCCATGAGCGAGTGGGGCGTCGAGCGGGCCATCCCAAGGCTGTGGGGCATGTTCGCCCTCGCCCTCTGGGATGACGCCGAGCGACGGCTCCATCTCGTGCGTGATCGCCTCGGCAAGAAGCCGCTCTACTACGGCTGGGCACGCGACACGTTCCTGTTCGGGTCGGAGCTCAAGGCGCTGCGCGCTCACCCAGCCTTCCAGGCCGACCTCGATCGCGAGGCCCTCGCGGGATTCCTGCGCTTCTCCTATGTACCCGCTCCGCGCTCCATCTATCAGGGGGTCCGGAAGTTGCCGCCCGCAACGTGGCTGACCATCGACCCCGCGAGACCGGCCGAGCTGCCTGTGCCACGTTGCTACTGGGACCTTCGCCAGATCGCGGCGCGGGGACTGTCGGATCCGCTCGAGCTGGATGACGCCGAGGCGATCGACCGGGCGGAGGCCCTCCTCTCGGATGCCGTGGGCCTGCGCGCCGTCGCCGATGTGCCGGTCGGCGCCTTCCTGTCTGGCGGCATCGACTCGTCGGTGGTGGTCGCGCTCCTCCAGGCCGGCTCGAGCCGCAAGGTGGCGACCTTCACCATCGGCTACGACGACGATGAGTACGACGAGTCGGGGCACGCCGCGGCGATCGCGCGCCACCTCGGCACCGACCACACCGAGCTGCGGGTCACGCCACAGCAGACACTGGACGTGATCCCCCGCCTCGCCGAGCTCTACGACGAGCCGTTCGCGGATGCGTCCCAGGTCCCCACGAGCGTCGTCTCGACGCTCGCGCGCCGCCATGTCACTGTCGCCCTGTCCGGCGATGGTGGCGACGAAGTGTTCGGTGGTTACAACCGGTACGTGACCGGGACCCGGCTCTGGTCACGGTCCGCGCGCGTCCCGCGGGCCATCCGCCAGACGATGGCGCGAGCGATGGAGCTCGTCCCGCCGGCCGGATGGGACCGCGTCGGCTCGATCGTCGACCCGCTCCTGCCCGCGTCTCGTCGCGGGACCCTGACCGGCAACAACTTCCACAAGCTGGCCACCGTCATCGGACAGCCGGATATCGACGCGTTCTATACGCGCCTCGTCTCCACGTGGCCCGACCCGGTATCACTCCTCGTGACAGGACTCGAGCCTCGGTTGCCGTGGTCGGACTGGCGGTTCGAGGGCCCAGCGGCGCGGCGCATGATGCTCCTCGACCTGCTGACGTATCTGCCCGATGACATCCTGGTCAAGGTGGACCGGGCGAGCATGGGCGCCAGCCTCGAGGCGCGCGCGCCGCTCCTCGACCACCGCCTGATCGAGTTGTGCTGGCGGCTGCCGACCCACCAGCTCGTCCGAGGCGGCGAAGGCAAGTGGCTGTTGCGGCGCGTCCTGGAACGGCATGTGCCCCGTGACATGTTCGAGCGCCCCAAGCACGGCTTCGGGGTGCCCATCGACGCGTGGCTGCGTGGTCCGCTTCGTGACTGGGCCTGCGACCTGCTCTCGGCCGATCGCCTCCGACGCGAAGGGTACCTGCGACCGGAGCCCATCCAGGCCGCACTCCGAGCTCACCTCGACGGACGTCGCAACCTGCAGTACCAACTGTGGACGGTGCTCATGTTCGAGGCCTGGCTCGACCGCGAGCGGACCGAGGGCCGGGTGTCGTGAGGGTGGTCGTCGTTGGCGTCCTGGCGGAGTCGATGGTGACCTTTCGGGGCGACATGCTCCGAGCCATGGTCGAGCACGGCCACGAAGTGGTCGCGGTGGCCCCGGAGGACGACCCGGATGTCCGCGCGGCACTTGCCGCGATGGGCGTCCATTACCGCTCGGCACCCATCGACCGGACGAGCATGAGCCCGATCCGGGATGGCCGCATGACCGTGGCGCTGGCGCGACTGTTCCGGGCCGTCCGCCCCGATGTCGTCCTGACGTATGCGGCGAAGCCGGTCATCTATGGCTCGATCGCCGCTCGACTCGCGCGCGTCCCGACCCGTGCCGCCATGATCACCGGGCTCGGCTCCGCGTTGGGCGGCTCGACGATGTCGGCCAGCCGGTCCCGTCGCGCCCTCGCCGCGGTGATGCGCGGCCTCTATCGCACGGGCCTCCGCGGCGTGCAGACCCTGTACTTCCAGAACCCTGATGACCTCGCGGCGTTCCAGGCGATGCGCCTGATCGCGCCGGGCACCCGCATCGTGCGGATCGATGGGTCTGGCGTCAACCTCGAGCGTTACCCCGAACGCCCGATGCCGAGCGGTCCCGTGACCTTCCTGATGATCAGCCGACTCATCCGGGACAAGGGGGTGCGCGAATACGTCGAAGCGGCACGCCTTGTGCGAGCGGAGGTGCCCCACGCCAGGGTTCGACTGCTGGGTCCGCTCGACACCAATCCGACGGCCGTGAGCCAGGACGAGCTCGATGCCTGGATCCGGGAGGGCACGGTCGAGTATCTCGGTGAGACCGACGACGTCCGGCCCTTCCTCGCGGACAGCCACGTGTGCGTCCTGCCCTCCTATGGAGAGGGCATGCCGCGGTCGATCCTCGAGGCCCTCGCCACGGGGCGACCGGTCATCGTGAGCGACGTACCGGGCTGTCGCGAGACGGTGGTCGAGGGCTGGAACGGCCGCCTGGTGCGTGTGCGGGACGCGGCGGCGCTGGCGGCCGGGATGCTGGATCTCGCACGGCGCCCCGACGAGCTCGGGCAGATGGGCCAGCACAGTCGGCAGCTCGCCGTCGAACGGTTCGACGTCGACCGGGTGAACGCGACCATCCTTGAGGCACTGGGCCTCTCATGAGGCGCGCACGCACCGATCCGGAAGGGTGCAGGATGGCGGGGGGACGTCCCACAAGGTAGGTTGGGGGACATGACCGCGGTGAACACCTTCGACGATTCGACCACGACCCTTCGCCACATCCCCCTCGCGCGACCCTCGCTCGGTGATCGGGAGCGGGAGCTCGTCCTGCAGGCACTCGACAGCGGCGTACTCGGCCTCGGGCCATTCGCCAAGCGGTTCGAGGACCGCATCGCGGAGATGGTCGGGCGCAGGTTCGGCGTCAGCTGCAACAGCGGCACGGCCGCGTTGCACATGGCGGTGCGCGCGATGCGCATCGGACCGGGTGACGAGGTCATCACCACGCCGTTCAGCTTCGTGGCATCCACCAACTGCTTCCTGTACGAGGGCGCCAAGCCGGTGTTCGTGGACATCGAAGAGGACTCGATGGGCATCGACCCGGACCTCGTCGAGGCAGCCGCGACTCCCCGGACGAAGGCGGTGCTGCCAGTCCAGGTGTTCGGGCGGCCGTGTCGGATCGTGGAGATCGCGGACATCGCGCAACGAGGTGGCTGGCGGCTCGTCGAGGACAGTTGCGAGGCGCTCGGCTCGAGCCTCGATGGTCGGCCCTTGGGATCGTTCGGCGACGCATCCGCCTTCGCGTTCTACCCCAACAAGCAGATCACCACCGGCGAGGGTGGCGTGGTCGTGACCGACGACGAGGAGCTGGCGCGCGAGTTCCGCAGTCTCCGCAACCAGGGTCGCGGCGAGGACGGCACGTGGCTCGAGCATGTTCGGCTCGGCTACAACTACCGGATGGACGAGCTCTCGGCCGCGGTCGGGGTCGCGCAACTCGAGCGGTTCGACGAGCTGCAGGCGGGCCGAGCCCGAGTGGCCGCTGCCTACCAGCGCGAGATGGGAGGTCTCGACTGGCTGCGCCTGCCACACGCGGGCACTGGCGAGTCCGTGGACTGGTTCGTGTACGTGATCCGACTGGACGCAGCCCTCGATCGCGATCGGATGATGCGGGACCTCGAGTCACTCGGCGTGCAGAGCCGGCCCTACTTCGCGCCCATCCATACCCAGCGGTTCATGACCGAACTCACCGGATACCGACAGGGCGACTTCCCCGTCACCGAGCGCATCGCCGCGTCCACCATGGCCATCCCGTGGTCGCCGGTCATGACCGACGACGATGTCGCCGATGTTGCGGCGGCCATCCGGGAGGCCGCCTCGCGACAGGGGGTCTGATGTCCGAGGCGCCCGACGCGACGAGGCAGGATCGCTCGCGGCTGGTCGCCACCGTCGTCGCGTTCGCGGCGCTCGCCGTGGCGGCCGCGTATTTCGCGTGGCGCGGCGTCCTCCGCGCGACGGAGCTGTCCTTCGACCTCAAGTACGGGTACGCCTCGATCCAGGCGATGCTCGCCGGACTGAACCCGTACGACCCGGCGCATCTCGAGCGGGTGCTGCTCGCCGGCGGTGGGACCACGGACCACGTCGTCGGGGCGCTCCGCAACGTGTACTTCCCGTTCACGTTGCCCGTGTTCCTGCCCATCTCAGTGGGCAGCTGGCCGCAGGCCCTGACCGCCGGCCTGATCATCAACGTGGTCCTGGTCGCGGCGATCATCCTGGGCCTGCTGCGGTATCTGGGTTGGCCGCTGGTCACCATCCGATCATTCCTGTTCGCCGCAGCCGTGCTCGCTCTGGCGCCCATCCACACCTCGATGGCGGACGGCCAGACGAGCGTCGCCGCCGTCGCGGCGCTCGTCGGCGCGCTCGTCCTGTCGAAGCGGCAGGGCGTATCCGGGCTCCTGACAGGGCTGTCCAGCGCCATCAAGGTCCAGGTCGGACTTCCCTTCGTGGTGCTCGCCCTGGTGCGTGGTCGGTGGCGCTCGGCCGCGTGGGCTGCCGGTGCGATCGCGCTCCTCGGCCTTGTCGCCCTGATCCCGCTCCAGCTGTCAGGACACCCGTGGTTCATGACGTGGCAGGACAACCTGCGCTGGGCATCCGGACCCGAGGGACCCAACTACGCTGGCCCGGACAACCTCGGCCGCGTGACGTTGCTCAATCTCCAGTATCCGCTACGGCAGCTTGGCGCCAGCGAAACGGTCGCAGGTGCGATCACGTTCGCCGTGGTCGGCATCGCCGGGCTGGCCTACCTGTGGATCGCACGACGGCCCGGCCGCGACCGGGACCTGCTCGACATGAGCGTGGTGGGGGTGCTGACGCTGTTGCTCACCTACCACCGGTTCTACGATGCGGTGCTGCTCGTGTTCCCGATCGCTTGGGCGTTCGCAGCATGGCACGGCGGCAGGCGTGTCATCGCTGGACTGGTGCTGCTCTGCTGCGCCGACTTCCTGTTCCCGTTCCAAGCCACCCTCAGCGTGTTCGAAGAGGAGGGGCGTGTCCCTGCGTGGCTCACCGACTCCGCGGTGTGGGATGCAGTGCTGCTCGCGCAGCACGTGTGGTCGTTGGTCGGCCTCACTGGACTGCTCCTTGTCGCCTCGGCACAGCGTGCCCATGATCGCGTGGCTGACGTGGTGGGCTCCGGTCGGCACGAAGGGGGAGCGTGAGGGATTTCAGGGAGATGGGCCAGCGTGGCACCTGCCGTGCAGGGCGCGCATGGACGCCACGGCGACAGCGAAGCGGGTGGGGGCGTGCAGAAGCCCTCTACGCGTTTGCTTGGTCTCGAGGTGAATCGATGATGCCCATACCCAATTCGAACCGAGCCCCGGGTGCTATCTCCCTCGTCGCGACCTCTGCGCCAACGTAGCCACCGCCGTCGCAATCATCAACGAGGATCACCCCCCCTGGGACAAGCCGTGGAATCAGTTTCTGAAGTGCCGCCTTCGTTGGGGCCGCGATGTCTACATCGACGAGAGCCACGGCGACTGCCTCTGGCAGGGCTGCATCGGGCAAGCGCGAGATATCACCTTGGAGCAGTTCGACCTCTGGGCATCCCCAATGTGAGAGCAGCCGCCGAACCAGCTTGACCGAGTTTGCGGCAAAAGCATCCTCGGCCCTGGGGTCCGTGCCCAAGGCAACGTCGGCTGCGAACTGGTCGCTCGGGAATCCACCGAATGTGTCGATACAGAGGTAGCGCCGGCTGACGCCGATCCCCTTCAGGAAGTTCTGCGCGTACGCGGCAGTCGCTCCTTGGAAGCAACCCACCTCCACGACGTCGCCGACTAGTCCCCGAGTCCTGTACAGCGTGTCCAGGTACAGGTACAAGCGTTCGGTGCGAAGTTGCGGGTAGGGATACGGATAACGCCACGGCGCGACCAACTCCTTGAGGGCGGTCTTGGCGTTGCGAAGTGCCCGCACGACGACTTCCTCCCATAGGATCGTGGGCCCACCCGGGCAAGAGGCCGCATGACGCTGCCTGCGGCGAAAGGCAGTGCCCATTATGAACGAGGTCCGACGCTTGAGGCCGCGATGTGAGCGCCCGAAGGGCCCCACTGGCGGACTGGTCGAAGGGCCCGCCAACGATGCCCGGTTACGGGTTGGAGCGCAGCGTGCCAGACCCAAGTCGAGCGATTGATGGCAAGATCGGCACGCTGACGCACATCAACGAGCACGGGACGTACGCCTCGAAGGCCGGCGATCGACGCACCATATCCTCGTGAGTCTTGCTCAACGTGTGGGGGACCCTGAACGAGTGCCAGAGGAACTGCTCCTCCACCATCACGTGCTCCGGCACGCCGCTGGTGCTCCGGAAGCGCCCGCGCTGGCCACACCAACGATTCGACTGAGCTACGCGCAGCTCGGCCAGCGTCTACTCGGGATGGCCGCGAACTTCAGGGAGAGCGGCCTCGCGGTAGGTGACAGGGTTGTCCTCGCGCTCCCGAACGGACCGGCCATGGTCATCGCCTCGCTCGCCGTCCAAGCGCTGGGTGGCACGGCCGTTGAGGTCAACCGCGGCTGGGGCGTCGGGCCGCTCCGTGACGTGGTCAGGCGGACGGCCGCGCGCCAGGTGGTGATCCACGGACGTGACGCGAGGATGTGGGCAGAAGCGCTCGATGGCCTCACTCTCGACCAGCTGTGGGTGGTACACCGCGAGCCACCCACGCGAGCGCTCCTCGATGCGTTGGGTCGGCATGCCACCTGGCTCCCCGATGACGGCTCGTCACCCGCGGGCGGGTCAAGCTCGATCGCAGACGAGCTGCCGGCCATCGACCCTGACTCCGTCGCGCTTATCCTGTTCACCTCGGGGAGCACCGGCACGCCCCAGGGGGTGCTCCAGACGCACCGCAACATCGATGCCAACAGCCGTTCCATCGTCAGGTATCTGGGCCTGACCGCCGATGACCGGGTGCTCGCCACGCTGCCGCTGTACTACTGCTACGGTCGGAGCCTGCTGCAGACGCACCTCCTGATCGGTGGCTCGGTATACTTCGATGACCGATTCGCGTTCCCGCGCACCGTCATGGAGGCGCTCGCGACGGAGGGCTGCACCGGGTTCGCCGGGGTGCCCCTCACCTTCGAGATCCTTCGTCGCTCGGTGGACCTGTCGAGCATCCCGATGCCTACCCTGCGTTATGTCACGCAGGCCGGGGGGGCAATGGCACCAGACACCATTCGATGGGCCCGCAAGGTGTTCGAGCCCGCACCACTGTTCGTCATGTACGGTCAGACCGAGGCGACGGCTCGCCTTACCTATCTGCCGCCCGAACGAGCGGGCGACAAGGAAGGCTCCATCGGCATCGCGGTCAGCGGCGTGGAGGTGACGATTCGCGGTGAGGACGGGGCGGAGCTACCGCCGGGCGAGGTCGGCGAACTCGTCGTGCGCGGGGCGAACGTGACCCCCGGATACCTCGATGACCCAGATTCGACGGCCGAGATCCTCCGTGACGGATGGCTGTGGACTGGGGATCTGGCCGTTCAGGACGAAGACGGCTACCTGTACCACCGGGGCCGTGCGCGCGAGATGATCAAGGTGGGTGGACGGCGCGTGAGCCCGGTCGAGATCGAGCAGCTGATCGAGCAGCATGAGGACGTGACCGAGGCCGCGGTCCGTGGTATCCCCGACAGTCTCAAGGGGGAGGTCCCGGCCGCCTACGTCGTGCGCCGCCATGGGACCTACCTGACCGAGGACGACATACGTGCATACCTGAGGACGGAAGCACCGTCGTGGTTCATGCCGACGGTGATCACATTCCTGGACCGCCTCCCCAGGAACGAGGCTGGCAAGCTGCTCCGGTCCGAGCTGCCATCAGGCAGCGCTTCGTCGGCGGAGGTCTCGCTGCGATGAGCACCACGCTTCGTCCCTTGGTCATCGTCGGCGCGGGGGGGTTCGGCCGCGAGGTCGTGGATGTCGTCGACGCCATCAATGCGACGACACCGACCTATCAGCTCCTGGGGTTCCTGGACGATGGTGATGTGCGCCACGTCCTGCTGGACCGAATCGGCGTCCCC
>WPCI01420425.1_pt1 | contig 10854 bp, 9 predicted proteins | sample 5399871 | NCBI WGS metagenome assembly WPCI01 (sample SAMN12869469, study PRJNA574797) | sludge metagenome | isolation source: wastewater treatment of pH7 | place: China:Beijing | collected 2019-05-20
TGGATCGTCTCGTCGAGCTCCCCGACCAGCTCGCGCAGCGTGCGACGCGGTGCCTCGGGCAGCACGAGCAGCCGCCGGATGCGATGCTGCCGGGGGTGTCGCGCACCGGGTGCGCTGCACCTGCCTGACCGCAGCCGCCCACCGAGGAGCGACATGACCGACGCAGACACCGTCCGCCGCGACGTCCTGCCCATCCCCGAGCGCGCACACGTGGGGGTCACGACCTACGACGCGAAGGATCCCGCCACGAGCTTCCCGCCGATCGAGCCGCTGCGGCCGCCGCAGGGCGCGCCGAACGTCCTCGTCGTGCTGCTCGACGACGCGGGCTTCGGCTCGTCCAGCGCGTTCGGCGGGCCGTGCCGAACGCCGACGTTCGAGCGACTGGCGACCGAAGGGCTCCGCTACACGCGCTTCCACACGACGGCCCTCTGCTCGCCGACGAGGGCCGCGCTCCTCTCCGGTCGCAACCACCACTCGGTCGGGATGGGCGGGATCACCGAGATCGCGACGTCGGCGCCGGGCTACAGCTCGATCCGGCCGAGGAGCAAGGCACCGGTCGCGGAGACGCTCAAGCTCAACGGCTACTCGACGGCGCACTTCGGCAAGTGCCACGAGGTCCCCGTGTGGGAGACGAGCCCGATGGGCCCGTTCGACCGCTGGCCGTCGCCGGGCAACGGGTTCGAGCACTTCTACGGCTTCATCGGCGGCGAGACGAACCAGTACGCCCCGGCGCTCTACCGCGACACCGTTCCCGTGGAGCCCGACCGTTCGCCCGAGGAGGGCTACCACTTCACCGAGGACATGACCGACCGGGCGATCGAGTGGGTGCGCCAGCAGAAGGCGCTGATGCCCGACAAGCCGTTCTTCGTCTACTACGCGCCCGGCGCGACGCACGCGCCGCACCACGTCCCCGCGGCGTGGTCGGAGAGATACAAGGGCGCCTTCGATCAGGGCTGGGACGCGCTGCGCGAGGAGACGTTCGCCCGCCAGAAGCAGCTCGGAGTGATCCCGGAGGACGCGGAGCTGACGGCGCGTCACGAGCAGATCCCCGCGTGGGACGAGATCGAGGACGCCCTGAAGCCCGTCCTCGCGCGGCAGATGGAGGTCTACGCCGGGTTCATGGAGCACACCGACCATCACGTCGGGCGGCTGCTCGACGCGCTCGAGGAGCTCGAGGTGCTCGACGACACGCTCGTCTACTGCATCATCGGCGACAACGGCGCGAGCGCCGAAGGCGACCTGCACGGCTCGTTCAACGAGCTGATGAACCTGAACGGCGTCGCCGCGACGACCGACTTCATGGTCTCGCGGATCGACGACTTCGGCACACCGGCCGCGTACAACCACTACGCCGTCGGCTGGGCCCATGCCATGGACACGCCGTACCAGTGGACGAAGCAGGTCGCGTCGCACTGGGGCGGCACCCGCAACGGCACCATCGTCCGCTGGCCCAACGGCTTCGCCGCGAAGGGGGAGCTGAGGCACCAGTTCCACCACGTGATCGACGTCGCGCCGACGCTGCTCGAGGCAGCCGGCCTGCCCGAGCCGACCTTCGTGAACGGCATCCAGCAGGCGCCGCTGGAAGGCGTGTCGATGGCCTACTCGTTCGACGACGCCGGGGCGCCCGACCGCCACACGACGCAGTACTTCGAGATGTTCGTCAACCGCGGCATCTACCACGAAGGCTGGACCGCGGTCACCCGCCACTCGACGCCGTGGGACCCGTCCAGCGATCTCCCGGCGTTCGACGACGACGTCTGGGAGCTCTACGCGCCCGACGACTGGACGCAGGCGCACGACGTCGCAGCCGAGCAGCCCGAGAAGCTCCGCGAGCTCAAGCGCCTGTTCCTGATCGAGGCGACGAAGTACAACGTCCTGCCGCTCGACGATCGCCGCGTCGAGCGGTTCAACGCGGACATCGCCGGCCGGCCGCAGCTCATCCACGGGGCCACGCAGGTCCTGTTCGGGGGCATGGGGCGGCTCTCGGAGAACTCGCTCGTCGTGCTGAAGAACAAGTCGCACGCGGTCACCGCCGAGATCGTCGTCCCCGAGGGAGGCGCTGCGGGCGTGATCGTGGCGCAGGGCGGCGCCTTCGGCGGCTGGAGCCTCTACGCCCACGAGGGCCGCCCAGCCTACTGTTACAACCTGTTCGGGCTGCAGCGGTTCAAGGTGGTCGGCGACGACGTGCTGTCGCCGGGCGAGCACCAGGTGCGGGTCGAGTTCGCCTACGACGGCGGCGGTCTCGGCAAGGGCGGCAGCGCGGCGCTCTACGTCGACGGCGCCAGAGTCGGCGAGGGACGGGTCGAGGCGACGGTGCCGCTGGTGTTCTCCGCGGACGAGACCTGCGACGTCGGGAGCGATACCGGGACGCAGGTGAGCGACGACTACGACCACGCCGGCAGCGTGTTCACCGGCCGCGTCCGCTGGGTGCAGCTCGACCTGGGCGAGGACGCGAACGACCCCGACCATCAGATCGCGCCGGAGGAGCGCTACCGGATCGCGATGGCGAGGCAGTAGCCGTCGGATGACAACCGCGCCGACCGACGCGCCGCGGCCGCCCGGCGTCCCGCCCGCCTCCGGCATGCGCTGGATCCCGGGCGGGACCTTCGCGATGGGCTCCGAGGACTTCTATCCCGAGGAGCGGCCGGTCCACCGCGTCACGGTGGACGGCTTCTGGATGGACGAGGCGCCGGTGACGGCCGCCGACTTCCGGCGCTTCGTCCGTGCGACGAGCTACGTGACCGTGGCCGAGCGGCCGCTCGACCCGGTCGACTACCCGGAGGCCGACCCCGACCTGCTCGTCCCCGGCTCGCTCGTCTTCCGGGGGACGGCCGGCCCCGTGAGCCTGGACGACTACCGCAACTGGTGGGAGTACGTGCCCGGTGCGTTCTGGAAGAGGCCCGGCGGCAAGGGGACGACGATCAACGGCCGGGACACGCATCCGGTCACGCACGTCGCCTACGAGGACGCCGAGGCGTACGCCGCCTGGGCAGGCAAGGAGCTCCCGACCGAGGCCGAGTTCGAGTACGCGGCCCGCGGCGGGCTCGAGGGCAAGGCCTTCGCCTGGGGCGACGAGGACTTCCCCGACGGCAAGGCGATGGCGAACACCTGGCAGGGCGCGTTTCCGTGGCAGAACACCAGGCTCGACGGGTACGAGCGCACCTCGCCGGTCGGGAGCTTCCCACCCAACGGCTACGGCCTGGTCGACATCACCGGGAACGTGTGGGAGTGGACGTCCGACTGGTACGTGCCGCGCCACCCCGACGAGGTCGCGAGCCCCTGCTGCGTCCCGTCCAATCCGCGGGTGACCTCACCGGAGCAGAGCTACAACCCGGGGCAGCCGGGTGAGCACATCCCGCGCCGCGTGATCAAGGGCGGCTCGCACCTGTGCGCGCCCAACTACTGCCTGCGCTACCGACCCTCCGCGCGGCAGCCGCAGATGATCGACACGTCGATGTCGCACCTCGGCTTCCGCTGCATCGTCCGCCGACCATCGAAGGGAGCTGCCTGATGGCAGACCAGCCCAACATCGTCGTCTTCTGGGGAGACGACATCGGGATCTCGAACCTCAGCTGCTACTCGGACGGGCTGATGGGCTACCGGACCCCCAACATCGACCGGCTCGCGAGCGAGGGGATGCGGTTCACCGACTCGTACGGCGAGCAGAGCTGCACGGCGGGCCGGTCGGCGTTCCTCACGGGGCAGAGCGTCTACCGCACGGGTCTCAGCAAGGTCGGCTTCCCGGGGGCCGAGCAGGGGATGCACGCCGAGGACCCGACGATCGCCGAGCTCCTGAAACCGCTCGGGTACGCAACCGGCCAGTTCGGGAAGAACCATCTCGGAGACCGCGACGAGCACCTGCCGACGGCGCACGGCTTCGACGAGTTCTTCGGCAACCTCTACCACCTGAACGCGGAGGAGGAGCCGGAGCACCCCGACTACCCCGACCCGGAGGAGTTCCCGAACTTCCGTGAGCGGTTCGGGCCGCGCGGCGTTCTCCACTGCAAGATGTCGAGCGGCGGCAAGCACACGATCAAGGACACGGGGCCGCTGACGCGGAAGCGCATGGAGACGATCGACGACGAGATCGTCGACGCCGCGATCGACTTCATCCAGCGCAAGCACAACCAGCGGAAGCCGTTCTTCGCGTGGATCAACACGACCCACATGCACTTCCGCACCCACACGAAGAAACGGAGCCTCGGCCAGGCAGGACGCTGGCAGTCGCCCTACCACGACACGATGATCGACCACGACAAGCACCTCGGGCGCGTGCTCGACGCGCTCGACCGGCTCGGGCTGTCCGAGGACACGATCGTCGTCTACTCTACGGACAACGGCGTGCACATGAACTCATGGCCCGACGCGGGAATGACGCCGTTCCGGTCGGAGAAGAACACGAACTGGGAGGGCGCCTTCCGGGTGCCCTCCGTGATCCGCTGGCCGGGGAAGATCCCCGCCGGCACCGTCTCGAACGAGATCGTCAGCCACCTCGACTGGCTGCCGACATTCCTGTCCGCCGCCGGTGAGCCCGACATCAAGCGGAAGCTGCTCGACGGGCACGAGGCGGCCGGCAAGACGTTCAGGGTGCACCTCGACGGCTACGACCTGCTCCCCTACCTGACGGGAGAGGCCGATGAGAGCCCGCGGAACGAGTTCTTCTACTTCTCCGACGACGGCGACCTCGTCGCGCTGCGCTACGACAACTGGAAGCTCGTCTTCATGCAGCAGCGGATGCCCGGAACGCTCGCCGTGTGGAGCGAGCCGTTCGTTGCCACGCGGATCCCCTACCTCTACAACCTGCGCACCGACCCGTACGAGCGGGCCGACATCACGTCGAACACCTACTGGGACTGGTACCTCGACCGGGCCTTCCTCGTCGTTCCTGCCCAGGGGATCGTCGGCGCGTTCCTGCAGACGTTCGTCGACCACCCGCCGCGGATGAAGGCGGCCAGCTTCACGATCGACCAGGTGCAGGAGAAGCTGGACGCAGCGATCGCGTCGGGCCGCTGATGCCGGTGTCCTGGAACGTCACACCCCGCTGCGAGGCGACGTGGGCGGCCACGTCGCAGGCGCTGTCCACTCGCCGCCGTGCTGGCGCGGGAGGAGCACGATGATCGAGCGAATCGAGGGAGCACCGGCTGGAGTCGTCGCCCTCAGGGCGGTCGGCAGGGTCGACGCGAGCGACTACGACGACGTGCTGAAGCCGGCGCTCGAGGCTGCCGTCGCCGAGCACGGGAAGGTCCGGTTCGTCTACGAGCTCGGCGCCGAGTTCGACGGATACTCCGCCGGAGCGTCGTGGGAGGACCTCAAGCTCGGAACGTCGCACCTCACGAAGTGGGAACGCTGCGCAGTCGTGACCGATCACCGCTGGCTCGGCGACGCCATCCGCGCGTTCGGGATGCTCATGCCCGGCGAGGTCAGGGTTTTCCCGGTCGCGCAGCGTGACGCGGCGCTCGCATGGGCGGCCGGCGGCTCCTCGGCCGGCTAGTCGTGACCGCGGCCCGATCCGACGGGACGACACCGCTGCCGTCGTGGCGAGCGGGTGCCACCCGTGACGCGATCGTCAGCATGAAGCACGACTGGGAGACGATCTTCGCGAGGCACGTCGGCGCCGCAAGCGGGACGCGAGGCGCTACCCTCGGATGATGCTGTTCGGGCGCGAGTCGACGGCGATGCCCACTCCCGAGGAGGCGCTCCCGGGGCGTGACGCGCCGATCCTCGTCCTCGGGAACCACCTGGTCCTCGGTACGCCGATCGGGCCGCCGTTCCCCGACGGCATCGAGCGAGCGGTCTTCGGGATGGGCTGCTTCTGGGGCGCCGAGCGACTCTTCTGGCAGCTGGCCGGCGTGCACACGACGGCGGTCGGGTACGCGGGCGGCGCCACGCCGAACCCGACGTACGAGGAGGTCTGCTCGGGACGCACGGGGCACGCGGAGGTCGTGCTCGCGGTCTTCGATCCCGCCCGGGTGGGCTACGAGGATCTCCTGCGCGTCTTCTGGGAGGGCCACGACCCGACCCAGGGGATGCGCCAGGGCAACGACCGTGGCACGCAGTACCGCTCGGCGATCTACTGGCACGACGAGCGCCAACGCGACGCGGCGCTCGCCGTGCGGGAGACGTTCCAGGCCGAGCTCGACCGCGCCGGCTACGGTCGCATCACGACCGAGCTCGCGGAGGCAGGGCCCTTCTACTACGCGGAGCCGTACCACCAGCAGTACCTGGCGGCGAACCCGAACGGCTACTGCGGGCTGGGAGGCACCGGCGTCGCCTGCCCGGCGCAGGTCACCACCCGCCCGTAGGGGCCGGCTCGAGCCAGCCCTGCTCTACGGCTCGGCCTCGACGCTCGCCGCGACCGCGCCCTTCACCGGGGTGTCGGCGGTGAGCCCGCTGCCGCCGGCAAGCCGCTGCGCGATGTACACGGGGATGATCGAGACGACGATCACGAACAGCGCCACGACGTTGACGATCGGCAGCTGGGCTGGCCGGGCGAGGGTGGCGAAGATCCAGATCGGCAGCGTCTGCTGCGCGCCCGAGGTGAAGACCGTCACGACGACCTCGTCGAACGAGAGCGCGAACGCGAGCAGGCCCCCGGCGAGGAGCGCGGTACGCATCTGCGGGAACATCACGTAGCGGAAGGTCTGCCATGTGTCCGCCCCGAGGTCGGCCGAGGCCTCGTCGAGCGACCCGGCAGTCCGGCGCATGCGGGCGATCACGTTGTTGTAGACGACGACCACGCAGAACGTCGCGTGGCCGACGATGATCGTCGTCAGCCCGAACGAGACGCCGAGCGGCCCGAGCACGTCGGTGATCGTCGCCTGGAGCGCGAGCCCCGTGATGATGCCCGGCAACGCGATCGGCAGGATCACCGCGAACGTGATCACCTCTCTCCCGAAGAACCGGTAGCGCGCCACGGCCATCGACGCGAGCGTGCCGAGGACGAGCGCGACGCCCGTCGCGCCGAGCGCCGCGAGCACCGACAGCTTCAACGCCTCGCGCACACCCTCGTCCTCGAACGCGACCGAGAACCACCTGGTGCTGTAGTTCTCGATCGGCCACTTCTGCGTCACGTTCGCGTTGAAGGCGTAGAGCGCGATCACCAGGAGGGGCACGTAGATGAACGCCAGCGTCGCGGCGGCGCCGAGGCGCAACAGGATCCGGGTGGGACGCGACTCGACCATCAGATGGTCGACCGGTGGTCGGAGTGCGATGCGGGGGTGGTCACGACCAAGCAGCGTGACGTGATCGTGCGGGGCGCGTACCCGCAGGTACGTGTCCCGTGCGAGCGCGGCACGATGCGCCGCGGCGTGGCCGTCATCCGCGCGTGCTCTGTCCGCCGGTCGACCATCAGAGCGACTCGAACGCCTTCAGCCGCCGCGCGGCGAGCAGGTAGCCGATCACCGCGATGATCGGCACGAACGAGTACGCAGCGGCGGTCGGCAGCGCCTGGCTACGGATGTTGTAGATGACCGTGCCGATGAACTGCTCGCTCGTGATCAGCCCGGGAGCGATGTAGTCGCCGAGCGTGAGCGAGAACGTGAAGATCGAGCCCGCCACGACCGCCGGGAACGCGAGCGGCAGGATGACCCGCCGGAACGTGGTGAAGGAGCGTCCCCCGAGGTCGGACGAGGCCTCGAGCAGCGACGTCGGGATGCGCTCGAGGCCCGCGTAGATCGGCAGGATCATGAACGGGAGCCACAGGTACGTGAAGACGAGCCACAGACCGACCGGCGAGAACCCGTCGAAGACGATGCCCAGCGGCCCGATCGCCCAGTTGATGATCCCGCCCTCCGAGAGGATCGTGCGCCAGGCGTACGCCTTCACGAGGTAGTTCGCCCACAGCGGCATCAACACCGCGATCACGAGCAGGTCACGGACCCTCGGCGAGGCGATCCGCGCCATGTAGTACGCGATCGGGAACGCGATCACGACGTCGGCGATGGTGACGGCGAACGCCATCACGATCGTCCGCACGGCGACGTCGCGGTAGACGGGGGTCTCGACGATCCGCTGGAAGTTCTCCAGCGTGAACGAGTGGACGACCTCGGCGGTGAAGGGGTCGGTGTCCCAGAACGCGGACAGGAGCAGCACGAGGAGCGACCCGAAGTAGACGAGGACGAGCCACCCGAGCGGCAACCCGAGGAGCAGCCACAGCCGCAGCCTCGGGCGGTGGAACAGGTAGGTGGACAGCCGTCGTCCGGGGCCTGCGGGCCCGGACGACGCTAGGGGTGTCTGGTCGAGAGCCGACATCAGATCCGGAGGGGGGACGGCCCGGCGAGCCGTCCCTCCTCCATGCCTGGCATTTCCGCGAAGCGGAAGTGCCCTACCCGCGGATCTCCGTCCAGGCGGCCTTCCAGTCCTCCTGCGTCTTGCAGGTGGTGCCGTCGTCGTCGTCGGCGCAGTCGGCCTGCGGCGTCGTCCAGTAGTAGACGTCCTCCCACCAGGACTCGTCGCTGGCGTGGAACTCGTCGCAGTGGTTCTGGTTCTTCGTCAGGTCGCAGGCCTTGAGGTTGACCGGCGCCTCGCCGAAGCCCTCCGCCACCGCCGCCTGTGCCGCCGGCGAGATCATGTGATCCATCCAGAGGTACATGCAGTTCGGGTTCGCGGCCTTCGAGTAGATCATCCACGTGTCCGACCAGCCGGTCGTGCCCTCCTTCGGCTTGACCACCTTGACGGGCACCGGCGGCTCGGCCGCGGTGAGCTGGACGTACTGGTACGGCCATGTCGTGCCGACGACGCTGTCGCCGTTCGTGAACGACCCGATCTGCTTCGCCACGTCACCGGGCCAGTACTCGCCGACGTTCGGCGCCTGCTGCTTGAGCAGGTCGACGGCGGCGTTGAACTGCTCCTCGGTCAGCTGGTACGGGTCCTCGATCCCGAGGTCGGGCTGCGTCGCCTTGAGGTACACCGCAGCGTCGGCGATGAAGATCGAGTCGTCGTAGATGGAGATCTTCCCGTTGTACGGGCCGGACCCGTCGGGCCAGATCACGGACCAGCTGTCCGTCTCCTCGGGCACGACGTCCGTGCGGAACATCAGGTAGTTCGGCCCGCGCCCGTGCGGCACGCCGAACGGCTGACCGTCGAGCGAGTTGTACGACTGGTTCTTGATCCCCTCCTGCACGTCCGCGTAGTTCGGGATCAGATCGACGTTCACGGGAGCGACGTCACCCGTCGTCATCAGGCGGACGCTCGCGTTGCCCGATGCCGACACGCCGTCGTACTCGCCGGTCTGGAGCAGGGAGATCATGTCGTCCGAGCTCGCACCGTCCTTCGTGTTCACCTTGCAACCCGTCGCCTCGGTGAACTCGTCGGTCAGCGTGGCGTATCCCGGCCACTGGACGATGTTGACCTGCCCCTCCTCCTTCGCGTTCGCCTGGATCTCCTCGAGCGACGTTCCGAGACCCTCGATGGCGGTGTCGCCACCCGAGCTCTCGTCGTCACCGCCGCATCCTGCGGCGACGACGGCGAGCACACCGATCATCAGGGCGAGCGTCGCCCGGATGGTCAGGCGCCGCTTGGGATGAGTCATTGCCTTCCCTCCTCTGTTGCGTCGATTGACGACTCCTGCTCCGGGCGCCACTGCAGCCGCACCCGCCTCCCCTTCGCCTCGAGCACCTCGCTCGAGCCCTCCTCGAGGTTCTGCGCCAGCACCTGCAGCTCCCCGCCTCGATCCAACGTGACGCGGTAGCGCGTCACGGGCCCGACGTACTGCACGTCTCGCACCACGCCCGGCTCGACGTGGGCGGTCGCATCCGGCTGGACGTCCTCGTCGAGCAGGTCGATCTTTTCGGGCCGCACCGTGTAGCGCCGGCCGTCCCGCTCGATCACGTTGGAGACGCCAACGAAGCCGGCGATGAACTCGCTGCGGGGATGCTCGTACACCTCCGCGGGCGGGCCGACCTGCTCGATCCGCCCCTCGTTGAACACCGCCAGGCGGTCGCTCATCGTCAGCGCCTCCTCCTGGTCGTGGGTCACGTAGACGAACGTGATCCCGACGTCCTGCTGGATCGACTTCAGCTCGACCTGCATCTCCTGACGGAGCTTCAGGTCGAGGGCGCCGAGCGGCTCGTCGAGCAGGAGCACCTTCGGGCGGTTGACGATCGCCCGGGCGAGCGCGACGCGCTGCCTCTGACCACCCGAGAGCTGCGCCGGCTTGCGGGCCCCGTGCGAGCCGAGGCGCACCATCTCGAGGGCATCCTGCGCGCGCTGCCGTCGCTCGGCCTTCGGCACCTTCTTCACCATCAGCCCGTACTCGACGTTCTGCTGCACGGTCATGTGCGGGAACAGCGCGTAGTCCTGGAACACGGTGTTCACGGGTCGGTCGTACGGCGGCAGCCGGGAGACGTCCTCCCCGGCGAGCTCGATCGTCCCCTCGTCCGGAAGCTCGAAGCCGGCGATCATCCGCAGGGTCGTCGTCTTGCCCGAGCCCGACGGACCGAGCATGGTGAAGAACTCCCCTCGCGCGATGTCGAGGTCGACGCCGTCGACGGCGGCCACGTCGCCGAAGCGCTTGACGAGCCCCCGGAGGCGGATGTCTGGCGCGTCGGTCACGCCGCTGCGTCCAGGGCCTCCTCGAGGAGCGCGAAGCCCTCGTCCAGCTCGTCGTCCGCGATCGTCAGCGCCGGCAGGAGGCGGATCACGTTGCCGTACACACCGCAGGCGAGCAGCAGCAGCCCGCGCTCGAACGCCGCGTCCACGACCGCCTTCGCCCGGTCGGGCGACTGCTCGGCGAGCTCGAACGCGATCATCGGACCGAGCCCGCGAACCTCGCCGATCCACGGCCGGGCCCCGGCGAGCGCCTCGAGACGGAGCCTGAGCGCGTCGCCGAGGCGGGTCGCCCGGGCGAGGAAGGCA
>WPCI01047283.1_pt1 | contig 10846 bp, 24 predicted proteins | sample 5399871 | NCBI WGS metagenome assembly WPCI01 (sample SAMN12869469, study PRJNA574797) | sludge metagenome | isolation source: wastewater treatment of pH7 | place: China:Beijing | collected 2019-05-20
CTCGGACCTGCGCGGCTCGGACCTGCGCGGCTCGAACCTGCGCGGCTCAGACCTGAGCGTGGCTCGCTATTCCGCTGAATCGCGGTTCCCGTCCGGCACAGACCTCACAGTGATGGTGCTGGCATGACCCCGCCCGCTGTGCTCCTGAGCGTCGCCGCAGCCGTGCTCGTGCTGTTCGTCGCCCTGCTCGTCATCATCACGGCGGCCCCACGATGATGACCGCTTGCCGTGAGCCGTTCACCCATGAGGGCCGCTGCCTCCTGTGCGGTGCCGAGGCTGACGAGCATCCGGTGTTCGGTTTCTCGATAGCCGCCGCCATCATCGCCGCGCTGGCCGCCTGGCTCGCCGTGCTCGGCGTCGGCTACGTCACCCTGCGGCTCCTGCGGGTGATCCCATGAGCGCCGAGTACACGTTCGTCAAGCCGTCACCGTCGAGCCACCCGTTCTCGGCTCCGGTGACCACGGGGGAGGGCAAGTGACACGGGTCCACGAACCCTCCCCCGATCTTCTCGACCGGGCGATGCCAGGCGGAGACGCACCCGCTTGGCGTCGCCCGGCGGACCCCGACCGCCCAGGCCCACGCACCGACGGCCCCGCCGCGACTGGCTGCCTGTTGGCCGCCGCGCTCGCCGCGATGGGGCTCGTGCTCATCATCGACACCGCCGAGCGGGCGTGGGCGTGGATCGACGCGAAGGTCGCCCGACTGTTCGAGCGGCCGTCGGGCCGTGTCGTGGACACCTTCGACGGGAGGCCCCGATGACCCCGCTGCGCTACCCGCTCATCCGGTTCGCGCCGGACTCGCACCCGCCTGAGCCCGCCGACGTACCTCCCACGCCGGAGCATCTGTGCGTCCGTGACGTGATGCGAGTCCTGCAGTTCGCCGACCCGCACGCCCCCGTCGTCATCGTGGACCCCGACGGTTTCTACCACGGCCGGTTCACGATCCGCGAACGGACCCACGCCGTCATCTTGGAGGCAACCGGATGACCGACACCATGAGCACCAGCGAAGTCAGCCTCGCGACCCACGCCACGCTGCGCCAACTCGACACATGGTGCACCGCTGGGTACGTGCCAGGCCAACCGACGAAGATCGGGTCCGGGTACCGACGCCGCTGGACCGCCGATGACGTAGACGAAGTGCACCGACTGATGAAGGTTGCATGGTGCGTCGCTCCGCTCACAGGCCAAGGGTCGGGCGGACTCGGAGAGACGATGCGCCGCATCGAGGACACCTACGGGCTGCTGCCATGACCGCCGCTGACCTCGCCCAAGAGCTCGTCGCCGAGCAATTTCGCCGCCACGCCATCGAGACGGAGCGCGACGTGCTCCGCGCTCAGCTTCGTGAAACGGTCGACGATCTCGTCGCTCTCCGCACTGACCACTGGATGCTGAGCGCCCTTGTCGAGGCCGAAGCCCCCGAGCTGTTCGCCCGCTACATGGCGGGAGAGATCGCGGCCCAGGGATCACCTGGGCCGACGCGTCGGGAGCTGGACCGAGGCTGCCACCTGACCACCAATCGACAATCAGGAGACTCACAATGAACGTCCGTTCCGTTCTCAGCTTCGCCGCCGGCATCGCGTTCCTCGCCGCTCTCGGCCTCGGCCCGGCACCCGAAGCCTCCGCCCAGGTGATCCCAGGCCCGTGCCCCTCGTGCGATGAGCACAACGCCCGACCCGGCCAAGGCCCCGGCATCTGGACCACCAGCCACATGTGTGACGCGGCCACCGGCCAAGGCATCCTCCGTGTCGTGCTCGGGAACCGCACCAACCGGCCCGTCCCGTTCACGCTGACCGGCGAGACGGCCAACGGTGTGACCGAGGTCCACTCGGGCAGCATCCCCGCCGCGGCCAACGGCCAGCCCGGCCTCGTCTCGGTCATCTTCCACGACATGGACATGGACCAGCGGATCACCCTCGGCCGCGTGATCGACGGCCAGAACCGTGGGCCGGCGACGTTCCTGTGCCCCTGCCCGCCACCCCCCTCGACCACGACGCCCCCCTCGTCGTCGTCGAGCGTGCCCGGCACCACGACCCCGCCCGTGTCGTCGGTGCCGGGCACACCCACCGCCACTGCCAACACGCTCCCCGCCACCGGCGGTGACCTGTCCGGGCCGATCGTCCCCGCCGGCATCGCCCTGCTCGCCGTCGGCATCATCGTCGCCGCCATCACCCGCCGCCGCACCGACACTGAGGCCAACTGAATGAGCGGCGAGACGCGCCGCGACCGCTGGGGTCGCTACCTCGTGATGCCTCCCGACGGTGGCAAGCCCGTGGGGTACACGCGGGCCACCACGATCGCCAAAACCCTCGACAGTGAGGGCGGGCTGATCGCCTGGAAAGCGACCATGACCGTCACCGGGATGATGCGCCGCCCCGGCCTACGAGCCCGCTGGGATGCCCTCTGCGCGCAACATGACTCCCCGTGGTACTCCGACGCCAAAGACGAGTGCCGGAAACTCGTCGAGGAATGCGCCGAAGCGGGCGGCTCGACTGACCGGGCCGAGATCGGCACCGCCCTCCACGCCCTCGCCGAACTTGTCGACCTCGGCACGACCCTCACCATCGACACCCCGTCGATGGCCGTCGACATCACCGCCTACAAGCAGACCATCACAACGGTCGGCATCACCTACGACCCCGCCGGGATCGAAGCGTGCGTCGTCCTCGACGGCTACCAGGTCGCCGGCACCGCGGACCGGTTGGTCGCCTACCTTCCCGGCTACGAGCTGCCGCTCGTCGCCGACCTGAAAACCGGGACCGATCTCCAGTACGGGTGGCAGGCGATCGCCGTGCAACTCGCCTGCTACGCCCACGCCGACGCGATCTACCGCCAAGGCGAAGCCGTCGACGGCTCCCAAGACGAACGCCTGCCGATGCCACAAGTGGACCTCGAACAGGCGCTCGTCATCCACCTGCCGGCCGGTGAGGCCCGCTGCGAACTTCACCTGGTGGACATCGCCGCGGGGTGGGAAGCGTTCCAACAGTCAATATGGGTTCGCTCGTGGCGGACACGCAGGGATTTGGCGAGACCGATGACCGTCGAGCGAACCGCCGTCGCTCCGGTCGTCGCGGTGGGAGCAGCCGAAGGCTCACCGGCTGCTCCCACCATCAACCGCGACAGCCTCATCAACCGCATCAAAGCCCACCAGGCCACCGACGATGGCGACGCGTTCATGCTCGCCCTTTCACGCCAATGGCCTGCCGGCATCCCCACCTTCCGCAGCGACCACGCCCACACGTTGGCCGAGCTCGAACTGATCGGCCAGGCCGTCACCGCCGCCGCGGCCGACATCGACGCCCCGTTTCTGTCCGAGGATTCGCCGCCGGCTAACCCCATCCCCCGGGGTGAAGGGGAACCTGCGCCACGCCGTGGCGTCAACACCGCTTCCATGGGCGGTGAAGGTTCCCCGCCGGCGACGGAATACGCCACCCTCCCGATCTGCGAAGCCGTCATCGCGATGCTTCAGGAACTCCCCGCGGACACGCTCGCCGCCATCACCCCGCAACTCAAAGCCGCCGGGGTCCCCAACCTCCGATCCGGCAAAGCCACCTACGAACACATCGAACTGGTCACCGCCACCCTCGACCAGCTCACCCCCGCCTGAACCAACCCAAGCAACCAAAGCAGAAAGCAGCCCAACCATGACCATCGACCAGTCCGCCCAACAACTCCTCGAAGGCGGCGCACCAGCCGCCAAGTTCCCCGAGAAGGGCACCGTCGTCCGCGGCACCGTTGTCGCCGCGGTCGCCCAACAGGCCCGCGACATGGACACCGGTAAGCCCAAGTTCTGGGACGACGGCAACCCTGTCATGCAACTCGTCATCACGTTGCAGACCGACGAGCGTGACCCGAAGATCGACGCCGACGACGGGCAGCGTCGCGTGTTCGCCGGCGGGAAGATGCTCGCCGCGATCCGTCTCGCCGTGCAACGCTCCGGCGGGAAGCTCGACGTAGGCGGCCGTCTCGCCGTGAAGTACACCGACGATGGCGAGGCCACCAGGCGTGGGTTCAACCCACCGAAGCTGTACGCCGCCCAGTACGAGGCCCCGGCGATCAACGCCGGCGGGCTGCTCGACGAGCCTGCCAAGCCTGAACCGGACGACATCTTCTGATGTGGACCGTCGGCCACCACGGGGGCGGCTGGTGCCTCTACCACACCACGGATGGGGTGACGAACCTGGCCGCTGGCTTCGGCGCGAATGACGCGGGCAAGCAGCTCGCCATCCGGTGCCGTGACCTGCTCACCACGTTCGGTCTCGTCCCGCTCCCGTTGCCGGAAGGCATCGACCAGTGACCGGCAAGCAGTGGGTGACCTACCGGATGGCTGACGGGTCAGCCATCTACTGCGACTACGGCTGGGTGGATCGTGTGGACTTCTTCGAGGGTGCCGAACCACCGTGCGAAGTGGTCAAAGAGACGTGGAAGCTGGTCGCGTCCGAAACGATCTGGCTACCCCACCCACCTGACGAGGACGACCGATGACCGGCAGCGCCAAGCGCAAAGGCGACGCAGCCGAACGGGAGATCGCCGCCATCCTCACCGACCTTCTCGGCCACGACGTGACCCGCAAGCTCGGCGCGGGCCGGGCGGAGGACACCGGCGACCTGTACGGCATCCCTGGCACGGTCGCTCAGGTCGCGTGGTGGCCGTCGAAAGGCACGTTGCGGGCCGTCAGAGAGAAGCCTGTCGAGTGTGAGCAGCAGCGGATGAACGACGGCGCACCCTTCGCGGTGACGTTCGTGCGGCTCGTCGGCGGGGTGTGGCGGGCGGTGCTCACCCCCGAACAGTGGGCCGTCTACCACCAGGCCGTGGTGGGCGAGGCGGACAGATGACCCGACCGCGGCTCCTCGATCTGTTCTGCGGGGCGGGTGGCGCAGCGATGGGTTACCATCGCGCCGGTTTCGACGTGGTAGGCGTCGACCACAACCCGCAGCCCCGCTACCCGTTCGAGTTCCACCAGGCCGACGCGATGAGCTTCCCGCTCGACGGGTTCGACGCCATCCACGCATCCCCACCCTGCCAGGCATACAGCGCCGGCACCGCGAACCTGCGCGCCGCCGGCAAGACGTACCCGGACCTGCTCGCGGCGACACGCGAACGGCTCGCCGCCCAGGCCGCGCCGTGGGTGATCGAGAACGTGCCGGGTGCGCCGATGCGATGCGACGTGATGCTCTGCGGCTCCATGTTCCGCCTCCCCGGACTGATCCGCCACCGCTGGTTCGAGCTCTCAACCGGCCCCCCGCCCTGCTGCTCCCCACCTGTAACCACATCGGCTTGCAGGACATCGACGTGCCCGCCAGGGTCGGGAAGCGCCGCCACGCGTCCCCGTCGGCGCGTGTCCCCGCAAGACGGATCGTCTCGGTGGTCGGCAGCGGCGTCGCCTCCGGTTGTCGCTGGTGGAAGCATGACAGGCCCAAAGGGGTCACCTGGAACGAGCTGTGCAAACAGGCGCTGGGGATCGACTGGATGAGCCGCGCCGAGCTATCCCAAGCCATCCCGCCCGCCTACACCGAACTGATCGGCGGATTACTCATCGACACGTTGGAGCGTGCCAGGTGATCACGTCGGATCAGGTCGCCAACACGGCGTTCAAGCTGCACGCCGCCGCCCAAGGCCCCGAAGGCACCAACAGCCGGGTGATGGTCCGCCGCGACCTCCTCACCGACGCAGCCTACCTGTTGGCCGACCTCGACGCCGAACGGACCGACCTGCGCCAGATCGGGGTGCTCATCGACGGTACCGAGTTCGTCCCGCTCGACCTGATCCGCTCGCCGTTCGCCGTTCCGCCCGGCCACTCATGCGTAGCGGTCTACGTCAACGCCGAACGGACGGGCGGCTGATGGCGCGTTGCGGAACTGTCAGCGCCTACATCGACGGGTGCCACTGCGAGCGATGCCGCGAAGCCGCGAAGCTCCGCTACCGGCGCATCCGCGCAGCGCGGCGTCGATACGACCCGAGATGCAGCTTCCCCTGCATCCTCTGCAACGACTGGTTCCGCACCACGGCCGGCCGCGACCAGCACGAGACCAAGGTGCACAGATGACCGCCTCCCCTGTGCTCGCGGCCGAGACGTGGCCCACCAACGGCCACCTCATCGCCGACGTGGCCCGCCTCTACCTCCGCCCGGACGACCTTGTGCTCGACCCGACTTGGGGTCGCGGCAAATGGTGGACCCGCTACCAGCCCGCCCGGTTGATCCGCCACGACCTCCACACCCTCGACGGTATCGACTTCCGCAACCTCCCCGAAGCCAACGGCTCGTTCGACGTTGTGGCGTTCGACCCTCCGTACGTCGCGATGGGGGGCCGCACCACAAGCGGGCTCGGGCAGATGATGGACGCCTATGGGATGCGCGACGCTCCCGCCACCCCCCAGCAGCTCTGGAAGGTCATCGTGGATGGGCTCGACGAGATCAACCGCGTGTTGAAGCCCCGTGGGCTGCTGTTGATGAAGTGCCAGGACTACGTTTGGTCCGGTCGGCTCCAACCCGTCACCTACTGGGCGATCGATATGCAAGCGTTCTACGACTGCGAGCTCGTGGACCGGTTCGAGCACGTCACCAAGCCCCGGCCCCAGCCGACAACCAACCGTGACGGCACCCCCCGCCGTCAGGTTCACGCCCGCCGCAACCTCTCCACGTTGCTCGTCTTTCGGAAGGCCTGCTCGTGACCGTCCGCCATCCGATCGACCCGGCCTGCGGCCATCACGTCGCCCGGCGAGGCGACCGGTGCGCCTGCCGGCCCCTCACACCCAACAGCCCGACCACCCCCGACCTGGGTACTCGCTGCCGGTACTGCACCATCGGCACCATGCGACCCCGCGCCATCATCGACGCCGCCTGCTGGGCGACGTGTGACCGGTGCGGCACCAGCCGATACATCACCCCGACGAAGCGCCCCGGAGAGACAACATGAACCTCACCCCGCAACTCTCCACCCCGGACTCAGCGGCACGCACCAAAGCCCGACGCGCCGCTCAAACCCGATGCGTCAACTGCCAACTCCCGCTCGGCAAAACGGAACGCGGCATGTTCTGCGAACCATGTCGCTCCGCCCGCCGAGCCCGCCTCACCCGACGACAGAACAGGAACACCCGATGATCCGACGCATCCTCGCCGCCGCCGCCCTCATCATCGGGTTCACGACCCCAGCGTTCGCCGCCACCACAACCGGCGTGGACCCGTACCCGTATCACATCAAGCTGCAATCAGGGAACTGCCGCGCTGAGTTCGACTGGCTCACCTCCGACAAGGCGATGCTCAAGATGGTGTCGAGCACCGGCACCTGCCGCATGATCAGCCTGAAGGTATACGGCAAGCCCGACACCGGGTGCACCTGTGGTCCGGTTCCGAGCGGCGGGAACGGACCCACGGTCCGCAAGACGTGGCCGCTCGCGTTCACCTCGATCACATCGTCGGTGACCCGCAAGGGCTGGTCCGCCAACATGGCGTACGTCCAGCTGCAAGACACCAGCCTGGACGACTGGCTCATCGACATCTACGGGAACGTCTATTGATGATGACACGGCCCGATCTGCACGTCCAACTGACCTGCCCACGCTGCGCCGGCGACCTCGTGTGGAACGTCGCGAAGCCAACCCCGACGAAGGTGCTCGCCGTGGGGAAGTGCACCGAATGCCATCAGGAGGCCGTGTTCGAGGGACGGCTAGCGTTGGTCGCCCGATGAACACTGTCGTCCTTGTTCCCCGCCGCCCCGACCACGGCGAACGTGACGCCTTATGGGAGTTCTGCCGGCCGATATGGGAGGCCCGCGGTTGGCCGATCCACGAAGGCCACCACGGCCCGGATGAAGGCCCGTTCAACCGGGCGCGTGCCGTGAACCGGGCCGCGCGGGCCGCAGGCGCGTGGGATGTGGCGCTCATCATCGACGCCGACATCTGGGTGCCGGAACATCGAGCACGGCTTGCGGTCAAGCGGGCAACGGCGACAGGCCAGCTCTCCTATGCACACACGGCATGGTGGGGTACCACCGGGGTGACGTGCGCCGACTTGCTTGCCGGCCGCCTCGACCTTGACGACTGGGATGCCTGGCCCGACGACGCGTGGCACGTACGCAACCCACTATCCAACTCGTGCTGCCTCGCCGTCCGCCGCGACCTGTGGGATCGCATCGGCGGTTACGACGAACGGTTCCAAGGGTGGGGCGGTGAGGACTGGATGTTCTACGACGCCGCTGTCACCCTTGGTGGGGCGGCTTGGCGGCCCAGCCCGGAACCTGTCATCCATCTGTGGCACCCGTTGACCGACGAGGCACGAGCGGCGCACGCCGGGCAACCCAACGTGTTGCACGACGCGAACGTGGCGCTTGGGAAACGGTGGAACGCCGCGACTGGGAACCGGCGGCGCATCCTTGCCCTCATCGCCGAAGCCGCCGCAGCGAAAGAGCAGCCGTGAGCACGCCGCCCGATGTTGAACTGAGCTCCGCCGACCGCGCATGGATACTCCGATTCGGCGGCCGGATCGAGTGGACCTACACGGTGGACCCGCAACCCTTGCGACCGCCCGACCCAGCAAACAGGCACACCCTGCGATGGACAGGGATTGTCGTTCACGACGACCGCCGAGTGACGTGGCGTGAACGTCGCCGCCGAAAGGTGGGCCGATGAGCATCCTCCTGGCCGTCACCGCCGACCTGCGCGACGAACACCGCTCCGGCTACCTCGAACGCACCCTCACCAACATCGCCGCGATGGTCACGGGCACCATCGCTCTCCGTGTCCTGTGGATCGACCACGAGGACACCGCAAGCGCCGAAGCCGCCGCCGAACGCTGGGCCCCCGCCGGTTGGACCGTCCGGTGGGCAGGCGGGAGACTCGGCCACGCTGCCACCCGTCGAGCCCTCTGGCAGTCTCTCACCGCCGACGCCGACGATGACCCGACCATCACCCATGTAGCCGGCTGGGAAGACGACTTCCTCGTGACCCGCCCCGTCAACCTCGACGACCTCGCCGCCATCTGCGACGCCAACCCGGACCTCGCCCAAGTCGCCCTCCTACGGCAGCCCTGTTGGGATGAGGAAGCCCGCCCAGGCACCATCCTCGGTCACGACATTCGCCGCTTCACACAAGAGGCCGGCTGGATACGGCACCGGGTCGTGTGGACATGCAACCCATCCGTCTACCACGTGTCGCTCTGCCGCGAAGGCTGGCCCGCCGTACCATCCTCAGAAGCAGTGTTCACCCGCCACCAACGAGCCAAAGGCCGCCACTTCGCCTACCACGGCACGATCGGTGACCCACCAGCGATCGAACACATCGGCGTCGTGTCCACCATGCGCCAATCCATCGAAGCTGGGCTCGAATGAACCTCGCGACGCTCGCCGCGTGGCGGGACACCGGCTGCCCGTGGCGTGCCCGCAGCCGTGAGCTCGTCGCCGCCCAATGGGCCGGCTACGGGCTGCCGATCACCACCGCTGAGCCCGACCCCGGACCGTTCAACCGATCCCAAGCCATCAACCGCGCCGCTCGGCTCGCAGGAGGTTGGGATGTGGCGCTCATCATCGACCTGGACGTACTCATCAGCATCGGCCAGATCGTCTCTGCGATCGAACACACCCACGCCACAGGTCGGGCCGTCGTCGCGTTCGACACACTCCGCCTCATCGACCGGCCCCGCACCGCCCGCATCCACGACGGCGCTCCGCTCCGCCCCGTGGACGGCACCCCGGTGGACGGCCACGTCTCTTGCGCCGTCGCCGTGACACGCGACCTATGGGAAACAGTCGGCGGCTTCGATGAACGCTTCGTCGGTTGGGGAGCTGAGGACCGGGCGTTCTGGGCTGCGTGCAAGACACTCGCCGGGCCCGGCCATCGCATCCCCGGCCCCGCCTACCACCTGTGGCACCCCTACTCCCCGGAACGTGACCGGCGCGCCCCCGGCTGGACAGCGAACGTCATCCTCGCGGACCGCTACCGGATGGCGGGCGCACACTTCGACGGTGGCTACCTGCGACGCACACGCCAACACGCCGACCAGCTCCCCACCGAACCCACCCCCGATGCCATGTGCGCCCTGCTCCGCGAACCAGGCGGGCCGCTCGCACCAAAGGAGGCCCCGTGATCGTCCACCGCGACGGGTACACGTTCCAAGTCACAGATCACCACGATGGCGACGACTTCTGGACCCGTTACTACGAGCACGGATGGGAAGCCGAACAAGCCGCCGTGCTCGACCTCATCCCCGCTGGCGGCACCCTCATCGACATCGGGGCCTGGATCGGGCCGTGGACCATCCCTGCCGCCATCCGAGGCATCCAGGTTGATGCATGGGAACCCGATCCGGTTGCCTACGAACGGCTCACCGCGAACCTGCGCCTCAACCAGCTCAGCAACGTCGCCGTGTGGAACGCCGCCCTCGTCCCCGACGACAAGTCGCAGCTCGTCCTGCGAGCCCAAAGCGATGTGTGGGGAGGATCGAACAGCGGCCGCTGGGCGCAAGGCACCATCACTCGCATCGTCCCCGCCATACGCATCAGCAGCGCCCTGGACCCCGGCGCGTTCGTGAAGATGGACGTAGAAGGCGACGAAATCGACCTGTTCCCCATCGTCGCCGCCGCACACCACAACTGTCACGTGTCACTACACCAACCCCTGGCCCGTCTCGCCGGAGACACCGCCGATTACCGGGCCATCCTCCAATCGTCATTCGCCCGTTACCGCACCCTCATCATCGACAGCACCGAGATCACCCCAGACGCCATCCCCTACGACCAACTGTGCTCGATCACATGCCTCACCTGACCGGCGAAGGATGGATCGCTCATCAACGGGCCTGCGCCCGGATCGTCGCCTTCCTCGACGCCTGGGACCGCCTCGGCGGGTACGCCG
>WPCI01302881.1_pt1 | contig 10834 bp, 22 predicted proteins | sample 5399871 | NCBI WGS metagenome assembly WPCI01 (sample SAMN12869469, study PRJNA574797) | sludge metagenome | isolation source: wastewater treatment of pH7 | place: China:Beijing | collected 2019-05-20
AGATACCGCACGGCCTGCGTGCTACTATCATTGAGCCGCCACACATGGGAGTAGCTACCCGTGTGCATGCTATCCCTGTTTGGCTTGGCGGCAAATCATCTTATAACAGGGCAAAACTTAACAGGGAGTCATGGCATGTCAAATGCTATCGTAAACCGCATCCGCTCGGCAGACCTGCCGCCAACCGAAAAGTTTATCCTCTGGATCATCTCTGATATTGCAAATGATGCAGGATTTACTGCTGACTACGCGCCAATCCCGCGCCTACAAAAAGAGTCTGGCTTTAGTCGGCAGACGGTGATCAGCGCAATTAAGCGGCTAGAGGATCAAAACATCATCAAAGCTGATCGCTCAAATGGTCGTCTAACCGCCTACTCAGTCAATCCAGATTACAACATCATTGTATCCAAACCAGTCAACCTGTTAGACGGGTATAACAGCTATACGGGTCAAACTGTCATGCAAACCAGTCTAACTGATCAAGGCAACCAGTCTAACTGGCATGCGCAACCCGTCAAGGAGGTTGACTCTATCCATCATATCCATCATATCCCTCTTATCCCACAAACGCCCGATGCTGAAAAAACCGAAAAACAAGACAAGCCAAAAAAACAAAAACCACGACTAACGGCAATGCCAAAGGATTTTGAGTTGTCGGTATCGCCAGCAGTCAAAGCATGGGCAGAAAAGAACGGTCATACGAACCTAGAAGCTCACCTTGAGCACTTTGTTGGTTATGCAAAAGCACGAGGGGCAACATACGCAAACTGGGATCAAGCTTTGATGAATGCTATTCGTGGCGATTGGGCAAAACTGAAGGGCAAGACTTGGCAACAACCTAGCCAACCAGCACAACCAGCAGTTGAGCCACTGACCCAACCAATCAAACACAAATACGCTACTCACGACACCGTAGCAGACCCCGCAGCGTTAGCACGCCTGCGCAGCATGTTGTAAGGACACGACCATGATTAATTTGTCAGATGTTAGTTTTGAGCAAGCTACACTAGCCGCACTTATGTCGATTGATGCAGCTTATGATGAGGTGTGCGATAAATTACACACCGAGTCATTTTTAGCAGAGCGTCACAAAGCTATTTTTGAAGCGATTACAGCCCTCAAAAAAGAGAGTGGTAGGGTAGATGCCATTTTGGTCATGGAGTGGCTAGAATCGCGTAAAAAGCTAGCTGTAGCGGGTGGTCAGCAGTACCTCATGGATTTGCTCGCTAACTCACCGGCTAGTTTGTTTAATGTCGGGCTTTATGTTGACCGGATGAACGATCTTGCTATACGCCGATCAAGCAAAGAAGCACTGATCAAAGCGCAGGATCAACTGATCCATAATCCTGATCGTTCGGCAACCGATGTAGTGAGCGACGTTATCAGTCAACTCACTAGCGCGACCAGTTTTGACAGCGAATCAGACGCGGTCGAAATGAAAGATGCACTCGCTGCACAACTTGAGCACATGCAGTGGCTTGCTGAAAATCCGGATGGCTGCTTTGGTGCAAAGACCGGATTTATTGAGCTGGATAATCTGATCGGCGGGATGGCAGCCGGTGATTTGATTATCGTCGGCGCTCGCCCGTCGATGGGGAAAACCACGTTTGCTATGAACGTCGTGGAACATGCTGCATCGTCAACAAACGACCCATGGCTGGTCATCTCGCTTGAGATGCCGACTTTGCAGCTCACGCAGCGTATCGTATCGTTTTGCGGCGGAATCCCGCTCAACAACATCAAGTCAGGCCGATTGAGCGAGGATGAGCTGACGCGGTACGGTGGTGCGTTGGCGCGACTATCAACCACACCGATCTCTTTCAACGACCGTGGCAGCCAGACGCTCGCTGAGATCCGTAGGCAGGCAGTGGCGCTCAAACGCAAACATGGCAAAGTGGGCGGAATTATGGTGGATTATATCGGCCTAATGGGTGGCATCGACCCAAACAACAAGGTCAACACCATTGCCGAGATTAGCAAGGGGTTGAAGGCATTGGCCAAGGAGCTAAAGTGCCCAATTATCGCGCTATCACAGCTTAATCGCTCACTAGAGAGCAGACCCAACAAACGCCCTGTCATGTCGGATTTGCGAGAATCGGGCGCGATTGAGCAGGATGCGGACATCATCATGTTTTTGTATCGTGATGAGGTGTATCACCCTGATACGCAGGCTAGAGGGGTGGCTGAGGTGATCGTGGCAAAACAGCGTAACGGCGCTATCGGCAAAGTCGCGCTGGGTTTTGAGGGGCAGTACAGCCGGTTTACAAATTTGATGGGTAGTTATCAGGGTGTTGATCATGACTAGCGTAGATATTGCGGCTGATCAATTTTTGTGCTTGATGCAGCACAACACGGGTTTTTGTGATGTGCCACACTCGCTTGGCCGGCTGAAAAAAGGCGATGCTGTCGAATTTGCTGGTTTTAGTTTTGTTGTGTTTGGTGTGGTTGCCGGTTCGGTGTCGGATCGGGTTTGGTTAAAAAAGGGATAAGCGATGGATGACAGCAAACTACAGGCAATCCGCGACCGACTGCCACACTTAACAATCACCGCACCTGATGGATTTACCGACCCCAAAACCGAGCGCCTGTCCTACGCGGTGGCAAAATACAGTCAAGCGGTCGAAACGGACGGGCAGTGGTGGCAATCGTGGGATGTGGTGCGGGATTTGATTTGTGCGGGCTTAGCATGTCCGCCGAACACCGCCGATGCGTGTTTGAATGAGCTTTGCAAGCAGGGCAAGTTTGAGCAACGTGATGGAAAGATCAAAATTAGGCTAGACAATAGTCTATAAGTGTGGCAGTATTCTGTTGTTCCCGATCAATTCCGAATCGGGTGGGAGTGTAAAAAATGTTGAAATCAGAACAGATCAACGAACTGAGTGCGGCGCTTGCCAAGGCTCAATCTGAGATCGAAAACGCAAGCAAGAACGCAGCAAACCCGCATTTTAAAAGCAAGTACGCCGACCTAGCCGAAATCCTGAACACGGTTCGCCCCGTGTTTAGCGCACACGGCTTAGCTATCGTGCAAATGCCGAGCTTTGAAAGCGGTATTGCTCATGTCGAAACCCTACTGACTCACAGCAGTGGCCAATGGATCAGCAATGTGTGCAGCGCACCTGTTGGCAAGCAAGACGCGCAAGGCGTTGGTAGCGCAATCACCTATCTGCGTCGTTATAGCTTGGCAGCGTTTGCAGGCGTGGCTCAAGAGGATGACGATGGCAATAGCGCCGTAGGAAAACATGCGCCACAACAGCAGGCAGCAAAGCCGCAGCAGCAACCAATGACCGCCGAAATCATGGAAAAGGCTGCACAGTCGATCCGTGACGGCAAGGCAAATGTGCAGCGTATCGCTAAAGCCTACATCCTGAGCGATGAACAGCGAGCGGCGCTGATCGCTATTGAAACCCAAGCACTTGCGGAGCAACAAGCATGAAAGGCGTAAACAAAGTGATCCTAGTGTGTACGCTAGGCCAAGACCCTGAACTAAAAACCTTTGGCAATGGTGGGCAGATTGCCAACGTATCGGCAGCGACATCTGAGTCATGGACTGACAAAAACACGGGTGAGCGTAAAGAACAGACCGAATGGCATCGGCTTGTTTTTAATGGTCGCTTGGCTGAGGTGGTGCAGCAGTATCTGCGCAAAGGCAGCAAAATCTACGTTGAGGGCAAGCTGTCTACGCGCAAATGGACAGATCAGAGCGGTCAGGATCGCTATGTGACTGAGATCAAATGCGACCAGATGCAAATGCTTGACAGCAAGCCGCAGGATAGTGGCGGTCAGCGTCAACAGCAAACGCGTTCACAGCCGCACAGCCGCAAAGCCGTCATGACGAACTAGATGATGCTCTCCCTTTCTGATCAAAATCAACAACATACGCGCCTAAGTGATTAGGCGCACGAGGACACACCATGAACCTATACGACTACGGCGACGAACTCGCCGCCAAGATTGCAGCCGTCCAGCAGATGATTGAGGACGGCGAGGACGTGGAAGGCGAAGCGGTGCAGGCTGCTTTGCGTGACATGGTGAGCGCAGAAGGCGACTTGCACGCCAAAGCTGCAAACGTGGCGCTGTATATCCGCGAATTGAAGGCGCAGGCCGAAGCAGTCAAGGCCGAACAGGATCGGCTAGCGAAACGCCGAGCGAGCCTTGTGCGGCGTGCTGAGAGCCTGACCGATTATCTGCTGGGCGCATTGCAGCAACACGGCATTGAGCAGGTTAAAACGCCGATAGTCACGGTGTCGGTGCGTATCAATCCGTGGTCTGTCGAAGTGACGGACGTAAAGGCATTGCCGCCCGAATATCAGACGATCAAAGTTGAGCCGAACAAAAAGGCGTTGTTAGCTGCGCGTGAGTCGGTGCAATTTGATGGCGTGACATATCAAAAATCCATCAGCTTGCGTATCAGCTAATCAGTAAAACTGATTGTACTTAACGCGCAAAACCAGCAAGAATCCATGTGTGGCTAGGGTAGCTCCCGACAAACGCGAAACGTCTAGCGCGTCGCCACACTCAACACTAGACGAAACCTAAGACGAGGTTTGTATGTTCAAGTTTATTTTATTCGCGTGCCTGATCACTAAAGGCGGTACGCATCAAGAGTGCGCACCAAGCGCAGTTTATCAAACCAAAGCCGAATGTTATGCAAGCGCCGCAGTCGTTGAAGATGACGCGATGGCGGACGGGTTTTTTGTGGCTGCTGTGTGTGTTGAGGTGGAGTGATGGCATGGCTATTCAGCAAAGCACTATGCGAGAGCTTGCATTGTTTGCCGGAGCAGGCGGCGGAATTCTCGGCGGAAGCGCGGCGCAATCAACCGAGCTTAACTCACATCGCTCGTGGTGGGGTTCAGACCCAGCCGACGACCCTGAATCCAGACTGGGTCGAATGGCTCATGGGGTGGCCAATCGGGTGGACAGACTTAAAGCCATTGGCAACGGACAAGTACCGCTTGTGGCTGCAACAGCATGGAGGATTTTGAATGATTAATCAATTTATCGACCTGCTACGCGCATGGTTAAGCCTGAGTATCGGCACGGTCAAGCAATTGGCGGCGGTGTCGGGCTACAAAGCCAACACGATCCGAAAGTGGTTGAGCGGCTATAGAGAGATGGATGGGTTTGTCGCAGATGTACTGCTGACAAGCATGGGTGTGATTGAGCAAAAACTGATGGGGTGTGGGAAATGAGCATTGATACAAACAACAGCGCATCGACGCGCACTGTGGTGGATTGGGATGATGCGCCGGAGGGTGCGACGCACTCTTTGATAAAAGATAGTGGTGTTGCTTGGTTTAAATTTAAGGACGACAACTCGTTTCCGAACACTTGGAAGGACGGCGAATGGAAAAATGTTCGCCTGCCCACTCGCGAATTAACGCCAAAGCCAAAACAACCCAAAACCCTCACCCAAGCTGTGTTTGACGGGTTGCCGAGTGAGTATCGGTGGGCTGCTGTTGATAGCGAAGGGCGAGCTTATGCGCATAAGTGCACGCCAAAAGGCGCGACGGCAGCATATTGGTTGTGTGTTCGTGGCTGTGGAGCTTATTTGATTGGCGGAGGCTACGACACAACCGACTGGCAAAACAGCCTGATTGAGCGCGAAACGGTAAATCCCGTATCGGAACAAAATCAACCAGTTGAGCGCAAACATTCGCACTACTTCAAAGACGTATCAGGCGTTGATCAGATCGACCTATATCACGTCGCCAAACTGTACGAAATCAACGATCCTGCATTGTTCCACGCATTCAAAAAGATTGCGTGTGCAGGCAAGCGCGGTGCAAAAGATCAGGCGCAGGACGTGCAAGAAGCGATTGATGCGTTGAAACGGTGGCAGGAGTTGAACAAATGATGCGAAGAAAAAAAGATTTTGGTTTGCTTGTTCGCATGCTGTCGGCATATATAACAGGCATCAGCGCGAAAGACCTTGCTGTTACTGAGGGTATTACGCGCTTTAAGGCTCACGAAGTTCTGAAGGATGCCATCAAGTGTATGGATGCTGACTTGTGGAATCTTGAGCGAAACGGATGTGTGCATGTTGCGCATTTGCGCAGACTAAGACAATACGAAGTTTACTGGCAAGAGCGTGTTTTGATGTGGGTTAATGCGCTTGACAAGCATCAAGAATATAAATCCGCTAAATATTTTGGGTTTGGTGGCGGCTGTGGAGATTGCCCAAACAAAACAGATGAGGTGTGCTGTGGCCAAGCAGTTTAAGTTTCCGACTCTCGCTAATGTGATTGAATTGGCGGAGTGTCATGGTGCTGATGTGTCTGCAATTGAGTTGGCGCGGATGCATAAACGCGGCGAGTTTGGCGACAAGGCGGCGAGTGAGTTGTGGCCTAATGCTATGCCGCGATACTTTGCCATGGTGACAGGCCGGACGCGATATGACGGCGCACCCTGCAAGCACTGTGGCGGTACGTTGCGGCATGTAGCGTCTAGGACATGTGTGCCGTGCCACTTAGAGTACAAGCGCGGAAAGTTTGCCAAGTCAAGCAATTGGCACGCGGAAAACCGAGAGTATCTGCGCAATTATTTGCGGGCGTGGCGGGCGAAACGGAAGGAGCAGGCGGTATGAACCACGTCGAAATGATGCGTTTGGCTGAGTCTGTGGCGCTGCAAAGCCCATGCGCTGATCGCAAAGTAGCCGCGACTATTGTGCGGGCTGGCGAGACACAGCCCGAATCAACCTGCAACACCATAGCTTTAGACGACTCAAATGACCATCACGCAGAGGCGCGTTTGATCACTTGGGTATTGGCAATGTTTGGCACGGTCGAGGGCGCAACCATCTACACAACATGCCGCCCTTGTGCTCGATGTACTGCAATGCTCGTGGGTCGTGGGATCAAAGCGGTCTACTACCGCGACAAACAGCCTGAGATGGGGCATCTGCAAGAGTTGGTCAAAGACGGCGCGTATCTCAATAGCGGATGGATTGCAGGTCAGCAGCCGACCGTGCTTGAGCAAGTGCAAAAGACTTGGGCTGATCGGTGGCAGGAGGTGGTTCGGTGATGATCGAGGTTGATGTCCGCAAAGATCAATTCATGTCTTTGATGCAGTGCAACACGGGATTTTGTGACGTGCTGCATAGCATGGGCGAGCTAAAAAAAGGGGATTTGGTCAGCGAGTGCGGATTTGTGTTTGTTGTTGATCGGGTGGTCAAGGGTGATCGTATGGATCGTGTTTGGCTTAAAAAACGGGGGCGGCCATGATCATCCCCGACTATCAACTGCAATCCCTGCGCACGCAGGGTTATGCGCATTATCGAGTGCCGACGAGTGATGCACCGCGTACTAATGAGTTTGTGGATGTGGATGGCAAAGAGTGCCGCGTGCTAATCGTGCGGCATGAGCGCGACGGGTGGAGCAAAGTGTGTGTGACGATTGATCGTCGGTAATGGATCGCCCTATGGCACATGGGCGACAGAGCGGCAAGTATGATATATTTTATCCACACCCCTTTCCCATGCCTTCGGGTGTGGGTTTTTTATTTGGAGTGACGTATGGCAGCGCCAAAGGGTAATCGTTTTTGGGAGATGCGTAGCAGTCACGGACGTAAGCCGATTTTCCATGATGCGGATGAATTGTGGGGTGCGGCCTTTGTGCTATGATCAACAGATGATGATTGGAGGGCGCGATATGCGACAGATTGAGCCGCGAGACACTGACAGCCTAATCCCTTACGCAAATAATGCTCGCACGCATAGCGTCGAGCAGGTGGCTCAGGTTGCCGCAAGCATTAAAGAATTTGGTTTCACTAATCCAGTGCTAATTGACGAACAGGGAGGGATTGTTGCAGGTCATGGCCGCGTGATGGCAGCTAAGAAACTAGGGCTTGCCGAAGTGCCTTGTATCGTCTTGGATGGACTGAGCGAAGCGCAGAAAAAGGCTTACATCATTGCAGACAACAAGCTGGCACTGAATAGCGGCTGGGACGCTGACATACTTAAAGTCGAGATGGAGCGACTAGGCGAGCTTGGTTTTGATCTGAGTCTAACGGGCTTTGATGATATTGAGCTGGGCAATATGTTTTTGGATGGCGAAGACCTAACCGAGCCTGATTCCAGCACCAAAGAAATCGACACAGACGAATACGAAATGTCATGTATTTGTCCAAAATGTGGATTCGAATTTGATGACAAATAAGCCTGATTGCGCGTGGAACTTAGTCGACCTTGAAGCCATTAAAAAGAACGGCGTGAAGGTTATGAGTACGTTTGCCTGCGGCGGCGGCTCAAGCATGGGGTACAAGCGGGCAGGATGCACAATAGTTGCAGCAAACGACATTGATCCAGAAATGGCATGGCATTACAAGCGCAACTTGAATCCTCCTCTGTATTTTCTTTGCCCGATTGGTGAATTGCTGACTAAAGATCTGCCGCCTGAGCTTTACGATTTAGATATTTTGGACGGGTCACCGCCGTGCAGCACGTTTAGTATGGCGGGCAGTCGTGAAAAGTCGTGGGGCAAAGATAAGCATTTTAGAGAGGGTCAAGCAAAGCAAGTACTGTCCGATCTGTTTTTTGACTATCTTGATTTAGTCGGTAAGCTACGGCCAAAAGTGGCAATCGCTGAAAACGTAAAGGGCATGCTGATCGGCAACGCCAAGGGCTACACCAAGATGGTGATGGCGCGATTCAAGGAGCTGGGCTACCGTCCCCAGCTATTCCTGTTGAATGCTGCTGATTGTGGCGTACCACAACGGCGCGAGCGGGTTTTCTTTGTTGCGATTCGTGGCGATATTGACGCGCCAAAACTAGAGCTAGCGCCGCAACACCGATGGATTAGCGCGGGTGAGGCGACCAGTGATGTACAGGTTCTGACTGATGAAGAAAAGCATGATTCAAGGCCGAGAGAGTCTGACCTGTTGTGGTGGAAAGATACTCCGCAAGGTGAAAGCTACGGGAAAGCAGTTGCCAAAGTGAGGGGCAAGGAGTCGCTGTTCCAGCATGCTAGGCTGCACCAATCGCGGCCAGCCCCAACCCTATCAGCAAACTCCCATGTTTTTACACATTGGAGCGAATGCAGGAAGCTTACCTACCGCGAATGGAAGCGCCTTGGAAGCTTCCCCGACGACTACCACGCCAAAACAGACAAGATTGGCAAATACATGATTGGCATGAGTGTACCACCTAAGATGACTGAGCAAGTGGCGCGGGCTGTTTGTGAGCAGTGGCTAGGAGTGATTTATGACGACTAACAAAGGCGGGCAGCCACAAAAGACGCTAACACCTGAGCAAGTGGCCGAGGTGTCTACGCTTGCGGCCGTGTTAAATCAGGATCAGATTGCAGATTATTTTGGGATAAGCCGACCGACATTTGCTGCAATCTGTGAGCGACAGCCTGAGGTATTTTTGCAGTATAAAAAAGGTAAGGCGCGGGCTATCGGCACAGTAGCCAAAGGTTTGCTGCAGAAGGCACGCGATGGCGATACAGCAAGCGCTATCTTTTACCTTAAAACTCAGGCGGGGTGGCGTGAAACCGCGCAAGCCGAGCCAGTTAAAGATGATTCAGAGATTACAATCACAGTCATTCGGGCGTCAAAAAATGAATCTTGAGATGATGCTGACAGACCCTCAAGAGGAGTTTGTGTTTAGCGACGCGGAGTTTCCGCTTATCGTTGCAGGTTTTGGTGCGGGCAAGTCTGAGGCGTTGATCAAACGCTCCATCCTGCAAAAGTTGCGTTATCCTGATCTTGACCAAGGTTATTTTGCGCCCACGTTTGATCTTATTCGCTTAATTGCTTGGGATCGCTATCAAAATATCTTAAACGAATGGGGAATCCCGTTTGAATCAAATAAGTCTGACCGCACTATAACGGTGATGGGGCGCGGAAAGATTGTATTTCGTTCGATGGATAAGCCGGACGGGATTGTTGGTTTTGAAACGGCAGACAATGTTATTGACGAGTTAGACACGCTCAAGACGGATCATGCACAAAATGCGTGGAACAAGATTATCGCCCGTGGTCGGCAACGCAAGCCGGACGGCAAACCAAATACAAGCGCAGTGGGGACAACACCAGAAGGCTTTCGGTTTTGCTATGACCGATGGGTGCGCAATGGCGGCGGCAATTACCAACTGTATCGGGCCTCTACATCATCTAATCCATTTTTGCCCGATGGCTATGTGCAGGCCTTGCGCGACACCTACCCGCCCCAATTGCTAGACGCATACCTAGAAGGCTTATTTGTCAATCTAGCGGAAGGCGGGGTGTATCCTGAGTTTAACCGCACTCTAAACGGATCGGACGCAATCATTCAGACCCGTGAGCCGCTACACGTTGGCATGGACTTTAACGTGCTCAAGATGGCTGCTGTGGTGTTTGTGGTGCGTGATGGTCTGCCGATTGCAGTGGATGAGTTGACAGGCGTGCGTGACACACCGCAGATGATTGAGTTGATCAAAGAGCGTTACCCTGATCACCATATCACTGTCTATCCCGACGCGGCAGGTCAAGCGACTAGCAGCAAGTCGGCAAGCGTATCAGATCATAATTTGCTGCGGGCGGCTGGTTTTACGCTCAGCGTAAACGGGACAAACCCAAGCATCAAAGACCGCGTGAACGGATTTAATGCGATGATCTTAAACGCTGATGGAGCGCGTCGACTGAAAGTGAATCCCGACAAATGCCCCACGCTGGTTGAAGCCCTTGAGCAGCAAGCGTATGATAAAAACGGAATGCCGGACAAGCAAGGCGGTTTTGACCACGTCACTGATGCAGCCGGTTACTTCCTCGCTAAACGCTATCCACTCGCCCGCCCACCGCTCAAAGTGAGCAAGTCATTACTGAGCCGCGTATGAAAAAGACCAAGCCCAACTTTATC
>WPCI01166164.1_pt1 | contig 10831 bp, 8 predicted proteins | sample 5399871 | NCBI WGS metagenome assembly WPCI01 (sample SAMN12869469, study PRJNA574797) | sludge metagenome | isolation source: wastewater treatment of pH7 | place: China:Beijing | collected 2019-05-20
ATAAAAGAGGTTGCAAAGCAGGTAAAAAAACATAATCTCTCCCTCGTGCTCGACCCTGTAATGGCTGCTGAAGCCGGAGGAGACCTGCTGAAAAAAGAAGCCCTTTCAGTCCTTATTAAAGAACTGTTACCTCTCTGCAAGGTTACAACTCCAAACGCCTCAGAGGCGGGCGCACTTGCAGGTGTCACTGTCAAGACCCATGAAGATGCAAAACTTGCGGCAAGAAAAATTGCAGACCTTGGGGTTGAATCCGTTATTGTTACGGGAGGGCATATCGACGCGACTGACCTCCTTTATGAACCTGTGTCCGGCACCTTTACACGCATTCCGGGCACTTTTGTAAAAGGAGGGACACATGGGTCTGGATGCACTTATTCCGCGTCAATGGCTGCCTGCCTTGCCCGGGGTGACAGCACGGAAACCGCTGCCAGAAAAGCAAAGACGTTTGTGGAACAGGCGATTTTGAGGAGCGTGCCTGTAGGAAAGGGAGTGGGACCTGTAAATCCTCTGGCAAATACACTTGAAGAAAAAGAGCGGTACCTGGCTCTTCAGGACGTAAAAGAAGCGGTTTCAATCCTCACATACAGCCCTGATTTTGCAAAACTAATCCCTGAGGTTGGCTGTAATATAGGGATGGCAATCCCATGTGCCAGGACTTATAATGAAATAGCTGCTGTCGAAGGCAGGATAATCAGGTTCAGGGAAAAGGCAATTCCCGTCGGATACGTTAATTTCGGAGCCAGCCAGCATGTTGCCAGGGTTATTTTAGCAGCTCTCCGCGAGAATCCTGAAATGAGGGCTGCCATGAATGTGAAATACTCGGAAGAAATTCTTGAAGCATGCAGAGAAATAAATCCTGGAATCTCTTCTTTTGACAGGGCTGAAGATCCTGGGGATGCCAGCACCATGGAATGGGGAACATCGGAGGCAATTAGAAAATACGGAGGAATGCCTGAAGTAATCTATGATAAAGGAGCAATAGGAAAAGAACCCATGGTCAGGCTGCTTGGTAAAAGCGCTTCAGAGGTCGCAAAGCTTGCCGTGGAACTTGCCAGGAGAGTAAAATAACACCCGTTGAGCATAACGCCAGCTGAAACCAGGATTTTTTATTCCCAATTTTTCTTATTTTAAATATTTTTTCAGATATATCCAGTTTTGATATATTTATTACTATTATTATCTTATTTTTAATCTTTTCTTTTTTCCTAATATAATGTCTTATTTTTTTATCTTTTAACTTTTCTTTTTTACTAATTTCCTTTTTATTTTTATTTCTTCTATTTCTATTCTCTTTTATTTCTCATCTTTATTTTTATTATTTTTTATTTTTATTACCTTTTGTTTCCATTCATCTTTATTTTTATTCATTTTCTTTTTTCCCTTTTGTTCTCACACCTTCCAGCTCCAATAACTTTGCGAATTTTTATAAAGTATAATGGTGGAGCTTATTGAATATAGATGAGAAACAGATAACACTTAAATACACCAAGGTACGATTTTGTACAGAAACGTTACGCAGGAGATTTTCATGGAGCAGACAAAAATTATCCTTGACGAAAATGAAATGCCGAAGAGATGGTACAACGTCCTTTCCGACCTGCCATCTCCAATAGACCCGCCTCTGGACCCAAGAACCTGGCAGCCTATAAACCCTGAGGCTCTTGAGCCTATTTTTGCAAAGGAACTGATCAGGCAGGAAATGAGCAGTGACAGGTACATCGATATCCCTGCAGAAATACTCGATGTTTACAGGCTCTGGAGGCCAAGCCCTCTCTTCAGGGCTCACCAGCTTGAAAAGGACCTCAAGACCCCTGCAAAAATATATTATAAGTATGAAGGGGTCAGCCCCGCAGGCAGCCACAAGACAAATACCTCCATTGCCCAGGCCTACTACAATATGAAAGAAGGCACGGAAAGGCTCACAACTGAGACCGGAGCAGGACAGTGGGGAAGTGCACTTTCTCTTGCCTGCAACTACTTTGACCTCGAATGCAAGGTCTATATGGTTCGTTCAAGTTATTACCAGAAACCTTACAGAAAATCCCTTATGACTCTCTGGGGAGGAAATGTCGTGCCTTCCCCGAGTCCTGATACGGAGTTTGGAAGAAAAATCCTGAAGGAGCAGCCTGACACGCCCGGGAGCCTCGGGATTGCAATCAGTGAGGCTGTAGAGGACGCAATAGCCCATGATAATACAAAATACACGCTTGGAAGCGTGCTGAACCATGTTGTTCTCCATCAGACCGTGATAGGAGCTGAATGTAAAAAACAGCTTGAACAGGTCGAAGAGTATCCTGATGTGGTTATAGGGTGCTGCGGAGGAGGGAGCAACCTCGGAGGGATCGGACTCGAATTCATAAAAGACAGGCTTGAAGGAAAGCACAATGCAAGAGTGGTCGCAGTCGAGCCTTCAGCATGTCCTTCCCTGACAAAAGGAGAATACAGATATGACTTCGGAGACACTGCCGAGATGACGCCTCTTCTCAAGATGTACACTCTCGGACACAAGCACATACCACCTGCCATCCATGCAGGAGGACTCCGTTATCACGGCGACTCTCCCATTATAAGCAAACTCTGTGCCGAAGGGCTCATGGAAGCGGTTTCTTATGGCCAGAAAGAGGTCTTCGATGCAGCTGTCCAGTTTGCCAGGACGGAAGGAATAGTGCCTGCACCTGAATCTTCCCATGCAATACGCTGTGCGATTGATGAAGCCCTTGAAGCTAAGCAGAAAGGAGAAGAAAAGGTAATTCTCTTCAACCTTAGCGGGCACGGGCACTTTGACATGGCTTCCTACGACAAATATTTCAGCGGAGAACTTGAGTGATCTGCATATATCAGGAAAACATCTGATAAAAGTAATTGGATAAAAGTAATGGTGCCAAAAAAACATAGCCTGAAACATGAACCCGAACGATGCCCGGGTTTTCAGGCTAAAATATATAACTGAACAGTATATAACAGGGATGCCTCAGGGCATCTCTATATTTGAGAAATCCTGGAAATTTCTTTTATAACTCAAGAGGTTTTTTGTTCAGGATATAAAGGATCATTTTCTGGTTGAGTTTGCTTTCTTTGCTCATTTTCTCTGCAATTTTATCATTGGGGATTCCATCGACTTTCATATTCCTTATCTTATTCATCACTGAAGAAGGGACCGTGTAGTATTCATTGATGTCTTTTCTGTGACCCCAGACGTCTCCTTCAATCAGCTGTATTTTCTGCATCTCTAAAAACATCTCCATTGATTTTGACATAGTTCGCTGATATGAGCTTGGAAGCTGGACTATCTCGAGTTTGGGACATGTTTCGACAAGCAGAAAAATATCTTTATTCGAAGGCCTGAACGCAAGATGAATCACCTTTTCGTTCGGGTTTAAGGAGAGAATTTCATCTCTCGAACTTACAACTCTTATTTTCATACTATTCCCCAGACCCTAGTTTAAATTAAGTACTGAATGAAGTTTATTAGACTGCAATATTTAAATATTTTTCTGTGTTTTTGTAGAAGTTTTATTCGTTTAGTAGAAAGATATTTGAAAAAAAGAGTTATAGAGAATTAATAATAAAAAGTGTTGAAGGAATAATCGTAATTGATAGATAAAAAATCAATCAATTTTTTAATTTTTCTGAATAAATATAAAAATTGAGTCTGGATGTAAATTAATTTATTTTTTACCCGGAAAGAAAAGCCCTCTTCCTCGACAGATCGGATTTCTCCGACCTGCCATGTGGGATGAAAGCCGTCATTAGGTACAGTACAGTACTGTGTTTCTTTATTGCTGTTTCTTATTTTACCAGTAGATTGAACCTGTTTTATCCCGCACCTTTGCCAGCTTCAGAACTTTCCGCGGCCGAGCTGTGCATGAGCGCGTGCCAGGTGTCCGGCTGCCTGTGCTCCTATCAGGGAAATTTCTCCTGCGAGCACTGCAGAGGCAACGATTTCTGCAAATTTCCGCGAATTTATTCCGGGGGTGTCTCCTGCTCCTGCTACACCAAGGATATTGAGACAGTCTCTCTGTGTTCCAAGCCCGGTCCCTCCTCCCACCGTACCCACGGGAAGGGCTGGAAGAGTGACAGAGCAATGGATTTCTTCATACTTTGTAAGTTCCATACTTGTAATCGCTGTGCTGCCTTCGACAACATGAGCAGCATCCTGCCCGCATGCAAGATATACAGCAGCAATAATGTTTGCAGCATGAGCGTTGAACCCCATGGCTCCTGCCCTTGCAGAACCGAGAAGGTTTTTACTGTAATTTACCTCAAACATTGATTCAGGCGTGCATTTGAGAGTCTCTTTGACTATCTCCTGAGGAATGGTCACTTCAGCAACTACGGTTTTCCCCCTCCCGAGGATGGCGCTTATGGACGCAGGTTTTTTGTCCGTACACATATTTCCTGAAAGGGTAACAGGGTGTGCGCCGAACTCATCTTCTATAAGGTGCATTACCGCATCCGTGGCTATGGTCACCATGTTCATGCCCATTGCGTCTTTTGTATCATAGGAAAACCTGAGATAGATATATGTTCCTGTCACAAAGGGCTTTACTGAAAGCAGTTTTCCAAACCGGGTCGTTTTTTCAGCAGCCTGTTTCATCTGTTCGAAAGTTTCCGGGCTCTTCACCCAATCATAAAACTTTCTGGCTCTTTCAAGACTCTCAAGCTTGAAGACCGGAGCTCTTGTCATTTCGTCTTCAAAAACTCTTACATTTGCTCCTCCTGATCTGGTGATTACCGAGCAGCCGCGATTTACACTGGCAACAAGTGCTCCTTCCGTTGTAGCCAGAGGAATATAGTATTCTCCTGCTGCATATTCTCCGTTTACTTTCAGAAGCCCGGCAACTCCCAGAGGGATCTGGACTGCGCCTATCATGTTTTCGATATTTCTCTTTGTTACGCTTTCCACGTCCAGTGAGAAATTCTGTATATGCTCAAATTCCAGTTTTCCATACTCCTGAATAGCAAGCCTTCGGATCTTTACGGCTGTCAGCGGGTCTGCAAATTCTTCAATCTTGCGAAATGCTATATCTCCATCGAGAACCTTTTGTAAAAGAAGTTTCTCTTCCTCAGTAAGTTCATAAGCTTCCGTAAACATGATATCACCTGATCCTTTTACTTTCTACTAAAAATTAAAGTCTTGTGGTGCCGCAATAAGGAATGCAAATTCGAATATATTATCGTTTTAAACATGAAGCCTTTATGTTAGATAAGATTCCCTTTATCTTAAATATCCGTATATTAACATATAATTCATTCTTCTAAAAAAGTAAATCCCTTACTCTAAAACAGTCAATTCTCCGTTTAAAGCAATAATTCCGCATCTAAAACAGTTAATTCTTTGTTTAAAGTAGTAATTCTTCGTTTAAAGTAGTTATTACCTCGCTTAAAACAGTTAATTCTTTGTTTAAAACATTAATTCTTCGTTTAAAGTAGTTATTACCTCGCCTAAAACAGTTAATTCTTCATTTTCATATCATTTTTTATCCTGGCAAGAGCGCTTTCAAGATGCTGCAGGGGCTTTATTCCTGGACTGGACTTTTGAAAAAGAGATGCAAGAAGACAATAACTATTTTTTTATTTAATTTATGTATTTCTATAATATACTGCAGGAAGTCTTTAAAAAAATAATTATAAGCTTATACCTTTTAAGTAATTATTTTAAAAGAGATTTTAAAGTAAGTTTAAATATCCTTTAAAGTTGACTCCGGACAAACCGCCAGATTCAGAAATTTATAATCAGCTGGTTTTCTTCACTGTATGTTAGAAAAAGTTCAGCCACTTCTTTTGAGCAAATAAACTCAATTCCCGGGATCAATTCTTCCTTCTTAAGTCCGATCATGTCTGAGGCAAGCTGACAGCACCGGAACTCTACTCCCATGTCTATACATTCCTGGACCGAGGCATCGTATTTCGGTGAACCTCTCGTTTTATCTTTCTTTGCAAGCAACACTCCCATAGGTCCCCACAGAATAACCAGAACGTCGAGCCCTTTACTTCTATAATACTTAGCAAATTTGAGAGTTTCCTGCGGGCTGGTGCTTTCGTACACCATGTTTTTGAGTAATAGTAAAACCTTTTCTACTTTTGTCATAAGAACCCCAGGTCTGAATAATACTTTTCTGAAACAGATTACCTGGATGTATATAAAGTTTCACATTGAAATTGAGGGTATGCCCATTTTTTCACTCTATTTATATAAATTTATTAACTCTTCGAAAACCTGCAAAACCTTTGCATATACTAATTTAATTGATTTTACTGCCGTTCCAAAAATCACAGTTAATTTTTTTCTTCTGAAATGATTTAACCTCAAATCTAAAAAAACTTATAAAGTCCTGTGCTAATAATAGGGTCGAATTCTGAAACTCTATTTTTATATTAATTTTGTTTTTCATTATCTCTTATTAATTTTCATCATCTATTATTAATTTTCATTATCTCTTATTAATAAATTAACTGTCCATTCTTTCGGAATATCTTCTGGCAGAAAGTTTCTTTTTATTACCTATACATTTAAATACTTTATACAATTATAATGATAGTTATTATATATACTCTTAGGGGATTGATTGAGCATGTCTTCAATAGTTTCTGATTTTAAAAAGACAAAACCAAAAAACAGTATAAAAAATATTCTTGAAGATACTGATTCAAAAGCAAAGGAAATAAGCCTGTTAATAGACAGTCTTCCAGTAACTGTTTTCAGAATTTCAAATGAATCGTCCTGGGCAATACACTATATAGGCAAGAGTGTAGAACAATTAACCGGTTACTCCAAAATGGATTTTATTACCCGGAAACTGACCTGGTCCGATCTTATTTGTCCGGAGGATATTCCTGCACTCAACAAGGTTGTACAGAAAGCGACGAAAAACAGGACTCCCTATCAGGTTGAATACAGAATTAAAAAAGCAGATGGCAGTACAGTATTCATTCAGGAACAGGCTCATCCGGTGAATGATGATAAGGGAAATTTAGCTTATGTTGACGGTGTGTTTCTGGACGTCACTCAACAAATAATACGTAGAGAAGAGTCTCAGAAGGCAATTGTTAGCAGCATACCCAAGCCATCACTTGCTCTTTATGTAGATGCTTCTGGAAAAATAAAATATATCAATGACTATTTCGTGAAAATGTGTAAGTTCAAAAGTGCCAGTGAAGCGATCGGCCTGTCCCCAGCTGACCTTATGGAAAGCAGTAACAAAAAATCAATTGCTGAAACAGTCCTGGAAACCGGAGAAGGAGTTTTCAATTTTGGAAGGGCGCTGAAACTTAAGGCTCAGGATAAACCACTGCATACAGTAACTTCCTCCGTGCCGATAAAAGATGATACTGGAGCAATTGTTGCAAATCTTACTATTATTACTGATATGACAGAGATGAAGGAGAAGGAAAAAGAAATCCAGGATTTGCTGGAATATACTAACAGCTGCCTGAAGAATCTCGGAGAAGGTATCAGAATAATTGGTGAAGGCAACCTTGATGTCCAGCTCGAAAAGGTTAAAGACGATGATTTTGGCAGGATTTTTGATGAATTTAATAAGCTTGTTTTTACTCTAAAATCAGTTATTGAGAATGTCCTTGAGGATATGCTTACTACTCTTGAAGAAGCCCGCCAGTCCGAAGAAGCCGTTAACCAGATGAACATGGGAATGCAGCAGATCTCAACCGCTGCAGAGCAGATTGCAACCGGTTCCGAGAACCTTTCCAGGCATGCAGGCGCAGCAGCTTCTGATATAAAAGCCTCTCAGGAAATCTTCAAAAAGCTCAGTGACTCTTCTACAAAATCCTCCAGTTATGCCTCCCAGGCTGGTAAAATCAGTGACGAAGCCCAGGATCTCAACAACGTGGCTCTGGAAGGGGTGGAACAGTTTGTTGAAGAAATTTCCAAACTCGGAGATATTGTCCACTCCCTTGATGACGCTGTCAATAACATCGGAGCTGTCACAGGAAAAATCAAGTCCATTGCCGACCAGACTAACCTCCTTGCTTTAAATGCAGCTATCGAAGCAGCACGAGCCGGAGAATACGGCAGGGGTTTTGCTGTCGTTGCTGACGAGGTCAGGAAACTTGCAGCAGATTCGAGAAAGAGCACTGACGAAATAAATGAGATTGTTACAAACGTCCAGAAAGAGACCAGAAAAGTTACAGACGCCATCAACACCGCAGACAGCCAGGCGAAAAATGGGAGTAAGAACATTAAACAGGCCCTGAATAAGAGCCATGAGATTGTCGATGCTGTTGCCACTATAAACTTCATGCTTGCTGAGCTTGACAGGCTTGCGGAAGAAGGACTTATCAAGATCGAAAATATTGAGAAAAGCATAAGTGAGACCGCTTCAACAGCAGAAGAAAATGCTGCAAGCAGTGAAGAGACCTCAGCTGCAATTGAAGAGCAGACAGCTGCAATGCAGCAGGTCAGTACCTCTGTACAGAATGTCAGCGGGCTTGCCCGGAGGACGGTTGATACCCTTTTTGAGAACTTTAAAGTCTCAGGAGAACAGAAGAAAAGTCAGCCTTCTTTTGATAAAACACACACTTTTAATGAAAAAAGAAATCCAAAATTATATTGAAATAGAGCCCTTCAATACTAAGAATACCAGGATATGATACTTTCTCTGTCGTATCCTGGAAATTCTTTTCTGACATCTCCACTAAGTTTTCTGACATCTCCACTAAGTTTTCTGATCTCTCCACTAAGTTTTCTGATCTCTCCACTAATTTTCTTTATTCTTCTGCTAAATCCTGAGTATTTATTTTCTAAACTCCCGAGCTCAATTAAAAAACTCCAGAGCTCAATTAAATTAGATGTCAAAGTTGAGAAAGAAACTAAAATTGGAAAAAGAGTATGAAAATTTATACCTATTTATGATAAACTCTACAGCTTACATTGGTTTCTGCTTATCCTCTGATGTTTACAGAAATGGTTTAAGCGGATTAATGAAAAATGTTTACAGGTATTAGCTTATGTCGTTTTAGCTAGTACCCTCCTTAAAAATTTCAGTTAAATCTTCAGCTATATTTGCACTTAAACAGCTGGTGAGGTGATATAAAATTAACAAAATAAACCGGAATTATGCAATGCCATAGTACCACGTCGCAATTCTGAAGTATATAACTACGCCAACAATATCTGCTATAGAGGTAATTAAAGGAGCACTGGCTGTTGCGGGGTCCATTTTTAATGCTGTAAGCAGGAAAGGAAGGGTGGTGCCTATCAGACAGCCGGCAAAAATCACAATGATCATGGTCACAGCTACAACTACACCCAGTTCCAGCCCCCCTCTATAAATTCCGAGACCCGCTGCGGCTGCACCCATTGTAATACCTATTGTGGCTGCAACCAGCATCTCCCTGCCAATAAGGTAAAACCAATCCTTGTTTTTGACATCACCTGTTGCAAGGGAACGGACTACGAGAGTTGCGGATTGGGACCCTGCATTTCCTCCGCTGTCTATTAGCAGTGGCAGAAAAATTACAAGAGCGACAACAGCCTGGATTGTGTCCTCAAAGGATGCAATAGCAGCGCCTGAGAATATATTTATGAAAACAAGCGTCAATAGCCATGGGACCCTTTTTGCATACAATAGCCGGACGTTTGCATCTTTCAGACCCGTTCTCATAAGTCCGACTGTTCCCATTTTATGGAAGTCGTCTGTTGCCTCCTCTTCTGCAACATCCATCACGTCATCAAAAGTAACCGCTCCTACAAGACGCTTTTCGGCATCGAGGACAGCCAGTGACGGGATATCGTATTCGCTAATAATCTCTACCGCTCTATTTTTTGGATCAGTAGTATATATGAAAATGTCCTCTCCTTTAACAATACTTTCCAGAGGTGTTAAAGGTTCGGTTTTTATGAGGTCGCCCAGCATTACATACCCGCTGTACTTTCTCTCCCTATCGATTACAAAAATCATTGGCATTTCATCGGCTCTCAGGGGAGAGGCATGTAGACCCGTCAAAACCTCGCCTGCATTCTGATACTTATGCGCTGAAACGTACCTGGGAGTCATGTATCTGCCTGCACTTCCTTCAGGATAACCAAGGAGCAGGTTCACATATTTGCGCCTCTCAGGGCTCAGCCCGTTAAGCAGGCGTTTTGTTATCTTTGCAGGCAGTTCTTCAAATATCCTTGCACAGTCATCAGGGTCAAGGGGCTCAAGCAGATCTATTGTATCCGCTTCTTCCATTAATTTTATTATCTCAACCTGATGTTCCACACTAAAGCTTTCAAAGATTTCAAGTGCCAGATCTTTCTCAAGAAGCCGGAAAAGTATCACAAAATCTCTGCCATCTAACTCAAAATACAGATCCTCAATCTCGGAAGGTTTCATCTCCCTGATTAAAACCCTTAAGCCTTCCCAGTCCCTTTTATCCAGCAGCTCTTTGAATTCAGGATGCATTAATACCCCCCGTATTTTTTGCGTTTATCCGAATAAGAGAACCTTTTATAGAGAGAAAAAGGATAGTGTTGATTTTATACGCTGCCCACAAAGAAAAACAGCCTCTTTCCTAGTTAAGTTTTAGCATGGTCAAATGTAAATAGAAATCCTTCTATTCCTCCGAACCAGGTAAAACCTTAGCTGATAATACCTGCTTTACTACTGGCAACCCTATACTTTTGAACGGCAGGCTGTGTTTCAAATCTACCCTCACCCAACAGGAAGTTCTGAAACAGGAAGTTTTGATATCCATCTTCTATAAAGGAATTATTAATATCCCGTTTGTTAACTCTAGAAAGTTATGATACTGAAATTCAGGATTTAACGAATTTAGAAAAATATTTGTATTAATTTGAATCTCTAATTTTGGTTATAGTGAAAGAGTT
>WPCI01385010.1_pt1 | contig 10827 bp, 10 predicted proteins | sample 5399871 | NCBI WGS metagenome assembly WPCI01 (sample SAMN12869469, study PRJNA574797) | sludge metagenome | isolation source: wastewater treatment of pH7 | place: China:Beijing | collected 2019-05-20
GCCTTCGGGCTCGTATCGCCGGATTCGGCCAGAGCCCGACACACTCCTCCGAACAGGACGAAGAGCTCGTCCACGGTGGCATCGGGCCGGACTTCACCAGCCTTCTGGGCCTCTGCGAATAGCGTCTTCATCCGTTCCTTGAGCCGGTTTTTGACCGCTTCCAGTTCAGCATGCTGGCCCGACAGGACAATTCCGGGAGGGAAGCCGATCGCGCTGCTCCTCACCGCAGCGGCTTTCAGAACATCGCGCATCGCCCGGCCGGGATCGGGTTGGTCGAGTGCAACGATGAGGTCTTCTTCCATCTTGCCCAGTCTCAAGACCAGAATGGCGGCGACAAGGTCATCCTTGGATTCGAAATTCCTGTAGACCGTACCTTTGCCAACTCCGGCTCTCGCCGCGATCTCGGGTATGCCGGCTTCGATGCCCTGCTCGGCGAAAACCTGCTCGGCTGCGGCGATCACCTTTTCCCGGTTGCGGATCCCGTCAGCACGACGTGGCCCGCCAAGTTCGATCGGGGAACGGTCAACAGTCCGGCTCATGCTTCATCTGCCGCGAGGGCAGGGTCCGGCAGCACTGATGCCGCGCCAATTTCTTCGGCGACCGTCACGTGTTCGTGACCACGACCCGGTATCAGCATGGCCAACAGGCCGGCCGCGATTGATGCTCCCGCGCCGACCAGGAACGCCATCTTGAATCCCTCACTGGTCGGAAGTCCGGACGCGAGAACGATCGTGCCGGTCAGGACCGAAGCGGTGACTTGCGATCCGAGGGAGGAGCCGACCGAACGGATCAGCGCGTTGAAACCGGTCGCTTCGCCCGTCCTTTCGACCGGAACCGCTTCCATGATCAGGTTCGGCATGGCCGCGAACGCGAGGCCGATACCGACCGAGGAGAACATGTTCCAGAGCATGATGCCCAGAGCTGAGCCATGGTCCAGACTGAGACCGACCAGACCGATCCCGCTGATCACCGCGCCGAGGGTCAAGGGAAGTTTGTTGCCGAACCTGGAGCCGAGGACTCCGGAAAGTGGTCCCGCGAACAGCATTGTGAGCGCCCCGGGGAGCATGATCAATCCTGCCTGGGTGGCCGAGTATCCGAGTCCGTAACCGGTGCTCTCGGGCGCTTCGACCAGATGCGGGATCAGGATGAATGAAGCGAACATTCCGAAGCCGATAAGCAGAGTTGCCAGGTTGGTCATTGCAACGGCGGGCCGGGCCAGCATCGAAACATCAGCCAGCGGATCGCTCGTTCGCTTCTGAAGCCAGACCCAGAAAGCGATGATCGCGAGGCCGACCATGACCAGGCCGATCAACCGGAAGCTTGTCCAGCCCCAGCTGTTGGCTTCTGAAATCGCATACATGGGGATCGTGAGACCCACGGCGAGAACGATCGCTCCCCGGACATCAACCCTGGCTGGCTTGCGGTTCGGAGACTCGGGTATCCAGATCAGGGCCGCGACCGCCGCGATCGCAGCCATTGCCGCTCCGAGCCAGAAAATCCAGTGGTAGGAAGCACCGTCGATGATCAGCCCACCGAGAATCAGCCCGAGACCTCCACCGATCCCGGCAGTAGCGGAGATCAGACCGATCGAGGCGGAAACCTTTTCCGCCGGGAACTCATCCCGGATGATCCCGAAACAGAGGGGGAAGATTCCGCCACCGACGCCCTGGAGTATGCGACCGGCCACAATCGTGGCGACGCTGTCTCCGAGGGCCGAGACTATGGAGCCGGCGGCGAAAATGAAGAGGGCGATGACGAGCAGCCGGCGCTTGCCGAACATATCTCCCAGTCGCCCGAAGATCGGGGTGAACACCGCAGCCGAGATCAGATATCCGGTGAGGACCCAGGCAATGCCACTCGCATCGGTGTTGAACTCGTGCATGAGCTCTGCCAGGGCGGGCACCAGTGTGGTCTGCGCCAAGGCGAATGAGAGCGCGGCCAGACCGAGGATCAACAGGCTCCGCATTGGATTGGGGCGCTCGTGGCCGGCTTCCGGATTCGGACCTTCTGGTGCCCGGGACTTGCCGACCGGATTCTCGCTAAACGGACTCATTAGTCCGGATAGTATCAGCTAAGCGGACCGCAGGGTCCGTTAGGCACCAAGTACTTCCGTCACATAGGCATTGGAGAAGGTCCGGGCAGGGTCCAGCCGGTCGCGGACCGCCTGGAAGTCAGACCAGCCCGGGAAGGCCGGGGCAAGATTCCCGGCAGTGCGGAAATGAAGCTTGCCCCAATGTGGCCGTCCGTCCACCTCGCGGAAGATTTTCTCGATCTCGCGGAAGTATGGCTCGTACTCCATAGTCCGGTGCTGGTGAATCGCAATGTAAGCGGTGGGCCGTCCGTGAGCCTGACTGATCAGGGCATCATCCCCGGCCGAAACCCGACATTCGATCGGCATCGGGAGCGGGAAACCCTCCCGCTCGATCATCGTCAACACCTGTTCGAGGACAGTCGGCCCGACCTCGGCCGGCAGTGCGTATTCCATCTCGTTGAAGCGGATCGTCCGGTAGTTGGCGAAAACCCGATGGGAGACGTCGACCTGCTCCGACTGGGACATGAAGCCGGTCGAGTAGCGGGCCATTTTCGGAATCGCTGAACGAAACTTCCCGGCGGCCCGAAGGGCAAGATCACCAAGCCCATTCTCGATCAGCACATCACCAAGGAACCGGTCGGTCTTCGAGCGCGGCGCGAGCGGCCGGCCGGTCCGGTTCCTGCTCAGCGTGAGCGCGGTCCGGGTGTAGGGAAATACGAAGAACTCGAAGTGCTCGTTTTCTTCGCAGAGCCTTTCGAAGTCACCGAGGACCCCGTCAAGATCCATCGGCGCATCAACCCGGTGAAGATTGAAGGAGGGAACGGCACGGAGAGTGATTGAAGTGATCACCCCGAGCGATCCGATCGCGACCCTTGCGGCCAGAAGCTCATCGGAGCCAGGGCTGAACTCCCGCACCGTGCCAGCGGAGTCCATCACTTCGATCCGTTCTATCTGGGCGGAGATATTGGGCAGGGCGAGGCCGGTGCCGTGGGTACCTGTTGACACAGCACCGGCGATCGTCTGCCGGTCGATATCCCCGAGGTTCGGCATCGCGAGCCCGAGCCGATCGAGTTCGCGGTTGAGGTCGGCGAGAATGGTCCCGCCGCCAACCTCGACCAGTCCGGAACTGCGGTCGACCGAGATCACGCCGGCGATCCTCGATATGTCAAGCAGCAGATCATCCGACAGCGCGGCCGGGGTGAAGGAATGCCCGGAGCCGACCGTTGTCACCTGGCGGCCTTCGCTGGCGGCGCGTCCGACCACCTCGGCCAACTCGCCAAGGCCACTCACCCGGATGAAATCGCCAGGCCGACATGTCTGGTGTCCAGACCAGTTCGTCCAGGAGCGGCCTTCACTCCCGACCCGTCTGGCGTCGAATCTTTCACCGATCATGAGTTCCTCCCGTTTGACCTGTTGTTTCAGCGATCCCCGGTGGCCCTGTTCCGAGCGACCGGGCGACCATTCCCACCGCGACCAGAAGCACCGCGGTGATCAGACAAGGCAGAAGGTATCCGCCTACGCCCGCCAGGATGCCGCCGCCTGCCGCACCGAGCACCTGACCGCCACCCCAGGCAACGTTGGACGCCCCGGAGGCATACCCCTGGTTGACTCCGGCCGCACTCGCGTGGTCGGTGACCAGGGTGCTGGCCGGGGTGAAGGCCATCCCGGCGCCAAAGGCGAGCATCATCACGGTCGCGAACATCAAAGGTAGTAGCCCGAAAACACCCAGTCCGACGACGGCAAACACCATCGTGCTGACCCCGATCAGGTAGGGAAGGGTGCGGCCGACCCGGTCACTGATCCGGCCGATTACCGGTCCGACAACGATCTCGATTACTGCCCCGGTGGCAAATGCCGCGGCGATCAGGAAGGGCGAGGCGCCAAGTTCATCCATGTGGAGCGGACCGACCACCACGGCAAGGCCGAAGGCGACCGAAGGGCCGGCCAGCATCAGTACGCCGACCGGCACATCGGATTTGCGGAGTCTCCGCCACGCTTCCCTCAGAGGTTGCGATTCGACATCGGTTGTGCCCGGGATGCCAATCGCCAACGCGATCAGGATCGCCGAGGCAAAAAGAACGGTGCCGAAGACGATCCCGGTTCCGACCTGGTGGGCGATCGCACCGAGAGGCGCACCGAGAAGTTCGCCGGCAACTGCGGCAGCGATCACGATCCCGAGCATTTCGCCCCGGCGCCCGACAGGCGCCGCAACCACGACCCACGAGATCGCCCCCGCCCACATCAGTGCTCCCGCACCACCCTGGAGGAAGCGGAGCAGGTCGAGCAGGATGATGTTCTCGGCGAACCCGAAGGCCGGGCTGCAGATTCCGATCCCGACCAGACCGATAACGACCGTCTTGCGGGAACCGATCCTGGCAACCAGCCAGCCGGCCGGGATCGCGAAGACGAGCGCACCTGCCGCGAAGCTGCCGGCGAGGACCCCGGCCGAACCATCCGAAAGGTTGTGGTCTGCCTGGTAGCTGGGAAGCAGCGGCGTCAGCACCGAAAAGAAGGTGACGTCAAGGAAGACAACCGCACTGGCAAGAATCAGCAGACGACGCACTGCCCCATCCTGACAGGAGATCGTCAAACACCAACTCGACACTTCGTCCGATCCAGATGAGATTTGCGGACGGTTTCATGCGATATTGCTCATATGAGCAAACCGGGAGACGTCGAAACAGAGCAGGAGATTCGTGAGGAGATGGAGGAACTCGGGATCAGCAACGAAGGCGAAGGCAAGCCTGATGTCCTGATGTCCGGACCGATGATCCAGGTCACGGTGGTCATCCTGGTCCTGCTCCTGGTCGCTGGCTCCCTGCTGCTGGTTTTCTAGAGCCTCTCCGTTCCAGCCCGCCGCAACCACGACCCGACCGGCCCTCCTCAGGACCCGACCGGCCCTCCTCAGGTCGCAACCAGCTCTCCTCGGTCACGACCGGCACTCTTCAGGTCACAACCGGCACTCCTCAGGTCACAACCGGGCCCCGGCCTGTCAGAATCAGCGGGCTTTACCAGTCCCGGAGGGGTGGCAGAGCGGTTGAATGCACTGGTCTTGAAAACCAGCATGCGTCTTACGGCGTATCGAGGGTTCGAATCCCTCCCCCTCCGCTCTTTTTGGCCGGCTTCTTTGCTGCCGGCTACTTCCTTGCTGCCGGCTTCTTCCTTGCTGCCGGCTTCTTCTTTGCTGCGGGTTTTTTGGTCGTCTTCTTCGCAGCCGGCTTTTTCGCGGCGGACTTGGTGGCAGCCTTCCTGACGCCCGGCTTCTTGGCCTTTGCCTTAGAAGTTGGCTTGGCAGTCGACTTCGAAGCTGATTTGGCTGTTGACTTCGCCGTTGACTTGGCCTTCGTCTTGGTCGCGGCTGTCTTGGTCGCGGCCTTTTTTGCCGGCTTCTTCTTCGCGGCTGGCCTGGATGACCGCTTCACGGGATTGACGTCGGCGAAAGCTTTCTCGATCCTGGTGATCGCTTCCTTGATCGACTTCTCGGCGTCGTTTGCTTCCTTCAGCAGGCGCTTCCTGGTCGCGGCGTAGTCAGTCCCGACCCTTGACCTGGCGCTCCCGGAAGATTCCTTGACTGCCTTCTGAACCGCCCGTGATTCACTGACCGAGAATTTCCGAATCTTCTCGACTGACTTCTCAAGCTGTTCAATCGCCTTGTCGATCGATGACATGGTTTCTCCTTGGTTGCCTGGGAACTCGAGTCTAGCCGCAGATACTGGCCAGTGGACTCGGATTCAATGCGAACTCTGAAAGTCCGAGCCATGCCGACTTCGGGCAGCGACCCGGCCGCCTCCCGGCCCAACCTGCTGCCGGCGCTCTCGACCGTCATGTTCGGCCCGGTATTGCTGGCCGGGATTTCCACGGTCATTTGGTGAGAATCCCGGCCAGGCTTGTCCCATGCGCAGGATGCGGGCGGGCCCGGCCGGGATCTCCACGGTTATTTGGTGAGAATCCCGGCCAGGCTTGTCCCATGCGCAGGATGCGGGCGAGCAGGAACTCTGGTCGGTTCATCTGCCGACCTGGCCGGTTCAGCTGCCTAAGATCAGTCCGACACCGAGACCGGTCATGATTACCGCGATCAGGCCGTCGAGGACACGCCAGGCGGCTGGTCTGGCGAAGAGGGGCTTGAGCAGGCGAGCTCCGTATCCGAGGAGGAAGAACCAGGTGAAGGAGGCGACTATCGCTCCGGCGGCCCACCACCAGCGGTCGGTGTCTCCCTGCTGGTTGGCGATCGAGCCGAGCAGCATCACCGTGTCGAGGTAGACATGCGGGTTCAGCCAGGTAAGGGCGAGAGTGGTCAGGACGATCGCCTTCATCGAAGCGTCAGCCGGGGTTTCCTCAACGGTCATCGCCTGGGGGCTGATTGAGCGACGGGCCGCCAACACTCCGTATGAGATGAGGAAGATCGCTCCGAAAACCCTGACCAGGTCAACTGCGACGGGGGCAGCCTCGATAACCGCCCCTATGCCGGCCACCCCGGCGGCGATCAGGATTGCGTCCGAGAGGGCGCAGATCAGGACGACCGTGGCCAGAATCCTGCCTCGGCCTTCCACGCCGAGCCGGAGCAGGTAGGCATTCTGGGCGCCGATCGCAACGATCAGAGTGAGGCTGGCACCGAAGCCCAGCAGCATCATCTGGAGGAGTGAAGCATTCATTCGGTGACCGATTGTGAGGCCGCCCGTCAATGTAATCAAGCTAAAGTTTCTTATTCTTCATTAGCACTTCTTATGTCGAGCTTTCGCACCGAACACCTTGAAACTCTCGTTGCCCTAGTCGAAGAAGGGACCTTCGATGCGGCCGCCCGCCGGCTCTCGGTCACGCCCTCTGCGATCTCCCAGAGGATCAAGGCGATGGAGAAGGCGACCGGCCAGGTGCTGGTCCAGCGGAGCAACCCGGTCGAGCCGACCACCGCCGGCGACATCGCACTCCGCTACGGGCGGCAGATGAAACTGCTGGAGGATGAGGCGGTCCGGGCGCTGGCCCTCGAGGAGGGCGAAGGCGGAGCGGTGACAGTCCCATTGGCGATCAACGCCGACAGCCTCGGGACATGGTTCATGGAGGCACTGGCCCGTTTTGACTCCCCGGGCGTCGTTTTCGAGGTTTTTCGCGAAGACCAGGAGCACACCACCTCGCTGCTCCGGGCCGGCAAGGTGATGGCCGCAGTGACCTCTACCGCGGAGGCCGTTCAGGGTTGCAGGTCGGAGCTTCTCGGAACGATGACCTACCACCCGGTCTGCTCACCCGGATTCCTCGAGAATTACCTGGAGGGTGAAGTCACTCCGGTTCGGCTCGGAAGGGTTCCGGTCATTGATTTCGACCGCAAAGACGAGACCCAGAACCGCTTCTACCGGAAGTACGCCGGACGGCCGCTACGGGCACCCCGCCATTACATCCCGACTTCATCTGACTACGCCAGGGCGATCGGCCTCGGACTCGGGTGGGGGCTACTGCCTGACCGCCAGTGTCTGATGGAGCTGGAAGCCGGGGAGCTGGTGGAGTTTGCCCCTGAGATGGCGATCGATGTACCGCTCTACTGGCAACGCTGGAGCCTTGAATCGCCACTACTTGAAGAGCTGACCGAAGCGGTCAAATCAGTCGCCGCGATTGAAATGAATTGAATCGGACCACTGAACCCGAACCGCCAGACCTCGGTGCTGTCCACTGCTCCGGACTCCGCCACGACCAGTCGGACCAGTCGGTTGGATGCCGAGGTGTCGAAGCAGGCAGCCACGGGTTGCGAGGTCTCCGGGGGGACGGATTCGCGATTGTCTTTCCAAGATCGATGGAAATTGACGTGCGTCAACTATAGGATGAGCGTATGGCCTCTCTGCGCTCTCGTCTCGCACTTGCACTGATCAAGAAGAAACTGCCCGCGATCGTCGCCGCCGACCCGGTCGCCGACCTCGGTGACGGGCTCCACGTCGCGATCGTCGGTTCGGGTTCACCACTGCCGGATAAGAAACGTGGCAACCCCTGTGTCGCCGTAATCGCCGGCGGCAAGGTTTACATCGTCGACACCGGCGAGCAGTCCTCGGAAACCCTGAACACAATGGGAATAGACGCGGGCCGGATCGAGGCAGTGCTGCTGACCCACTTTCACTCCGACCACATCGGCGGGCTGGGCTCGGTAAATCTGCAGCGCTGGGTCGCCGAGGGCACCGACTCTCGCCTCCGGGTCTTTGGCCCGCCCGGGGTCGAACGGGTTGTCAATGGCTTCAACGAGGCCTACACCCTTGATTGCGAATACCGGACAGCCCACCACGGCGAGGTATTTGTAAACCCGGCCAACGGCGCGATGGTCGCCGAGCAGTTCCCGGTACCGGCCGATGGCCAATCCGATGTGGTGCTCGAAGATGACGGGCTGGTCGTTACCGCTTTCGAGGTCGACCACTCCCCGGTTGCTCCGGTGGTTGGATTCCGCTTCGACTATCAGGGACGCAGCGCCGTGATCAGCGCCGACACCATCTACTCGGAGAACCTGGTCACGGCCTCGAAGGACACCGACCTGCTGGTCCACGACGCGCTTTCGATCGAACTGCTGATGATGGTCTCCGAAGCTTCGACCGCAGCGGGGTTGAATGCCCGGGGCCAGATCCTCGCTGACGTCACCGACTACCACGCGACTGCACCCCAGGCCGCCGACGCAGCCGAAAAGTCGGGAGCGAAGGCGCTGGCGATCACCCATATCGTGCCGCCATTGCCGCTCAAGGGACTCGAAGAGGTCTTCCTCGCCGATGCCCCGGACCGTTTCGACGGACCACTCTGGCTCGCCAGTGACGGTGATCTCTACAGCCTCCCCGCCGGGGGAGGACTGAAACGCAGCAACCTGATCGGTCGCCGACGCTAGAGCGCGTAGCCAAACCCGCCGCTCGCAGCACCACACCCGCGGCCGGGGCCGGGGCCGGGGCCGGGGCCGGGGCGATCGTTGCTCCAGGCACCACTCCGGTTGCCGGCGCGGTCGCTGTTCCCGGAGCCACACCGGCCGGTAGGCTGGCGGCATGAACTCGCGGGGGATTCTGTTTCGTCTGTCTCTATTTGCCCTGACGCTGACCGGGCTGACGGCGATCGTCGCACCGGCCTCGGCAGTCAGACCCGACTCAAGCGCGGTGCTTTCACCGGTCGCCTTCGAAATCATCAATCGCCCCACACCGGTGATGGGGGCCGACAACCGACAGCACATGGTCTACGAGCTGCTGGTCGTCAACCAGTCCCAGCTGGAAATCGACATCCGCAAGGTGGCTCCCCGCGCCGAGGGCAACCGGCTCGGCCAGCCGCTGACCGGGGAAAAGCTGGCCGAACGGATGCGGGTCAATGCCGGAACGGCCGGGACTATCCTCTCCGCCGGAGGTAGCGCAACGATCTTTGTAGACGCCACCTATAGTCCTGCCCGCAAGCGCCCGGAGTTCCTCAACCACGCAATCAGCATCGCCTGGGCCGATCCGGAGAACCCGTCGGAGGAAGTACGCAGCACCTTCATCGGAGTCTCGACCGAGGTCCCGCCGATGAAGCCAGTTGTGGTTGCGGCTCCCCTGCGAGGCACCGGCTGGGTTGCCGCCAACGGCTGCTGCAACCTGAACGCCCATCGAGGGGCCACCCTTGCGATCGACGGCACCATCCGTGTGCCGGAGCGTTTCGCGATCGACTTCGTCCAGCTAAGCAGCGAGGACCGGCTCTTTGACGGGCCTCTCAATGACCTGACCAGCTACGCCTACTTCGGAGCTCCGATTCTTTCCGCCACGTCGGGAAGGGTGGTCGGCCTGAGGAGAAACATGCCAGAGCAGGTGCCGGGTTCACTGCCGGCAGGCGCGACGATCCAGATGGCCGGCGGCAACTATGTCGTGGTCCGCATCGCCAAGAACCGTTACGCGTTCTACGCCCACATGAAGACGGGCAGCCTGCGGGTACGGGTCGGCCAGAAGGTGAAGGCGGGGCAGGTACTCGGTCTGCTCGGCAACACCGGCAACACCGACGGTCCGCACCTCCACTTTCACATCATGAACTCGCCCTCACCACTTCAGTCGGATGGCCTGCCTTTTGTCTTCAAGTCATTCCGGGGGCAGGGAGTCGTTCGAAACGTGGAAGAGATCCAGTCCGGAACATCGGCCGATATAAGCAGAGAGCTGCGAGGGCGCTACCGCAACGCATTGCCCATGGAAAACCAGATCGTCAGGTTCGGCCGATAGCCGCCCCGGCCAGGAAGCCGGCCTCGAAATCCCGGCAGCCAGCGAAACGGAAAAGCAAGGAGCCCCCGGCTGACGCGCCGCTGATCCGCATATGCCTCGGCCTGCTCGGGCTTTCGGCTCTGGCGATCGGACTGCCGGCGTCCTTTGCCCCGGAGACTTTCTATACCGACTACCCGTTCTTCACGGCCCTGGTCCAGCTGCTGCCGCCATACAACGAGCACCTGATCACCGATGTCGGCGGTCTCTACCTCGGCTTCGGGGTGATCTTCATCTGGGCCATGGTCAAACCTTCACGCGAGCTGGTAGTCCCGCTCTGCACAGGCTGGATCGTCGCCCAGACCCTTCACTTCGCTTTCCACATCAGCAACCTGACCGGGCAAATTCGCGTCAGCGATGTGGACGTGGATCTCGTCCCGCTCCCTCCCCTTCCGGAATACGTTCGCCCCCTGCTGTTTCCGGAACTCTACGGAGGCAACCTCAGCGTTTAGCCATGCACCGCGCCGCATCTCAGAACGGCAGCCCATCGCACAAGCGAATGGACGACCGTGGGTTTACCCTCATGGAGGTCATGCTGGCCATGGCGCTCTTGGCGATTGTGCTCCCGGTCCTGCTGGG
>WPCI01274099.1_pt1 | contig 10819 bp, 10 predicted proteins | sample 5399871 | NCBI WGS metagenome assembly WPCI01 (sample SAMN12869469, study PRJNA574797) | sludge metagenome | isolation source: wastewater treatment of pH7 | place: China:Beijing | collected 2019-05-20
CGCCATCAAAGTATGGGTAGGTGAGCAACGTGGGCAGCCTTGCTTTTGCCCTTGTAGTCCTGCCCTGTTTCAGTCATGTGTTTTCACAAAAGCGCCCTAACCTTAAAATCACCGCGCGCCCGTAACCCATCTCTATACCCCTCGTCTTGAGATTCAGCCAGGTTGTTGCTGTTGCTGGACGAGAAGGGGGAACTCGCCCGGTGAAGGCGCTTCCTGGCCTTGTCAGCCGATCCAGCAGTCACCTCCCCCTGGACCGTAGCTGCTTTTCATGTGCATCCAAGCGGAATCGGTTTGCAGACGCCGGTGAGCGAAGGGGGACGCTCACCGGCAAAAGCAGGCTAGATGCTATCCGTTGCGATGGGTAGGGACGCAAGAATGCGTCCCTACCATTTTTTTAGGCCGAGATCGCCTGCAGCTCTCGCAGATGGCGCTTCTCATGGATGGCAATCACCCGAAACACGCCCGCGACCGTCGTATCGAAACCACCGGGGTGCGGCCCGGCGATATCCCAGTCGCTGTCAGCGACAGCATCGAGTAAATCCAGGGTCTTATGGCGGTTATCCTGGTATTCCGCGATCAGTTCGGAGAACGTTCGCTCGCGACGGGCCTCGACCTCGGCGTTGTTGAACTCGTCCAGGTTGAAGCCGGGGATCAGGGTCGTCTGACCGGCGAGTAAGCGCCGGATGACCTGGCAATGGCCGATCTCCGCCGAAGCCAGGTGCGCCAATACATCGCGGCCTCTCCACCCCTGATTGGCTTGCATCTGCCCGGCGACCTCATCCATGCGTTCTACGACTGCTAACACAGTCTGCTGGCTTTGGATCAGCCTCTGGCGCAGTTGTTCTCGCGTCCCCGTACTCGTTTCAGCCATGTGTGACCTCCGGCGGCGTCAGAGCCTGCGACCAGTCGGCCCGCCGGGTGATGGGTAAGGCCAGGGTCTGGCGGATTTCGTTGCCGTGATCCAGTTCGTGATACGCAATCGTCAGGAAAATCCCGGCCACGGTGGTTTGCAGACCGGCAGGATGGAGACCCCTGACGTCGAGGTCGCTATCGTGCAGCCGATCAAGCAGCGCCCAAGCCTCCTCGCGGCTGCCCTTCAGTTCTGCGGCTAGCTCCGCAACGCTCAGCGGCTGGCGTTTTTCGACCTGGCGCTGGTTCCAGGTGTCCAGGCTGAAGCCCGCAGGCAGTTCGCCGCCACCCAGGAAACGATCGACGGTGCGGAGCAGGCCGCGCTCAGCGCCCGCCAGGTGCGATAGAATGTCGCGCACCCGCCATTGGGGATTCTCTGTGCTGGCAATGGCCGTCTCGTCGTCTATCGCCGCAACAGCTTCCAGCAGGAGCTGTCGCGCCTCTTCCATCTGCCGGCGAATCTGTGCTTTTCGTTCTGACATTTTCTTCCTCATCTGCTTCCAGTCTGTCTCATGGATTTTGGTGGTAGGCCCGGAACCGATTGCCTCAGGGCATGATCTCGTAGCCGTGGTCGATAATAATAGTCTGCCCTACGATGCCGCTTGCAGCCTCGGTGCAGAGAAAGCCGGCCACGCTGGCAACCTGATCGGGAGTGACGAAATTGCCGGTTGGGGTGCGCTGGCGGGCAGATTCCACCATCCACTCCCAGTCGGGAAAGTGCTGCACTGCGTCAGTAAGAACGATACCCGGTGAAATGGCATTGCAGCGGATGCCAAACGGGGCCAATTCCACGGCAAAATAGCGGATCAAGGTCTCGATGGCGGCTTTGCTGACGCCAATGACGCCATAATACGGCAGGGTGCGTCGCGAACCCATCGAGGTAACGCCAACGACCCGACCCCAACCGCGCTCCTTCATATGCGGCGCTGCTGCCTTGACGCCATAGAACAAAGAGCGGGCGTTGATATCCATCGTCCAGTCCCACTCACGCTCGCCTTGCTCCAGCAGGGGGCGGGGGACGCCGGAAGCAGCATTGGCAATGAAGATATCCACACCCCCAAAGGCCTCTGTGGCTTGTGCCACCAGCCGCTCCACTTGCTCCCGCCGGCCTACGTGCGCCTTGACGACGATGGCCTTGCCGCCGACCGACTCTACTTCGGCGGCGGTTGCCTCGGCCGGGCCGCGATTGCGGAAGAAGTTGATAGCAACATTCGCACCTAACCGCGCCAGTTCAAGCGCTATGGCGCTGCCAATACCCCGTCCCGAACCGGTGATGACTGCAGTTTTACCTGACAACGGCAGAGACACTTGCGACATGGTGTGTTACTCGCTCAATCTCCGGCCAGCGCCCGCAGGAAAAAGACCAGATTCGCAGGTCGTTCGGCCAGCCGGCGCATGAAGTATGGATACCAGGATTGGCCGTAAGGCACATAGATACGCATACGATGACCAGCCTCCATCAGGCGCTTCTGTTCATCGCGGCGGATACCATAGAGAAATTGGATTTCCCACGTCTGAGGATCGATGCCTTGCTCGGCTGCCCATCCGGCCAGGGCGTCGTACACGACATCATCGTGCGAACCCATGGCCATCCGCGCTCCCCGCTCGCGTGCATCGGGCGTCAAGAGCATCTTTCCCAACTCGATCATCTGCTGCTGAATGGAGGGACGATCACGCCAGGCAATGCTGGCTGGCTCGTCATAGGCTCCCTTCACCAGCCGCAGGTCGGCAATGCCTTCGTCAATCAGCGCTTGAACGTCGGCCTTGGTGCGAAAAAGATAAGCCTGAACAACCGTGCCGACATTGTCGTAGTCCTTGCGCAGGCGGCGGTACAGACCCAGAGTTGTGTCCACCAGGGCAGATTCCTCCATATCGATGCGAACAAAACGCCCCACCACACCCGCTTCAGCCACGATCTGCCGCACGTTGTCATAACAGAACGCTTCATCGATATGCAGCCCCATTGCCGAAAGCTTGAGCGAGACGCCGCTTTGGAGATCGTTGGCGGCCATCGCCTGCAAGACGGACAAATACTCTCTGAGATTCGCCTGGGCGGCCTCGCGTTCGGTCACATGTTCGCCCAGGTAGTCGGTCGTGGCCAGGAGTCCTTCCCGGTTGAGTTGGCGCAAAGCGCCGATGGCGTCGGCCTGGGTTTCACCGGCCACGAATCGACGGACAACCCGGCGTGCCACCGGGAAGCCAGTGACAAAGCGCTTGGCGCTGCCACTGTGTGAGAGGGAAATGAGCGGTCGTCGCAGCATGTTGGGCTTTCTGTTGCCTCCTTGCGTGTCATTCGTAAGCGATCGGGATAGCCTCAGGGCGAGGGAGTGTCGCCCGATGGTACTGGCTCAGCCAGTGTGCGGCGTCTTGTCTGGCGCGGCGCCGGCCTGAGTCTCTCGCTCAGCCCGCTTGCCAGGACAAACCCGGCGCCTGCCAGGAAGAATATAGGCAGCGGGGCTAATTCCCAGCGCTGGTGCGCGGCAATGGCGATCAGGGTCAGGACAGCGACAAGGCAAGCAAGGGCTTCGGGTAAAAGCTCTCGCCAGGGACCGCGTTCGGCCACGGCGACAGGCCGCGCCGCAGCGCCCTGTTTGGGTGTGCGCTCGAATACGCCCCCACGCTGGCTGAAGCCGGCGACCACTGCCGTTGCCAGGGTAGGGGTGAAACCCAACGATATCACCGCCAGCGCAGGCAGGGCCCACAGCCGGTGTAGGCCACGCCATCCGGCCAGGCGTTGCTGCGAAAGAACGTATAACAGGATCGGCAGCACCGAAATCGCCAATGACAACGACCCAGGAATCGGCAAGGGCCAGGGATGATCGGGCAGCAAAGCCAGCGGCAGACTCAATAACAGCAAACTGAAGATCAGCAAATGCGTCGTATAGCCAGCCATATGCAGGCTGGCGTAGAGCCGTCGGATCAACGGCGCTTTGCTGTGCCATAATTCGGGCGACAGCTTGCGCAACGTCTGGCAGGCGCCTTTGGCCCAACGTCGCTGCTGGCGCTTGTAACCGCCCAAGAAAGGAGGCAACTCGCCGGGCGCGTCGATAGCGTTGATGTAGCCCCCGCGCCAACCTCTGAGTTGAGCGCGATAGGAGAGATCGAAATCCTCGGTGACGGTATCCGCGGTCCAACCGCCGGCTTGCTCGATGGCGAGGCGACGCCACAGCCCCCCGCTACCGTTGAAATTCTGCCATAAGCCTGCCGACGAGCGCGCTTGCTGCTCGACCACGAAGTGCCCATCCAAAGCCAAAGCCTGGGCAGCGGTGACCACGTTCTGCGAGCGATTCAGATAGCTCCAGCGCGTCTGTACGAAACCGAGCTGGGGATGGGCCAACAGAGCAGGAACCGTGTGGCGCAGCCAATCGGGCGAGGGAACGTAATCGGCGTCGAAGACAGCGATAAACTCGCCTCTGGCTTGCTCCATGCCAGCCGCCAGCGCCCCAGCCTTATAGCCTTGGCGATGATGGCGATGGATGTAGCTGATTTCTAGCCCGGTCTGCCGGCGCAGATGAGCCACCCAACCCGGTAGAAGTGATGCTGTTCGGTCACTGGAATCGTCGAGCACCTGAATCTGCAGAAGGTCGCGCGGATAGTCCAGCGCCGCCGCTGCTGCGACGACACGCCGCGCGACCATCGGTTCGTTGTAGATGGGAAGTTGCACGGTCACCGCCGGCCACACAGTGGGCAGCGGTGCATCTGCTGGCCAATCGTGACGCCGGCGCCCAATCAGGTAGAGAATCGGCGCGCTAAAGAGAAAACAAGCGTAGAGGGTGAGAAGCAGGCCAACAAGTTGATAGGCCAGGGCCAGGACGGTAACGAGGAGACTCATGCTAGGGTCGTCGCCAGAGATAGTCCAGCAGATCGATAGTCAGGGAGGCATAAGCGTCAGCGGCCTGATGCACATCGCTCAGCCGGATGGACTCGTTGGCAGTATGGGCCGATCTGGCATCGCCGGGACCGAAACCCAGGGTGGGGATGCCGGCTTCACCCATCGTGAACACGCCATCGGTGGAAAAGGCCCAGATGCCCACCGTAGGACGGCGCCCCAGACAACGTTCGAGCGTGGCAAAGCTTTGCTGCAACAAGGGGTGGTCGGCGGGCAACAACCAGGCCGGGTAGACCTCTGACCCGCTGCTCTCATAACCGGTGTAACTGACGCTGCGATAGGCGCCGACTGCAACCGTACCACGCACACGTTCACGCTGCATGACTGACTCGATTTCCGCCACGGCGCGTGTGGGGGTCTCACCCAAAGTAAGGCGGCGGTCGATGATCAGTTCACAGCGATCGGGAATGGCGTTGCGGCTGGCGGTTAGCGTGTTGATCCCGGTTACCGCCAGGGTTGCCTTGCCCAGAACAGGGTCGCTCATCAAACTCGCGTTCTGCAGTTCAAGGCCAAAGATCAGACGGGCGGCGTTGGTCAGCGCATTGTCGCCGGTCTCGGGCGCAGACGCATGGGCCGAGCGGCCAAAGACAGTCACATGCAGTTCTACGCGACCGCGGTGGCCGCGCGCAAGCTGCAAATTAGTTGGTTCGCCCAGGATGACCCAATCGGGCCGAATGCCTTCGTGCTGCAGAAGGGAGCGCATCGCCATGCCCTCGGTCGGTTCCTCTTGCACGACCGCCGCCAGGACCACCTCACCGGGCAGGTCTGCCTGTTGTTGGCCAAGCAGGCCGATGTCATAGACCATCGCCGCCAGGGCGCCCTTCATATCTGCGCTTCCGCGACCAAAAAGCAGACCATTCTCGATTTCAGCGCCGAAAGGATCATGTTGCCACGAAGCCGGATCGGCCACATCAACTGTGTCCATATGAGCGTTCAGAAGCAAGATCGGGCCTCCCGGCCTGCCATAGCGACCAATGACATTGCCGATGCGGTCGACCTGGACGTTGCGAAAGCCGCAAGCCCGCATCTCATCTGCCACCTGCCGGGCCACGGCCGCTTCCTGACCCGAAAGGCTGGGGGTGCGCACCAGCCGGCTAAGGAAAGCGGTGCAGGCTGTTTGCTGGCCAGCATCCAACGCTGGGGGAGGTGAAGAGGAACTGAGGGAAAAAGAGGAGTTGGCCACTGGGCCTCCGGTAAGGAAAATTGGCGGATTGGGCGGTGTGCTCAGTATGCGCCGTCGCCCATGAGCGCCTTGGGGATCGTGCGCAGCATAATGCTGACGTCAAGCAGCGGCGACCAGTTCTCGACGTAGTAGATGTCCAGCAGCATCATCTCTTCAAAACCCAGGTTGGAGCGGCCTGAGATCTGCCACAGCCCGGTGATGCCGGGCATCACTTCCAGACGCTTTCGTTGCCACGGCTCATAAGCGGCCACCTCTGCGGGCAGCGCTGGCCGTGGTCCTACCAGACTCATTTCCCCGCGCAGAACGTTGAAGAATTGCGGCAACTCGTCAAGACTGAAGCGCCGAAGGTAGCGGCCAACGCGTGTGGCGCGCGGATCATCGCGGATTTTGAAAAGCGGGCCATCCGCCTCGTTCAGCGCTGCCAGTTGATGCCGCAGGGTTTCAGCTTCGACAACCATAGATCGGAATTTGAACGTGCGAAACAAGGCGCCGTTCTTGCCCACGCGTTCTTGAACAAAAAAGACCGGGCCGGCAGAATCGAGCTTGATCAGTACAGCCAGAAGAGCCATGAGCGGCGACAGCAGGAGCGTGAAGATCGTCGCCAGGACGAGATCGACGGCGCGCTTGATGGCGAATCGCGAGCCGGCGATGGCGACATACTTGACGCCCAAGAGGGGGATGCCATCCAGAACTTCGACATCCACACGATCAAGGCTCATTTGCAGAACATCGGGCACGACCCTGGCGCGTACATTCTGGCGTTCACATTGGCTCAGAACACTGATGATGCGACGGTGATACTGCCACGGCAGCGTGATGATGACCTCATCGACGTGGTTTTCGGCGAGGGCCTGGGGTAAGTTCTCGATCGGGCCAAGACCGGTGAATGGCCCCAGATTGCGCTGACCCCGCTCTGGATCATCGTCAAGGAAGCCCACGACATCATAGCCCAGGCTGCGATTGGCCAGCAGCACGCGCATGATGCGGCGGCTGCTTTCACCGGCGCCGACCAGAAGGGCGCGTTTGGCGCCGATACCCTTCTTCCGTAACTGCCCCATCACATATCGGTCCAGGACGCGGCTGATGGTGATGAAGATCAGGATCAGCACACCGCCAATGCCGTAGACCAGTCGCGAATGATACGCCGGCTGGAACATATAGTTTCCAACCATGAGGATAATGGTGACGGTTGTCGTACCATTGAATACCCGATAGAATTCGTCCAGGAACCCTGTCCCTGCCGGCAGGTTGTACGACCCCTCGATATTGAAAGCCACAAAGATAAGCAGCGCCGCCAGAACTGATATCCGCAGATAGAAATCAAAGCTGGTGTAGGATGCCGGATCGACGCTCCGATACCACTGCAGCTCATAACGAACGTACCAGGCCAGGTAAAAAGAAAGGATTACCAGGATGGCATCGCTGACGATTAAGAACTGTTTGTGAAAGCGCACGAACAGCTTAGCCATGGTCAATCCCGTAGACCGACGCGTACAAGGCAGCCGTTCTGGCTGCGGTAAAACGCCAGCGAAAACGCTCTGCCTGCTGAAGCCCTGCTTCCCTCATCATCATCTGGCGCTCGACATCGCCCGCAACCCTGTGCATCATCTCCGCCAGGGTTTCGACATCATCTGGGTCCACTGTCAGGGCCGCCTGACCGGCTACTTCCGGCAAACTGCTGGCTGTCGAGGTGATGGAGGGGACACCGCATGCCATCGCTTCGACCACTGGCAGGCCAAAGCCCTCGTAGCGCGAAGGATAGACGAAAACGGTGGCCGCGTTGTAAAGCCAGGGCAACATTGAAGCAGGTACAAAACCGAGAAAACGAATGTGTTGCTCCAGGCCGAGCGCTGAAACACGGCTGAAGATGGCGTCATACTGCCAGCCACGACCGCCCGCGATCAGGAGCGGAAGCGGCGAAGAAGCCAGGCGACGGTAAAGAGCAAAGGCTTCGATAAGCGTTGGATAGTTCTTGCGCGGCTCCAATGTGCCAACGCTGAGCAAGAAGCGATCAGGCCAGCCTGTCTGGCGGCGATAGTCTTCGATTTCCATCGCAGGGCGAAGGTAATAGGCCTCATCTACGCCGTTGTAGATGACTTCGATACGGCTGGACGGAATCCCGATCAGGCGCTGAATATCACTGGCGGTGGCCTGTGAGACTGCAATCACTGTGCTCGCGCGCCGGCAGCTAATGGCGCTGATGCGGGAGAGATAGAGACGATTGCCCGGTGCAAAAGCCTGGGGGAAGAGCAAGAAACTGAGATCGTGGACGGTGACGACGCTGGGGAGGCCGGCTGCCAGAGGCAAAGCGTAGGCCAGACCATGAAGGAGATCGACCTGCCGGCGGGCTAAGAAGGGCAGAACAGCCTGCTCCCACAAGATTCGTCGCGATGGGCGTTGGCTGGCGGCAGGCGCCCGATGCAGAGTGACGCCAGGGGGCGGTTGGTAGGCCGGATCGTTGACAAAAGCGACATAGTCGTGAGCCGGGCGCTGGTTGGGAAGGTTCTGTAGGAGCTGGTCACTATAGGTGTGAATGCCAGCGCCACGGTAACTCGTTGAGGTGGACAGCAGGGTGGCAATGAGGCCAACACGCGGTAGACCCGATGTAGAAGCCATGGCAGACACTGGAAGAAGACCGCCTCAATTATATGTCAGAGCCAACAGACAAAAAAGACGGCCTCCGCGCGCGCGGAGGCCGGCACGTTCACAGCAGCCAGTCGCCTGGCCGCGCGAACTATCAGGTAGGGATGATAGTGACTTTGCGGTTATCACCCTCGCCGATGCTCTTGGTGGTGACGTCAGTGCGATCACGCAGCGCCAGGTGGATGATGCGGCGATCGCGGGCGGACATCGCTTCCAGCACCATCGTGCGATGTTCGCTGGCAGCCTGGGCAGCCATCTGTTCGGCCATTCGTCGCAGGCCGCGCTCGCGGCGCTTCTTGTAGTGCTCGACGTCGATTTCGATGTGCGGCCAACTGTGGGTGCGTTGGTTGACAACCAGCCGCACAAGGTACTGGATGGCGTCCAGAGTCTCTCCACGACGACCGATGAGCAGACTAAGATCGTCGCCGGCGATGTTGAAATAATACGTCTCCTCGTCCTCGTCATCCGCTGGCGGTTCTTTTGCAGCCTCGATGCTGGCAGGCAGGTCCATGCGATTAAGCAACTCCTGCAAGAAGTCCTGCGCTACGGTGAGGAGCGGGTCAGCAGCCGGCGTCCCCGCCTCTTCGTCGGCAGCAGGCTGCAATTCTGTCTGTTCGTCAGCTGGTCCTTCCAGCAGCGCTGCATCCTGTTCAATGCTTGCAGCCAGCGTACTGGCAATCGGAGCGCCCTGGCCGCGTGGAACCAGGCGCACGCGGGCGAGTTTGGTGCCTAAGCCAAAGACCCCGCCCCTGCCCTCTTCCAGGACTTCGACGTCAATATCATCCGGCGTCAGACCCAAGTCCTGCAGGCCCATTTCGATGGCCTCTGTGACGGTGCGACCGCTGTATTCTGTCATGACATCTCCAAAACGTTCGATCGAAATCTTCCTGCTGATCGCGAAGGGTTGGCGCGCGCTAATTCGGAGCCTATCGACGGCGGCGGCGTTTGCGGCGTGGGGTGGCGGTGCTCTCGCTCAAATCGGCGGCGGCAGCGCTATCAGAGGCATATTTGCCTTTGCCATTGGACGAAACAATTTTCGTTTCTTCTTCGGGTTCAGGTTCGCTGGTCTCAGCAATTGCTGCAGGAGTAGGTGCGATCTCTTGCGCCCAGTGCACCTTTTGCCGGTTGACATACAACTGCTGCGCCATTGCCAGCAGATTGCCCACCGCCCAATACAGGCTAACGCCTGATGGTACCTGCAAGGAGAAGAATACGAACATCCCGGTCATCAGGATGGCCATCTGTCCCATCATGCCAGAAGCCGGGTTGCTGGGATCGGGAGCAGGTTGGCTGGACTGGCTCATCTTGGTCATCACATACTGGGTGACAGCCAGGACGATGGGTAGAACCAGATAGGGCCAGACATCAGGCGAGAGCAGCTTCTGCAGGCTGAAATCCTGTGTCAGCCAACTCAAGCCGGCATTGTACGAAGGATAGGCCAGGTTAGGGATGAAATAGAACGGAGCATTTTGGAATTCGTCCGTCACCACCAACCCCAGCAGGGCGTAATAGAAGGCGATAAGGATCGGCATCTGCAGAAGCGTGGGCAGACAGCCTGCCATCTGCGCCTGCATAATCCCGTGCTTCTGGTAAAGCTTCATCTGCTCTTCTTGCAGCTTCTGCTTATCCTGGGCGTACTTCTTCTTCATGGCGTCCAATTCGGGCTGCAATACCTGCATCTTGACCTGGGCCACACGCATCGACCGCATCTGGCGAAGACCCAGGGGCAGTAGAAGGAGGCGAATGAGCGCAGCCACCAGGATGATAGCCCAGCCCCAGGCATACAGGACGCCGATCGGCTCCAACCAGTCATGGAAGAAGACCATGACCGCGCGCATTGGCCCGGCAATGATCTCCAGGACTCCCGGATTGTAGGTCTGCTCTCCGGTTGTTGGGTCAGTAACGACACCACCGCAACCACTGAGCAGGATCGCCGCCAACGCCAGAAGGACGATGAGCGGCAAGTAGCGGGAAAGACGTTTCACTTAGGAACTCCAAAGCCGGGAAATGCCCCGGCTGGTAGGGTCAGGGAACAGGGTCGTAGCCGCCGGCATGAAACGGGTGGCAGCGGGCGATCCGTTTGACGCCGAGCCAGCCGCCGCGTACAATCCCGTACTTGTCGATGGCTTCATAGGTATACTGCGAACAGCTCGGCTGGTAGATGCAGTTAGCCCCCAGCGCAGGTGACAGGAAAC
>WPCI01071734.1_pt1 | contig 10791 bp, 8 predicted proteins | sample 5399871 | NCBI WGS metagenome assembly WPCI01 (sample SAMN12869469, study PRJNA574797) | sludge metagenome | isolation source: wastewater treatment of pH7 | place: China:Beijing | collected 2019-05-20
AATCCGGCAACTGAAAGGTCGTTGGGGACCGAAAGCCCAAAATCCCGGGCGACACCCATGACACCGATTGCGGCGGTATCGTTCACCGCGAAAATTGCTGTTGGCCTCTCCTGCATGCTCAGCAAAGCCCGTCCAGCTTCAACACCACCGGCCACCTCAAAACCCGAATGCACGATTGCGTCAGGAGCAATAGTGATTCCGTGTTCTTTCAGTCCGGCCACAAAGCCGAGAACCCGGTCGCTTGCGGTTGTGGCGTGCTCTGGTCCGGCGACGATTCCAATGCGTCGGTGTCCAAGCTCCACAAGGTGCTTCGCTGCGAGCCTGCCTCCCCCAACGTCGTCAGTAGTAATCGATGGGAGAGAGCTCTCAGCATGACGATTCATGAGGACAATAGGCACGCCGGGCTGATTGAGTGATGCAATGAAATCGTCCCCTGGCGCGTGGACACTGCTGAGAATGAGTCCGTCAATGTGTTGCCCCGTCATGAGTTCGGCTGCTGCACGCATCTGCTCAGAGTTGTCATCGGGGCTTGACATGATGACCGAGTAGTTCGCGTTCATTGCGGCTTGCTGGATACCTGTGAACATCGAAGCGATCACACCGTCGTGCAAGCGCGGCATGACCACACCGAGCACCTGCGTTCTGCGAGTGCGCAGGCTTGCCGCCCAAGGATTTGGTTTGTAGCCCAGTTGCTCGGCAGTCTCCCGAATACGAGTAGCCGTCTCGGACCAGCCATCGGGTGGCGTGGATTGGCGCAGCACACGAGAAACCGTAGACACGTGCGCACCAGTCAGTCGAGCGATCTCTTTGAGCGTGGGCGGACGAGAAGCCCCATCCTCATTCTTGACTACCAACTGAAATAGCTCCTCGCGCCTATTGACTGACCGCAATTGTAGTGGATATGCTCTCCAACGAGCCTAGCGAGAACGATAGCGCAATCGTTCTCTTTCAATGAGGAAAATGAGCTCAGTGAGGACAAGCACATGAAGAAAAAAGAAATCATCGTCACAATCGGCGTCGACATTGACGCGGTTGCCGGCTGGATTGGCTCCTATGGCGGAGCCGACTCACCCTCTGATATCCAGCGCGGTGTCTGGGCGGGAGAGATTGGAACGCCCCGCCTTTTGAAGATGTTTGAACGTCAGGGAATTCGGACAAGTTGGTTTATCCCGGGGCACTCAATCGAGACATTCCCCGAGCAGGCTGCGATGGTCGCCGAAGCCGGTCACGAAATCGGCGCCCACGGCTATCTTCACGAGAACCCGGTCGCGATGACACCCACCCAAGAAGAAGACGTTCTTGTCAAGTCCATTGAGTTGATCACCGCACTCACCGGGAAGCCACCGCGCGGCTACGTTGCCCCTTGGTGGGAGCTTTCCAGCGCCACACCTGCACTGTTGCAAAAACATGGCTTCCTGTATGACCACAGCCAGGGATACAAGGACTTCGTGCCGTTCTATGCGCGAGTGGGCGATGAGTGGACGAAGATTGATTTTTCAAAGCAGGCCAGAGAGTGGATGCACCCGATGAAGCACGGTGCAGAAATTGATCTCGTTGAGATTGGGGCGAACTGGTACGTTGACGACCTGCCACCCATGATGTTCATGAAGGCCTCACCGAATTCTCACGGATTCGTCAATCCGCGAGATATTGAGCAGCTTTGGAAAGACCAATTCGATTGGGTCTACCGCGAACTCGACTACGGGATCTTCCCGATCACGATCCACCCGGATGTCAGTGGACGCCCACAGGTGCTCCTCATGCTCGAACGCCTGATCGACTACATCAATCAGCACGAGGGTGTCACCTGGATGACGATGGAGGAAGTCGCCGGAGACTTCAGAAAGCGATTCCCCTTCGAACAGCCAGAACGTCCAAGAGAGTACTAAATCTCAGATGTGTGGCGTTTGTGGTGGTGGACCACGCTCAAGCTCCTGGATTCAAGCCGGGATCCCAGCTTCCTTAGGTGAACATCTGCGAGCAAGAGAAACCGTATTGCGTATCGCATCGATCTATGTGCCCAAGCATCTCGCGTCTGTTGCGGCGCAAGCCAATAGCAGCTCATTGATCGTTTCGACACCGACAGGAACACAGTCGCTCGTCGATGATTTTTCGGCTGTCTGGTCCACCATCACCACCCTCACCGGCAAGAGGATCGATCCGCTCGTTGAAGCGGATGGGGACTCCGCTGAACTTCAGCACCCTCAGCCGGAATGCACTCGCACGGTCACCGCGCTAGACGTGCCACCTGGCACGCTCTGGCCGACGACTGCGAGCTGGCTCGCCATGCTCATGCACGCACATGAGCCAGCGATTTTCAGCATCAGCGGAAGTGTGCAGTCACCGCGCGGCCGAGTGCTGCTGGCGTCTCTCGACGGGGCCCTGACTGCCTCCACCCAGTCAGACGCAGACGACGGTGCGCCCGCTCAACTTTGTATAACCCACTGCGAGCATCTCAGGCCCCGCCGACTCGTAGCCAGCTGGCGACACTTTCAACTTCGGGCAACCGCAGACAGTTCTTCAGGTAAATGAGAAAAGGAAAAGATAATGAACGCTTCGTTGCCCCGAATTGAGTATTTTGCGCTTGGCGGAACCATCGCGAGCAAGCATGAGAGCAACAGCAGTGTCGGCGCGATTCCCACCTTGTCTGCCGAAGAAATTCTCGAAAGTGTTCCACAGATAGCACGCAGAGCGAAGGTCGTTCCCCATCAGCACCGACTGGTTCCCTCTCCCGAAATCACCTTGAGCACCCTCGCGGCGCTCATCATCGACATGCGCCACGCGGTTGATGCCGGGGCAGCCGGAATTATTCTCACCCAGGGAACAGACACCATTGAGGAAACCGCTTTTGTGCTCGATCTCTTGTGGGATCGCGCTGAACCGGTGGTCGTCACAGGAGCTATGCGCAACCCCTCACTCCCCGGCGCGGAAGGCCCCGCCAACCTACTCAACGCGGTGCTCGTTGCCAGTTCTGCTCAGGCTCGCGAGCTTGGTGTGCTCGTCACGATGAATGATGAGATCCATGCGGCCAGGTACGTGCATAAATCTCACACATCGAAACTCTCCGCGTTCACCTCACCGGGTCTTGGGCCAATCGGCTGGATCAGTGAGGATGTTCCCTTCATTGCGTTCGCTCCCCGACACCGCGCGACGCTCTCATTCGCACCAACAGAGGCTGACCCCGCAGTAGCTCTGATCAAGCTCGGCATGGCTGATGACTGCCGACTGCTTGAAGCCGTAGAGACCCTCGGCTACGAAGGAGTCGTGATCGAGGGGCTCGGTGGTGGGCATGTACCGGCTGCGGCCATTGCCTCCATTGATCGTCTCGTGCAGAAGATGCCTGTGCTCCTCGCTTCGCGAACCGGCGCAGGCGAAACCCTCGGCCAGACCTATCAATTCATCGGAAGTGAGATTGACCTGCTGCAGCGCGGCGCCCTCCGCGCAGGATCGCTTGGCGGATCCAAGGCGAGGATGCTGCTGATGATGCTCATTGCTCAGGGATCAGATCTGACCGAGATTGAGCGGCACCTTGAGCTTGTCGGCGGGACGGCAGCACCGGTGTCGTCACATTCGCCAGCGCATTCTTGACCCACCCCACAACCTATTGACTTCACTACCCGATTTTGCTCGCCGCAATGATGCGGCGAGCACTCAACAGAAAGCAATCAGATGTCGACAGCAACACTCTCCCCGATGCGGTTGGAGGCCGACCGCATCAATGCCTCAGTCAGCCTCAGAGATGTGCGGAGGGCAACAATTATTTGTTTCTTCGCCTGGACCTTTTCCGTCTACGACTTCATTTTGTTCGCGAACCTCTTACCTGTCATTTCTGCGGAAATGGGCTGGTCAGGGGCGCAAACCACAGGAGTGAACACCTGGGTGACCCTTGGGACCGCACTCATCGCGTTTGTCGTCGGACCCATTGTCGACCGAGTCGGCCGAAAATCAGGAGTGGTGCTCTGTGTCGTTGGCGCGGGGATTGCCTCCCTGCTGACCTGGTTCGGCGGCATAGCTGCGGGCACTCTTGGCTTTGCAGGTATCGTTCTGCTGGTGCTGATTCGCACCCTCGCCGGAGTGGGCTATAGCGAGCAGGCGGTCAACGCGACCTACCTCAATGAGATGTACGCCCATGTCTACACCGATCAGAAGGGTATTCGTCGGCGGGGACTTCTCTACTCATTCGTACAGTCCGGTTGGCCTGTGGGAGCAGTCATCGCGGCGCTTTCTATCTATATTCTTGAGCCAATCGGAGGCTGGGCACTGTGTTTCGTGGTCGCGGTATTCCCGGCAATCGCGATTCTCATTGTGAGCAAGTACCTCAAGGAGAGCCCGGCGTTTCTGACGAAGAAGCGGATCAACGAGCTTCAGGCAGAGGGTCGACACGAGGACGCGCAAGAGCTCGCAGAGATCACCGGGCTTGCGCAAGCCACCAAACAGACCAAGATTCTCGATCTGTTTCGGGGCAGGGAACTGCGCTCCACGCTGACGCTCTCAGCAGCATATCTGCTGAACTGGCTCGGAATTCTCGCCTTCGCCTTCCAGGGAACTCTGATTCTGGTGAATGGAAAAGAGGTCTCATTCACCTCGGCGCTCCAAGTGCTTATTGTCTCGAATATGGCTGGTTTCTTGGGTTACCTGTTCCACGGCTGGCTCGGTGACCGCATCAATCGAAGGAATGCGATTGCAATCGGCTGGGTAATTGCGGCTATCTGTTTCGGTTTCATGGCACTGGGACCATCTGGAAACTTCGGCTTGCTGGTCACGGCATATGCAATCGGCACCTTCTTCCTGATTGGCCCCTGGGCCGCAGTGCTCTTCTTCACCAGCGAGTCCTTCCCCCTCGCAATGCGAGGCACCGCAGGCGCGTTCATCAACTCGCTTGGCCAGGTGGGTGCAATTATCGGCGGGCTGCTGTTTACCATCACCCTCTCCGCAGCAGGACAGAGCCAATCGGAACAGGCCGAAGCTTGGATTTGGTCGGGTCTGGTCTGGGGCTGTATCCCCATCCTGCTCTCAGCGCTTGCAATCTCCCTTGCACGAAAGTCGCTCCCCACGACGAGCTCACACGTGAACGATGGACACTCTGACGAAACCAGCGCAGGAGCGAAGAAATGACTGCGCTCGCTCCTCACGAGCCGCCCCACAGCGAAGGCGGCCGAAGCAACCGGGTCGCGGTCATCACCGGAGGTGCGAGCGGGATCGGCGGGGCACTCGCCCTCGCCTATGCCAGGGCAGGTGTGATCCCAGTCATTGGCTTCTATCCCGAAGACCCGCACGATCCTGCTGATCTGCTCGACGAGATCTCACGTCTTGGCGGGCGGGCGCTCGCGGTTCCGGTCGATGTGCGCGAACGCAGTCAGGTGGACGCCCTCTTTCACCGGGCTATCGAAGAGTTTGGTGCGGTGGACATCGCCGTTGCTGGTGCTGGCATTCTGCGCCGATCCCCCATCGTGTCCCTCGACGACAACGATTGGGAGGACATGCTCTCCGTGGATCTCGCTGGAGTCATGCGCACCTTTCGCGCAGCAGCCGCAGTGATTTCTGAGGGCGGCGCAATGGTGGCCATATCTTCGATCGCCGGTGGGGTGTATGGCTGGGAAGATCACTCTCACTATGCCGCTGCAAAGGCAGGAGTGCTTGGGTTATGCAGATCCCTCGCGGTGGAACTTGCCCCCAATAGGGTTCGAGTGAATGCCGTGATCCCTGGGCTCATTGAGAGCCCGCAATCTCTCGACGAGAAGAACTCGCTCGGAAAAGCCGGACTGGAACGTTCGAAAACGCTGATTCCTCTGCGAAGGATAGGCACGGGTGATGACGTGGCTCACCTCATTCGTTTTCTCACGAGCGACGAGAGTTCGTACATCACCGGCCAAGAGTTCATCATCGACGGTGGACTCACGATCCAGTGGCCGTCTTTGGCCTGAAGGAGGAACGTCATGCGTCTTGACAATAAAACCGCGCTGATTGTGGGTGGGTCGGGCGGGCTCGGCAACGCAATCGCTGAGCTATTTGCTGACTCCGGTGCAGAGACTGTCGTCAGCACTCGTACGCGAGCACAGTCTCGGCACCGTCAAGTAGTTTTCGATGTGACTGACGAGCACGAAGTGGAAGCTGGAGTGCAAGAAGCCACTGAATTATTGGGTGGCCGAATAGACATACTGGTGAATAGTGCGGGTGTGCTCACGCAGTCGAGTGTGGCCCAGATGACACCGAAGATGTGGCGAGACACCATCGACATTGACCTCACTGGCGTGTTTCTGGTGACCCGACACGTCTTGCCACAAATGGTGCAACGAAGATGGGGAAGAATCATCAACATTTCTTCTCAGCTGGGAATCAAAGGTGGCCACTCGGTCGCACACTACGCTGCCGCAAAAGCGGGGGTCCTGGGCTTCACCAAGTCGCTCGCGCTTGAGGTTGCCGAGCACAACGTGCTGGTGAACGCAATCGCTCCTGGACCCTTTGAGACGCCCATGCTCTCTCAGCTCACCGATGAGTGGCGTCGCGCGAAGAGTGCCGAACTGCCCCTTGGCAGATTCGGCACTTCAGAGGAGGTCGCACCGAGTGCGCTCCTTCTGGCCAGTGAGCCGGGCGGAAATCTGTATGTTGGGCAGGTGCTCGGTCCGAATAGTGGCGATGTCATGCCATAGCCGAGCATCGGCAACGCGCCTCGCGCGCATCTTTTGGTGAGAGGGATCAAACCGGACACCTTGATGAGCTAATCTTTGCCCTCGTACAGGTGACTGATTTATTTCTGAAGCGCAAGCGAACGAAGAGAGCGAGAGAGAAGAGCAGTGAAGTTGAAAAAGATCCGTGCGGGCGCAATCGCCGCCACAACGTTGGCGGCGATCGGCGGCGCAACACTCATTGCAATTGCGCCCGCAAGCGCTATTGAAACGGTAGTACCCGATACGGCGTTTGCGGCGTGCGTAAACAATGCCATTGATAGCAGACGTCCCGCAGACACTCCTATTACCGTGGATGAGATCGCATCAGTACGGATCATCCTGTGTAATAGCAGCGGAGTGACATCACTGGAGGGGCTGGAACACGCATCGAGTCTGGAACGCTTGCGCGTCTACCGCAATCCTGACATCGCCACACTGGCACCGCTCGCAGGAGCAACTGCGCTGCGCGCACTGGAGATGCAGTACGCAGCTTCCAGCGTCACGGACCTTTCTCCGCTGACCGGCCTCCCACTAGAGACACTCGACATGAACGGCTCACCAGTCAGCGACCTCAGTCCTATCGCAGACATGACCACACTGAAGTCACTCACAGTGAACGATGCCGAGCTCTCTGACATTAGTCATTTGGCGAACCTCGTGAATCTTGAGGAACTATCGCTCAACGCAAACATGATTGCTGACGCGAGCGTCTTGGCTCATCTGCCCAAGCTTCGCAACGTGATCCTCGCATCTAACCAGCTCACGAATGCGGTGGGCCTCGAAAGCGACACACACCCCGGTCTCGTCCGCCTCAACCTATACGGCAACAATATTTCGGACATAAGCGCCGCAATGCCCACGCATGCGTTCCAGACAGGACCAGCCGGCTACAACGGCACAAGCCAGTGGGTAGAAGACATCGCGTATGTTCCGCTGCACGCATCTGACTACACACGCGGGATCGATTTCCTCAAAGATTACGATTCTTCGCTCCCCACGGCCACCGGCCAAGATTCACTCGACAACGATGCATTCAATATGGACCAAGATCACGCCATCACCTGGCCCGTAGATGCGACTCGAACCTTTGACGGAGCACAGTATTTCCTTGCCTCCTTCAGCGGAAAGACAGAAATTGGCGGCTACTCGTTTGGGTCTTCGCCCTACAGCGGCTTGGTAGGCCTCAGAATCGTGCAGACCGATTTTGCAGACTATCCAGAGAACGGCGCGCTGGGGCAGAGCGAAGCGGGCCAAGAATATACCCACAAGTTCACCCTGAATTCGGATTTCCCTGTCACCAGCTGGACAGCGAAGAACCTTCCTGCTGGCCTCTCGCTCAGCGACAGTGGAGTGGTGTCAGGCACCCTCTCTACAGCGGGAACTCACCACTTCAAGATCGAAGCAAATGATGTCTGGGGCAATCAGGTTTCTCGCGACTTCAGCCTGGTCGCCACCGAGAGCGATACCGTAACACCAGGCCCTGAGCAGAAACCAACCCCGGGAGACTCTTCGAGCACCTCAAGCAAGCCAGCACTTGCGAACACCGGATCCAGCAATCCGACCCTCCCGATCGCTCTCATTGCGCTCGGAGCCGTCGCCCTCGGGTCGACAGCGCTCATTCGGGCTCGACAACGCTCAGACGAGAGCCTGAGCTAACGCCACGCGACTCGCGAATTGATCGCGCGGCTCACTCGCGGGGCGATCAACTCGCGGGACACAGAGCACGCGGGACACAGACCACGCACAGAGGCCTCCATCGTGTGCACAATGGGGGCCTCTGTGCGCGTGGCATGGCGTATCCGCTGAACACAACTCCCCCTGTCGCCCGCGTCGACGCACACCTCTGCCGCTCAAGCGCGGCGCGGGTGACTCCCCCAGTGACACGAGCCGAGAAGCTTGCCAGATCGGCAAGGTGTTCACTCGAACTGGGCAATTTTTTTGGGATCGGCCCCGGGATAGCGTGAAATCGTTCAGTTCCAACGATGAAACCATGGTGGTCAATGCGCTCCGACATTCGATTCGAGAATGCCACGTTCCTCGGGCTGGGTGGAGACCCAGAGGTCGATACTGTTGCCGTGCGGGACGGAAGAATCGTTGCCGTGGGGTCCGCCGCACAGGAGTACCCCACCCGAGCACACATCGACCTCGGCGGGGCATATGTGCTTCCCGGTCTCAACGACGCGCACTTTCATTTGAGCTACTACGGACGTCAAATGAACTCCCTCGATCTGAGCTCGGCCCGAGTGCGCACCCTTGAAGATCTTTACCAGGCGGTCGCGCAGAGAGCAGAAGAGCTCGGCCCGGATGAGTGGATCATGGGTCATGGCTATTATTCTTTGGAGCTCGGAGCTCACCCTGAGCGCCTGGAACTCGACCGGAGAGCGAAAGGCCGGAAGGTATATCTCGCCCACCAGTGCGGCCACCTTGGCGTGGCAAGCACCGCTGCGCTCCGTGCAGCCGGAATCGATCCAGAGCAGCTTGGGACTCCCCCCGTCGGAGGTGACTTCGGTCGGGACAGCTCAGGGGCCGCCACTGGGCTGCTGATTGAGACTGCCAGAGAGCTCATCTCATCGGTGCTCCCACCCGTCACCCTGCACGATCAGGCAGCATCGATCCGCGCAGCCAGCGCCGCGGCCTCTGCAATGGGTCTCACCAGCATTGCCGAGCCTGGGATTTGCGCGCCCGGAATCTTGCCGGGATCGCGGCACGATGATCTCCGCGCCTTCCAACTGGCACGGTCCACCGGAGGCCTCAGGGTTCGAGCGACCGTCATGCCGCACATTGATGCGCTCACACGGCAACTGTCAGACGATGGCCAGTACGAGCTGGGCACCGGCATGGGCCTCACCTCCGGGTTCGGAGATGAATGGCTGAAAGTCGGCCCCGTCAAAATCATTGCTGATGGCTCACTCTCCGGTCGTTCGGCGTTTCTGAAGCACGACTACGCACACGAGCCGGGAAACCGGGGATTGTTGCAGCACCACCCAGAGACGCTGCGCACACTCATGATCGAAGCGGATCGCGGCGGCTGGGATCTCGCGATCCACGCCATGGGTGACGCCACGATTGAAGCCGTGATCAGTGTGCTCGAAGAAATCGTCGAGACCCGACCCCGTCTTGACTTCCGACCACGGATCGAGCATTTCTCGCTCGCCGATCCCGCGCTCATTCAGCGAGCCGCACGCCTAGGAATCGTTCCGGTTCCACAGAGCAGGTTTATCGGACAATTTGGCCACGGCTACCGGCGGTGCCTCGGCGATGAGCGTTCGGAACACTGCTTTCCGATCCACTCCCTTCTGGCCGAGGGGATGACACCGGCGGGAAGTTCAGATGCCCCCATCAGCGATGGGAACCCGATCAAGGGCATCGCGGATATGGTTCGCCGGGTTGCACCCGACGGAAGAATACTCTCGAGCGATGAACGGGTGTCTGTCGAAGAGGCGATCCTCGCCTATACCCGCGGAAGCGCATACGCGGAACGAACCGAACACTGGAAAGGGCGTATTCGGCCCGGATTCGCGGCAGATTTCACGGTACTCGACACCAACCTCCTGCAGGTGCTCCCCGGCGAGATTCCGCAAGCACAGGTACTTGGCACCTTTATCGATGGCGCAGCGGTGTACCAATCAGCTCGTTCATCCTTCTCCCCCAACACAAACAGCAAAGGACAATGATGTCTTCATCAACCTCAATATCTGCGAGCCCCGGGGCTCCCGTCGCAGAAGCCAGCGTCCGCCGGATCGCCTGGGCCGCCTTCGTCGGCAACGCGCTCGAATGGTACGACTTCTTTTTGTATGGCACCGCTTCGGCTGCCGTCTTTCAGCAGGTGTTCTTCGCCTCGGAGGATCTCGCTCAAGCAACGATTCTCTCGCTGCTCACATTTGCGGCCGGGTTCCTGTCGCGCCCACTGGGTGCGATTGTGTTTTCGCATATCGGGGACCGCTACGGCAGACGTTCGGCGTTGCTGATTACGCTCCTGCTGATGGGGATTTGCACCGGCGGAATCGGTCTGCTCCCTGGAATCGCCGCGATCGGTATTGCCGCACCGATCATGCTGCTGCTTTTCCGGATCGGCCAGGGACTCTCGGCGTCGGGTGAGTGGACCGGGGCAACCCTCCTGGCA
>WPCI01081362.1_pt1 | contig 10791 bp, 13 predicted proteins | sample 5399871 | NCBI WGS metagenome assembly WPCI01 (sample SAMN12869469, study PRJNA574797) | sludge metagenome | isolation source: wastewater treatment of pH7 | place: China:Beijing | collected 2019-05-20
GAAGTCAGCCTGTGAAAGTGAAACCTGTTTCTATTGAGAAGAACATTTCGTATCAATTTTTAAGTTTTGTTGAACAAGAATTTATTTTGCAGTTTATACAAAATGTTAATTCTGTAAGTGTGAGACAACTATGTGAATTTATGATTAAAGAGGTTGGCTCTTTAGATAAACGTTATCTTACTGGAAAGCCTCATATCTACGTTCATGTTTGTAGTTATTTAGATTTTTTAGTCACTCAAGGCAAGTTGAGCTATATTGAGAATTTAGATTATATTGATCGTATTTATTATATAGAATCAGATATTAGTTAGAAGGGATATGTATATTATCCCTTCTATTTTTTTATTTATTTAATCCTTTTCTTATAAGTTCTAGAATTGTTGCTGTTCTAGTAGAAATTCCGTTTTCTTCTTTGTATTCGTCAACTTTTTTTAATATTGATTGTGGGATTCTCATTTCTACTCTTTCTTTTTTATCTGTCATTATTATCACCTCTCCTTGTATTGTACGGAAAAATATCGTATAATACAAATTGTACGGAAAAACAACGTTATTTTTACGTACAAAGAATAAAGATTGAAGGGAAGTTTATTATGTTAGAAGACAAATTTTTAGAATCTAAGATTAAAGAATTAACTAATCAAAATGTAGTGGTTTTTACTGATGATGAGATTATTGAAGGAGTTCTTTTGGATAAGGATACTGGAGAAGAACGTTTGTTTGAAGTTTTTCGTAAAATCTGGGGGAATAATTTTGCTTGGTTTGGAGAAGGAATTTATATTCAATGTGAGGATACAGTAACGTTTCGTGATTATGATGAGGTAGATAATATATTTAAGAAATAGTTTTATATAAATTCATATAAAATGAGGATTATTTATGGAAGAGCATAAGGTTTTTTTGCTATCACTAAAGGTGACAGGTTAGACAATGCCTAACAAAAACGTGATATCATAAATATAAGAAATTCAATGGAGTTTCGATGGGATTCCAATGGGTTTTCAATGTATATAATATGCTATTGGAAATTGTTTTTTTGCTTTTAGATTGATAATGCTTGTAAAAGATAAAATGAAATCCCATTTATAAATGTTGTATATTTTAATAGTTTTATAGGAGTTTTTAAGAAGAGGTTGATGAGGATCAATGCACAGCAGCCATGTGCATTATTGTATTAGCGAATAAAAAAAACGATATGTTAACGTTACCCAAAAGGATAGCTTTAACATAGCGTTTTTTTTATTTTTATGCCTACTACGGTAAGGCTACACCAATTTTTTAGTTCCAACTAAGGTATGGACACTCCAAAATTAATCATCATTCTTTTGTTTTATGTTGTTGCGAAGGTGAATAGAAAAAAACTTCGCTGAATTTCGTTTTTATTTTACCACAAATTTGATTTTTGGGTGTATTTTTAGTGACCACTAAGTGCCACCAAATGACCATCAGAATGAAAAAATGACCACCCAGTGACCACCAATTAATAAATAGGCGTCCCAGTTTTCGTGGTCATTTTTGACGCATGCAAAACGCATACGTTTAATTTTTTTCACATACAAAAAGCATACAAAATGACCAAAAACGTATACAGAACATATATGAGTAAAAAAAAGACGTCCCACTTTTTCGGGTTAAAAAAACGTGGATTTAAAGGGGTGTAAAGCGTGCTACAAGGGACACGAAACGTGCTACAAAAGTGCTTTAAATGTACACAAAACGGGCTACAAAGCCCAAAAAGGCATCCCACAATTCACAAACTAGAAACCCAATAGGCTCAGCCTATTTCACCACTTTTTTTATAAAGTGGGATTCGGTTTCCTTATGCTCTTTTTAAAAAAAGGTTTATATTGCTTTTTAAGATGGTAAATATTTTGTATTAAAAAAGAAAATGCAGGATAAGGAGAGGGATACAGTTGTGTCTACGTGTATCAGTCAAAGCCTGATAGAATAATTTTTCATTGTGTACAGGGTTGTGGATACAATGAAAAAAAGGTAATACGTTTTGTGGTCACAAAATATTTGTAAGGTCTATTTTATTAATGTTTTGATGTAGTATTACTGATAGATCCGATTGATTAAATAATTAATATTTGTGGTAATTAGCGAGGAATAGCGAAGATTAGGGAAGACATTTTTTGAAGTATATTGGAGCGAAGCATGAAGGTTTTTATACAAGTAATCGTTATAAAAAAATCAAAATGAAATGGCAGCAGGACTAAATTCAGGGTAGTTGGAGGTTTAAATACGAATATAGTGTTGGGGTCTCAAGTAGAGATAAGTATATATTTAGAGATTCTATAGAAAAAATATTTTTAATATTTGTCGCAGAATTAGTGCTTACGCCCTAGAGGTTATGTTAGGTATGGCGAGCATTCGGCCTTAGGCGGATGCGCGCCAGGGATAGTTAAGCGTTAAGAGGATGAAAAATATTAACAAGGTAGTTATCTATAGAGGGATTTAATATATAGTTGGATTTAATTGTGAGTTATAGAAGATATAGCCGATATAACTTTAGCTATAAAGGTAGAATGATTAAAAGAAGGAACGATGTATATATTCATCAGAGTACGCAAAATCACTTCTGAAAGGTTTGGAATGTGAATCGGTAGATGGAAATGGAAAGCCTGTAAGAAGCCGTAGCAAGGCGAAGGAGTTTTATTTAGAAAAGTTTTTTGGTTTGTAAAAAGTTTTTTAAATAAAAGTTGATGTCCCGTAGGGTTGCCTAAAGGAATAGTAAACCAAGCTATTGCGTACTCCCAAACATTGTTTGGGGGACACCCGCTGTGAGCGTAAAGGGTGTGGGAATATCCCACAAATAAAAAATTTTTGTGTCCCTTTTTTTAAAAAGGACGGTTTAATTTTATGAAAGGAATACGTGACGTGAAATTTTATTGTGATTTATGGAGTTTATATAAACTTATAAAACAAGGAGTTATATCGGTTATATCGAATGTAACTTTGTGAGGTGATTGTGATGGTTACTGTATATCAAACCACAAAACAAGCAGCACAAACATTAAATATTAATCATACAACTTTCAAAAAATATTATGGGATGTTTGAGAGATATAACGGATATAACTTCTTAAGAGATTTAAAAGGTCAGGTTATGTTTAGTGAATATGATTTAGAAATATTTAAGAGGTTATTATTGGTTAAAGCAGAACCAGGAAGGACTATAGAAGAATCTTGTAGGATTGTTGGTGAAGAATTTGGTATTTCGGATAAGAATCAAGATATAACCGATATATCTCCTAAAGACGAAGGGCATAATCATGCGTTTGAAGAGTTAAAGGAATTAATTTTAATGCAGAATAATAAAATTGATGAATTAACTATTAAATTAAATGAGCAATCAAATCAAACTAAGATGATTGAAACAAGCGTTGGAGATAGAGATCAGCAATTAGTTAGATTAATGAAAGAAATGTTAGAAGTAAAAAGGATGGTTGCAGCAAGTGAAAAGAAAAAATGGTGGGTATTTTGGAAGTGATTTCTATTTATCACTTTATTTTTTTTGCATTTTAATTTAAAATTAACTCAGATGTTGATTTTATACATCTATAAACACATTGAATCAACTTGAAAGGGTGTTTTTTATGACAAGTAAAAAAAGAATTCAATTAACTTTAAGTGAGGAAAGTTTTATTAAATGTGAAGAATTGGCTAATCGTTATGGTATTACACCTAATTCATTTATGGCTTTTGTTATTGGTCAATGGCTTGATCATAATTATGAAACAAATAAAATATTAGCAAAAAAAGTAGATGAGGCTTTACCAGATATGAAATCTATTTTTGCAGATCCTAATTTGGCATCTATGGTGAAAAATGTGTTGGGGGATGATAAAGAATTTAAGGATAGTGTTAGAAAACAATTAAGTATTTAGTTTAGGAGGAGATATAAAATGAATGATGTATTAACAAAAATTCTTGAAAAGTTAGATCAACTTGATAAGAAGGTAGATACGATTGGGAGTGAAGTAAGGGAAGTAAGAAAAGAAATTCAAGCACATCGTATGGAAATAGATGATAACTTTACAAAGTTATATAAGTTAGTTGAGGATAAAGAGGTTGAGATTGATCTCTTGAATAAACGTATATTTAAAAATGAAACAACAGTTGAAAAATTAAAGAGACAAAAACATTAGGATTTATATATAAATTAAAATTATATGTGTGTATTTTTAAGGAAAGAAGATATTTAAGGAGAATGATATCTTGCAAAATGTTAAAGAGATAAAGAAATTAATTAGGAAGAATCCTGGTAAATATGCGAGTATTTCTACAGCCGAAGATAATGCTTTAGAAGGAATTTTATTGAGTGGATTTTTTGCAAAACAAGTTATGAAATTGGCTTCTCAATCCAATCATATTTCTCATGATTTTAATTCAAATGATCTTAAATCTTCTGATCTAACTTTAAAAGGAGTTTTTCTTTTTAATGGTACTGGAATTGATTTTGTTTTTTATGAGGGTGTTGAGACTATAAGGATTTATGATTCGCCAATGTTTGAAGAGGATTCTAAAGATATGTTTGAGTATTTTAAAGAGTGGTTACATGCACATTCTTGATATTTACTTTAGTAAACGTTGTAAGAATGTAATAAAACATATTTAACAGTTTACTGTGTAAATGGGCACTTTGTGGAATTGCTTAGAAAGTTTGCCTTTTATGGATTTAGACATAAAAGTTGAAAGATTAAAGAGAGAAAGACATTAATTCTTATTAAGAAGAGGGGATTTGTTTTGATGAAGGAACATGTGAAACTTCAGTTTAAAGCTGAGAATGTAAAAGGGGAAATTGAAGGTTATTCTAATATGCCTTTTTGGAATCATGATTTGAAATTAGAGGTTGTTTTAGCCTTATTGAATACTGTTGATTATAAGGATTTTTTTGAATCACCAAATTATAATCAATTAAATGATTATACAAAGCAAATAATTGAAGCTATAGAATATAGTTTAGGGTTTGATGGATTGTATCAATTAGTGTATGGAGATGTAAAAAAAGATTGATAGAAGGAGTATATAAGTTTTATTTAACTAGTTAATATTAATAGGAGTTAGAATTAAGTTTTTAGTAGATTTGAGTGAACGAAGTGATCGAGAATCTTCTTTACTTGATACTATAGAAACAACTGACGGAATAAAAATAACGATGAGCCTTAGAGCCACAAGGGTTTTGTTGCTTTTTTAGGGTGAACAGAATCATGAATAGAATTGTACATAGTTGTTTTTAATATTTTATTGTATATTTTTTCGTTTTTTGTTTTTGAGGAGGTAATTTGGTTGTGTGACAGCTATGAAATTCTCAGAGATATTTCAAAAAGGGGAAAGGAACGACCCTGGATTGAACATAAATCTAATAGTATGTTGCTTAGTGAATCTTTTAGTAGATTGGACAAGCATAATAAGGCTGAAAATATATGTAATTGTGGTTCGTTTTTGAAATTTAATATTTGCCCTCAGGGTCATGAAAAAAGGTTATCGTGGGCAAATTTTTGTAGAGTTAGATTGTGTCCTATGTGTTCATGGAGACGGTCATTATTAATTGCTCATCAAGTGAAATCAATAGCACATGAAGCATCTCAACAAGAAAAGTTACGTTGGTTATTTCTTACCTTAACAGTTAAAAATTGTGAAGGTGAGAATTTGATGGATACAATTAATCATTTGATGAAGTCATTTCATCGTTTGTCGAAACGGAAAGTTTTTAATGATTCTTCTATTCGTGGGTGGTTTCGAGCTTTTGAAGTAACTCGTAATTTTCATGATGGAAGTTATCATCCTCATTTTCATGTATTATTAGCTGTTAAGCCAAGTTATTTTAATGGAAAATCTAAAAGTTATATGACTACTACAGAATGGGGAAAGTTATGGAAATCTTGCTTAAAAGTTGATTATGATCCAATTGTACATATTCGTGTAGTAAAAAATAATCGTAATCAAGAAAAAGAGTTGAAGATTTTACAAAATAAAGGAATTCAATTGAGTAATAATGGTACTTTTGAATTATCTGGTGCGGCTGTGGCTGAGATGGCTAAGTACTCCGTTAAATCTAGTGATTATTTAATTTATAATGAATATGAAAAAAAAGGTTCTAAATATATTCCAGTTGTTGAAAGTGGAATTGATGAAGAGACAACAGATGAAGTGGTTCAAACTTTAGATGAAGCATTAGCAAGGAGACGTTTAATTGCTTTTGGTGGATTAATGAAAGAAGTTTGGGAACGTTTAAGAATAGAAGGTAAAATGGTTGATGCTGAAAGTGAAGAAGTTAATTTAGTTCATGTTAATGAAGATACTAAATGTCAATGTAGTGTATGTGGATCTAATATGTTAGAGGAGCTTTATAGTTGGTTACCTGAATATAAAAACTACATAAAAAAAGAAAATATCTTAAACACTTAGGACATGGTTAAGACATTTTCAATCAGTAGTTTGTTTGACTGTTAGTTTTATAGCTAATATGTATTATACATGTAATTAATAACAAGGTCTATTGATTTTGTTATTTAAAAAAAGCTTATAGTTATTTAGATTTTTATTTGATTGAAAGTCTAAATTATATGGATGGAACTTATTATAGAGAGATTATTGTTTTTAGAAGGGATATAGAAATTATCCCTTCTATTTTTTATTTATTTAAGCCTTTTCTTATAAGTTCTAGTATTGTTGCTGTTCTAGTAGAAAGCCCGTTTTCTTCTTTATATTCATCAACTTTTTTTAATATTGATTGTGGGATTCTCATTTCTACGCGTTCTTTTTTATCTGTCATTATTATCACCTCTTCTTGTATTGTACGGAAAAATGTCGTATAATACAAATTGTACGGGAAAATAACGTATTTTTTACGTACAAATTAAAGTTAAAGGGGATTTTATTATGTTAGAAGATAAATTTTTAGAATCTAAGATTGAAAATTTAACTAATCAAAATGTAGTAGTTTTTACTGATGATGAGATTATTAAAGGTGTTCTTTTAGATAAGGAGACTGGAGAAGAGCGTTTAGGTGAGGTTTTATGTAAAATTTGGGGTAAGAATTTTGCTTGGTTTGGAGAAGGAATATACATACAATGTGAAGATACGATAACGTTTCGAGATTTTGAAGAAATTGATAATATTTGGAGTCTTGAACGAAAAGTGGATTATAAAAAATTAGAATAAAAAAAGGATACCATTTAATGTATCCTTTTTTTATTTTTGTTATAAATCAAGTTTTTTTAGTAGTTTTATAATGATAATACTTTGAATAATGATGACTGTTGTCATAAGAGATAGTGTAGGTTGTGCTTTAATAAATTGTCCAATAGATGGGAAAAAACTAGGAAACATATTTGTGATAATTAATACTAGTAAACTTACTAATTCTATTATTTTTTTCATTTTGTATCATTCCTTTCAATTAGATATAGTCACTATCTGGTATTAGTCACTATCTGGTATGAAGTCATTTCAGGTATTAGTTCATTTCATATACGTCCCACGGAGTGGTTATAAAGTGAATCAATAAATATGACGCATAGAAAAGATATTTGGCACATGGCAAACATATATAATTCTTAAATTTTATGTTTTTTAGAGGGCTTCAAAACGGTATACAACGATCTCAAAACGGTATACAAATGACTGTTTAACGGTCTCAAAGCGGTATACAAGGGCAAAAAATGCATCCCAGAAAAATAGATTTAGAAACTCAATAGGCACAGCCTATTTCACCACTTTTTTTATAAAGTGGGATTCGGTTTCCTTATGCTCTTTTAAAAATGGTGAAAAGTGATCTATATATTTTTCTAGACAATATATATTTATGTAGTTTGGTATTTCAAAAAATATTTACTTTATAGTTTGAATAGGAACGTTTTGAGTGTGTAGGAAACTTTTAAAAAGAGGTAAGTTATTTGATATTAAAAAGAGAATGCAGGATAAGGAGATGGACACAAATGTGTCTATATGTAGCAGTCAAAGCCTGATATGATGTTTTTTTATTGTGTTTACATTTGTGTTTTAAATTTAAATAAGATAGTTAATTTGTATCTACAAATATATTTAAACATCGAGAAATCGATGTTTTTTTGTGTTTTAAATTTCATTAATAATAACAATTAGTTACTAAGTTGAAAATATATTAACTACGTGTTACTATAAACGAAAGGAGGTTGGAAAATGAATGCAAAAGAAGTAGCTAAAATGTTAGGTGCTCATCCAAATACAATTTATAAAATGATAAAGAATGGTGAAATTAAGGCTGTAAAACAAGGTAAGTCTTTTGATATTCCAAATATCGAAGTTAATAAATTGATGGTCTCAAAACATTCTATTGATACAAATAAAGAAACTGAGAAAGGAGCTTATGCTTTGATCCAACATTTTGAGAACAAAATGCATAGTGAGTTTTCAAGAATTGCTATAGATTGTTATGGGATAGCACAAGATTTTTTAAAAATGAAAAATGAAGAGGATATCTATAAAAGAATAGAAATGGAATCAGACATACAAAATGGTAGATATTTTGTTGATTTATTAGAAACTGTAGAAAAATATATTAGTTATAAAAAAATGTGTGAGCGTTTAAAGGAAACAGCTGAGGATCCTCTTCTTCATGAATCATTAGAAGAACAAGTGGCATGGCATAATGCTCTTCAAGTAGGATTAGGAGGAAATGATAAAGAATAGCTAGCGTATTTAAAAATTTTATAGAAAAGATATTTTAAATGTTTTTCGCAGAATTATCGATTATGCCCTAGAGATTTAGTTAGGGTTGGCGAGCATTCGGCCTTAGGCGGATGATCGCCAGGGATAGTTTAAGCGATAAAAGGATGAAAAATATTAAAAAGTAGTTATCTAGAGGATTATTGAATATATAGTTAGTCTTTATTTTGAGTTATAGAAGATATAACCGATATAACTTAAGTTGTACCGGTAGAAGGAATTGAAAAAAATCAGGAACGATTTAAATAATCATCAGAACACGCAAAATCACTTCTGAAAGGCTTGGAATGTGAATCGGTAGATGGGAATAGAAAGCCTGTAAGAAGCCGCAGCAAGGCGAAGGAGTTTTATTTAGAAAAGTTTTTTGATTTGTAAAAAGTTTTCTAAATAAAAGTTGATGTCCCGGAGGGTTGCTAAAAAGAATAGTATATCAAGCTATCGCGTTCTCCCAAACATTGTTTGGGGGACACCAGCTGTAAGCGTAAGGGGTGTGGGTCCTCCCACGTGGGAAAATTTTTGTGTCTCTTTTTCTAAAAAGGACGGTTTTATTTTGTGAGAGGAATACGGGACGTGAAATTTTATTTTGTTTTATAAAGTGTATATAAATTTATAAAACAAGGAGTTATATCGGTTATATCGAATATAACTCTGTGAGGTGATTGTGATGGTTGTTGTATATCAAACCACAAAACAGGCAGCACAAACATTAAATATTAATCATACAACTTTCAAGAAATATTATGGGATGTTTGAGAGATATAACGGATATAACTTTTTAAGAGATTTAAAAGGACAGGTTATGTTTAGTGAATATGATTTAGAAATGTTTAAGAGGTTATTATTAGTTAAGGCGGAACCAGGAAGGACTATAGAGGAATCTTGTAGGCTTGTTGGTGAAGAATTTGGTATTTTGGATAAGAATCAAGTTATAACAGATATATCTTCTGAAAACGCAGGGTATAATCAGGCGATTGAAGAGTTAAAGGAATTAATTTTAATGCAGAATAATAAGATTGATGAATTAACTATTAAATTAAATGAGCAATCAAATCAAACTAAGGTAATTGAAACAAGTGTTGGAGATAGAGATCAGCAATTGGTTAGATTAATGAAAGAAATGTTGGAAGTAAAAAGAATGGTTGCAGCAAGTGATAAGAAAAAATGGTGGGTATTTTGGAAGTGATTTCTATTTATCACTTTATTTTTTTTGTATTTTAATTTAAAATTAACTCAGATGTCCATATTTGTTCTTTATTTTACGGATTTGTGTCATTTTGACACAAAACAGGAGGGTTTTTTATGAGTGGTAAGAAAAGACTTCATGTAACAGTTAGTGAAGAAAATTATATCAAGTGTGAAGAGGTAGCGAATCGATATGGTATAACGGTTAATGCTTTTATGGCTTTCATTATTGGTCAATGGATTGATTTTAATTATGAAGCAAATACAGTTTTAGCAAAAAAGGTAGAAGAAGCTATTCCGGATGTAAATGGTCTTTTGAATCATCCTAAATTATTGGATACGATTAAAACTGTTCTTGAGCAAGATAAAGAATTTCAAGATCCAGAATTTAGAGAGAATGTTAGAAAACAATTAAGTATTTAGTTTAGGAGGAGATATAAAATGAATGATGTATTAGCAAAAATCCTTGAAAAGTTAGATCGGCTTGATAAAAAAGTAGATACGATTGGTAGTGAAGTCAAAGAAATCAGAAAAGAAATGCAGGCGCACCGAATGGAAATAGATGATAATTTTACAAAGTTATATAAGTTAGTTGAGGATAAAGATGTTGAGATTGATGTTTTGAATAAACGTTTATTTAAAAATGAAACAACAGTTGAAAAATTAAAGAGACAAAAACATTAGGAATGATATGTGAATTAAAATTATATGTGCTTATTTTTAAAGAAAGAATATATTTAAGGTGAATTATATCTTGCAAAATGTTAAAGAGATAAAGAAATTAATTAGGAAGAATCCTGGTAAATATGCGAGTATTTCTACAACTGAAGATGGTGATTTTGAAGGGATTTTATTGAGTGGATTTTTTGCGAAGCAAGTTATGAAATTGGCTTC
>WPCI01294541.1_pt1 | contig 10784 bp, 20 predicted proteins | sample 5399871 | NCBI WGS metagenome assembly WPCI01 (sample SAMN12869469, study PRJNA574797) | sludge metagenome | isolation source: wastewater treatment of pH7 | place: China:Beijing | collected 2019-05-20
GGGCCGCGGCCCGGCACCGGAGCGCACGACGCCGCAGCAGGCCGAGCCGAAGCCGGTCGAGGAGCAGGCGCCCGCAGTCGAGCCGACGGTCGAGACGCCGCCGGTGGACACGCCGCCAGCCGAGAAGGCGGGGGACAGCCCCCTGCGGGGACAGTCCCCAGGGGATAGCTGATGCTGCTACCGCGCAAGACCAAGCACCGCAAGCAGTTCCGCGGCCGTCGCCGGGGCACGGCCAAGGGCCAGACGACCGTGCAGTTCGGGGACTTCGGGATCAAGGCGCTCGAGACCGGCTGGGTGACCAACCGTCAGATCGAGGCCGCCCGGATCGCGATGACCCGCAAGATCCGCCGCGGCGGGAAGGTCTGGATCAACGTGTTCCCGGACAAGCCCTTCACGAAGAAGCCCGCGGAGACGCGGATGGGCTCCGGGAAGGGCTCGCCCGAGGGGTGGGTCGCGGTCGTCAAGCCCGGGCGCGTCCTGTTCGAGCTGTCGGGCGTCCCCGAGCCGCTGGCGCGCGACGCGCTCCGGCTCGCCGGGCAGAAGCTGCCCATCAAGGTGAAGTTCGTGAGGCGGGAGGCTGATCTCTTTGAAGGCTAGGCAGCTGCGCGACCTGACCGACGAGGAGCTGGACGAGAAGCTCGGCGAGACCCGCCAGGAGCTCTTCAACCTCCGCTTCCAGTCGGCCACGGGCGCGCTCGAGAACGGCGCCCGCCTGCGCCTCGCGAAGCGCGAGATCGCGCGGATCCTGACGATCAAGAACGAGCGAGCACGGCTGGGGAAGGTGTGAGCGAGATGGCGAAGGATGACGTGAAGAAGGACGGCGAGGAGATCGAGGTCGTCGAGGCCGTGGTCGAGGAGGCCGCTGCCGAGGCGATCGCCGAGGAGGTCGAGGCCGTCGCCGAGGTCGAGGCCGCGGTCGAGGAGGCCGCCGCCGAGGATGCTGTCGAGATCGTTGCCGAGGTCGAAGCCGTCGAGGCCGAGGTCGAGGCCGCGGTTGCAGCAGGCGAGCTCGATCCGGTCGAGGGCGCGGTCGTCGAAGAGGCGGTCGAGGAGACCGCCGCCGAGGATGCTGTCGAGATCGTCGCCGAGGTCGAGGCGACCGAGGAGTCGGTCGAGGTGGCCGCCGGCGAGGCGAAGCCCGAGGGACAGTCCCCTGGCGAGGCGAAGCCCGAGGGACAGTCCCCTGGCGAGGCGAACCCCGAGGGACAGTCCCCTGGCGAGGCGAACCCCGAGGGACAGTCCCCTGCGGGGACAGCCCCTAGGCGCAAGAAGCGGCTGCCTCGCGCAGAGCGCCGCCAGCGCCCGAAGCCGAAGCGCGAGAAGCCCGCGACGCGCAAGCCCGTCGTCCGGCTCGAGAAGCCCGAGCACGAGCGCGGCCGGCGCCAGGAGCGCCAGGGCACCGTCGTCTCCGACGGGATGGAGAAGACGATCGTGGTCAAGGTCGAGGTCGTCAAGGCCCACCCGAAGTACAAGAAGGTCGTGCGTCGGAGCGTCAGGTTCCACGCCCACGACGAGCGCAGCGAGGCGAAGCTCGGCGACATCGTCCGGATCGTCGAGACGCGCCCGCTGTCCAAGACGAAGCGCTGGCGCCTCGCAGAGGTCGTCGAGGCGGCGAAGTAGGAGAGCATCCGAGATGATCCAGCAGGAATCCCGCCTCAAGGTCGCCGACAACACGGGCGCCCGCGAGCTCCTCTGCATCCGCGTGATGGGAGGCTCGCACCGGCGCTACGCGCGGGTCGGCGACGTGATCGTTGCTACCGTGAAGGCCGCGACCCCGCAGGGCACGGTCAAGAAGGGCGACGTCGTCAAGGCGGTCGTCGTCCGGACGAAGAAGCCCTACGGTCGCGGCGACGGCACGCTGATCGGCTTCGACGAGAACGCGGCCGTCATCATCGACAACCAGCTGAACCCGCGTGGCACGCGCATCTTCGGGCCGGTCGCCCGAGAGCTGCGCGAGAAGAACTTCATGAAGATCGTCAGCCTCGCCCCCGAGGTGCTCTAGAGATGCCGACACCGATGAAGATCAAGAAGGGCGACCTCGTGCAGGTGCTCGCCGGCAAGGACCGCGGCAAGCAGGGCCGCGTCGTCGAGGCGCGTCCGCGCGACCGTCGCGTGATCGTCGAGAACCTCAACCTCGCCAAGCGACACACGAAGCCGCGCCCGATGCGCGACTCCACGCGCATGGGTGGTGCGAGCATCATCCCCGGCGGGATCATCGAGAAGCCCGTTCCGCTCGACGTCTCCAACGTGATGATCGTCTGCCCGACCTGCAAGCAGCCGACCCGCATCGGCACGAAGGTCAAGGAGCTGAAGGGCGAGAGCGTCCGCGTGCGCGTCTGCAAGCGCAGCGGCTGCGAGCAGGAGATCGACGACTGATGGCCGCCACCGAGACCTACGTCCCACGCCTGAAGCAGCGCTACGACGACGAGCTGAAGCCGGCCCTCCAGGCCGAGCTCGCGCTCGACAACGTGATGCGCGTGCCGAGCGTGTCGAAGATCACGCTCAACATGGGCGTCGGCGACGCGAAGACGGACGCCAAGGCGCTCGACGCCGCGATCGAGGAGCTCTCCACGATCGCCGGTCAGCGTGCCCAGGTCCGACGTGCCCGGAAGTCGATCGCGAGCTTCAAGCTCCGCGAGGGGATGGCGGTCGGCGCGCGCGTGACGCTGCGCGGCGCCCGCATGTACGAGTTCCTCGACCGGCTCGTCTCGATCTCGCTGCCCCGGATTCGCGACTTCCGGGGGCTGAACCCGGACTCGTTCGACGGGCGCGGGAACTACTCGCTCGGGATCAAGGAGCAGATCATCTTCCCCGAGATCGACTACGACTCGGTCCCGGCGATCCGGGGCCTCGACATCGCGATCACGACCACGGCGGAGACCGACGAGCACGCCCGCGCGCTCCTGCGTGCCCTCGGCATGCCCTTCGCCACCGAGAGAAGGGATTCCTAGTGGCCAAGACATCGCTGCGCGTGAAGCAGAAGCGCGCGCCGAAGCACAAGGTTCAGGCCTACACGCGCTGCAGCCGTTGCGGCCGGCCCCGCGCCGTGTTCCGCAAGTACAAGCTCTGCCGGATCTGCCTGCGCGACCTCGCCCACGAGGGCGTGATCCCGGGCATGACCAAGAGCAGCTGGTGAGGACGTTCGCTCCGTGAACGTCCCAGAGAGAGCGGTGAGTTCCGACATGAAGCCATATCTCGAGATCACGCAGACGACCGAAGTGCCGGGGACGCTCGTCCCTAGCCCTTCTTCCGGAGGAAGAAGTGCTTACTGACCCGATCGCCGACATGCTGACCCGCATCCGCAACGCCAACCGCGCGATGCACGACACGGCCACGATGCCGACCTCCCGGATGAAGGAGGAGATCGCCCGCCTGCTCTGGGAGGAGGGCTACATCAAGGACTTCCGCGTCGTCGAGGGCGACCCTGTCGCGACCCTGGTGATCGAGCTCAAGTTCGGCAAGAACCGCGAGCGGGTGATCACCGACCTGAAGCGCGTCTCCAAGCCAGGGCGCCGGGTCTACGCCACGAAGCACCGGCTGCCGAGGGTCCTCGGCGGCCTCGGCACCGCGATCCTGTCCACCTCGACCGGAGTGATCACCACCCGCCAGGCCGCGGAGCGCGGCGTCGGCGGCGAGGTGCTCGCGTTCGTCTGGTAGGAACGTATGAGCCGTATCGGCAGAAGGCCAATCGAGGTTCCGGCGGGGGTGACCGTGGAGGTCTCGCCCGGCGGCGCCGTCAGGGTGACCGGCCCGCTCGGGACGCTCGAGCAGCGCGTCCCCGACCGGATGCAGCTCTCCCAGGAGGAGGGCGTGCTCACCGTCACGCGGCCGACCGACCGCGGGCAGGACCGCGCGCTCCACGGGCTCACCCGGACGCTCGTCGCGAACATGGTCGAGGGCGTCACGAAGGGATTCGAGAAGCACCTGGAGATCCAGGGGGTGGGCTACCGCGCGCAGCTCAAGGGGTCCGACCTCGAGCTCGCAGTCGGCTACTCGCACCCGGTCACGATCACGCCGCGACAGGGGATCACGTTCGACGTGCCCGCGCCGACCCAGGTCGTCGTCAAGGGCACCGACAAGCAGGTGGTGGGTCAGACCGCCGCGGAGATCCGCAAGGTCCGCCCGCCCGAGCCCTACAAGGGCAAGGGCATCCGGTACCAGGGCGAGCACGTCCGGAGAAAGGTCGGTAAGCGAGCATGAGCGCCCCCAGCACCCGCGACGCACGTCTGCGCCGCCATCGCCGCGTCCGCGGCAAGATCGCCGGGACGGCCGAGCGTCCGCGCCTCGTCGTCTTCCGCTCGAACCGCGGCATCTTCGCGCAGCTCGTGGACGACCGCGCCGGTCGCACGCTCGCGTCGGCGAGCTGGCTCGAGATCCGCACCCACAAGGGCACGAAGACCGAGCAGGCCGCCGAGGTCGGCAAGGCGCTCGCGAAGGCGGGTCGCATGGCCGGCGTCACCACGTGCGTCTTCGACCGGGGCGGCTATCTGTACCACGGACGCGTCAAGGCGCTCGCCGACGGCGCGCGCGAGGGAGGACTCGAATTTTGAGCACAGTTGACATCGCCGAGTCGCGCGAGCTGAAGGAGCGAGTGATCGAGATCAACCGCGTCGCGAAGGTCGTCAAGGGCGGCCGGCGGTTCTCGTTCACGGCGCTCGTCGTGATCGGTGACGAGGTCGACCGGGTCGGCGTCGGCTACGGGAAGGCGCGAGAGGTCCCGCTCGCCATCTCGAAGGCCGTCGACGACGCGAAGAAGAACCTCTTCACCGTGCCGAAGCACGGCACGACGATCACACACGAGATCACGGGCCAGTTCGACGCGGCGCGCGTCGTGCTGCGCCCCGCGAGCGAGGGCACCGGCGTGATCGCCGGAGGCGGCGTCCGCGCCGTGCTCGAGCTGGCCGGCATCCGCGACGTGCTCTCGAAGAGCCTCGGGACGACCAACCCGATCAACATGGCGAAGGCGACCGTCGACGGGCTCAAGCGCCTACGGCGCCCCGAGGACGTCGCGCGCTCTCGTGGCAAGTCGATCGTCGACGTCCTGCCGTACCGCCCCGCCCCGGCCGAGCCCGCCGAGGAAGGGACACCCGAGGGACGGTCCCCTGCGGGGACACCCGAGGGACAGTCCCGTGCGGGGACACCCGAGGGACAGTCCCGTGCGGGGACACCCGAGGGACAGTCCCCTGCGGGGACAGTCCCTGAGACAGTCCCTGAGGTGACGGCGTGACCGTCGTGAAGATCACGCAGGTGAGGAGCGTCGTCGGACAGACCGCGAAGCATCGCGGCACCCTGCGCTCGCTCGGCCTGGGGAGGATCGGCAAGACCGCCGAGCACACGATGAACCCGGCCCTCGAGGGCAAGCTGCGGCACGTGGCGCATCTCGTCCGGGTCGAAGGGAGCTGATCGAGTTGGCGGACGAGCTCAACCTCTCCACGCTCAAGCCGGCGCAGCCGCGGAAGGACCGCAAGCGGGTCGGTCGCGGGCTCGGCTCCGGCAAGGGGCGGTACTCCGGTCGCGGGATCAAGGGCCAGAAGTCGCGCTCCGGGTCGCACATGATGCCGGCCGGCTTCGAGGGCGGCCAGATGCCGATCGACATGCGGCTCGGCAAGCTGCGCGGCAACACGTCCGCGGACGCGATGCCGATCGGGCCGTTCCGGACGTACAGCCAGCCGGTCAACGTCCGCCACCTCGAGGAGCGCTTCGAGGCAGGCGACGTGGTCACGCCCGAGACGCTCAAGGCCAAGGGCCTGATCCGCAAGGTGTCGGTCGACGTCAAGGTGCTCGGTGTCGGCGAGCTCTCGAAGAGCCTCTCCGTCTCGGCGCACGGGTTCTCGCAGGCCGCCCGCAAGAAGATCGAGCGGGCCGGCGGCTCCGTCACGTGGCTCCGCGGAGAGCCGGTGGAGCGCAAGCCGAAGCCGCGCCGCGCCCCGAAGCCCGTCGCCGATGAGCCGGACGAGGAGCCGGAGGCCGTCGTCGCAGACGAGGTCGAGGCGGTCGACGAGGCCGCGGAGTAGCGCAGCCGCGTGTTCTCCTGGCTCGCCAACGCCTGGCGCGTCCCCGAGCTCCGACGCCGCCTGCTCTTCACTGCCCTCGTCCTCGGGCTCTACCGGCTCGGGTCGTGGATCCCTGCCCCCGGGGTCGACTCCGAGGCGATCGACCAGTACCTGTCGCGCACGGGCGGGATCTTCGACCTGCTCAACCTCTTCTCCGGAGGCGCGCTCTCGCAGTTCTCCGTGTTCGCGCTCGGGATCATGCCGTACGTCACGGCGTCGATCATCGTGCAGCTCCTGACCGTGGTGATCCCGCGGCTGACGGAGCTCCAGAAGGAGGGCGAGTCCGGGTACGCCAAGATCAACCAGTACACGCGGTACCTGACCGTCGTGCTCGCCGCCGCCCAGGCGCTCGGCTACGCGTTCCTGTTCCGCAACCAGGGCGTCCTGCAGACGAACGCGGGCCGGATGGTCCTGATCATCACCACCCTGACCACCGGGACGATCCTGCTCATGTGGATGGGAGAGCAGATCACCAAGCGGGGGATCGGCAACGGCATCTCGATCCTGATCTTCGCGTCGATCCTCACCGGCCTCCCGCTCGGCATCACCGCCTGGTGGAACGGCGGCCCGATGGAGCGGATCTTCTTCCCGCTGATCGCCCTCGCGATCGTCGCGGCCGTCGTGTTCGTGCAGGAGGGGCAGCGCCGCATCCCGATCCAGTACGCGAAGCGCCAGGTCGGTCGGCGCCTCACGTCGGGCGGGTCGACGTACCTGCCGCTGCGCGTGAACATGGCCGGCGTCATCCCCGTGATCTTCGCGGCCGCCGTGCTGGCGTTCCCGCCCACCGTCGCGCAGTACTTCCCCTCGACGCAGGAGTTCGTCAACACGTACTTCCAGCCGGGCGACTGGCTCTACCTGTCGATCGAGGGCGCCCTGATCGTGCTCTTCACCTACTTCTACACGGCCGTGCAGTTCAACCCGGTCGACCAGGCCGACAACCTGCGCAAGCACGGCGGCTACATCCCGGGCATCCGCCCCGGTCCGCCGACCGCGCAGTACCTCGACCGGGTCCTCACGCGCCTCACGCTGCCCGGCTCGCTCTTCCTCGCGGCCGTGGCCGTGCTGCCGAGCCTCTTCATCCGCTACGGCGGCTTCTCGCAGGCGAGCGCCGGCGCGCTCGGCGGCACGTCGGTGCTGATCGCGGTCGGCGTCGCGCTCGACACGATGCGCCAGATGGAGTCGCAGATGATGATGCGGAACTACGAGGGCTTCCTCCGGTGAGACACGTGCACCGGCCCCCGGCCGGCCGAGTGCGCGGGTCCCGACCGTGAACCTCCTCGTCGTCGGCCCGCAGGGCAGCGGCAAGGGCACACAGGCGAAGCGGATCGCGGCCGACCACGGGATCCCGCACGTCTCGACCGGCGACATGTTCCGGGCCGCGATCGCCGACCGCACGCCCCTCGGCCTGGAGGTCGCGGCGGTGCTCGACGGCGGTGGTCTCGTCTCGGACGCGTTGACGACCGCGCTCGTGGAGGAGCGGCTCGGGCAGCCCGACGCCGCGGTCGGCTTCGTGCTGGACGGGTTCCCGCGGACGCTCGGGCAGGCGGAGGCGCTCGACGCGCTGCTCGCCCGCCACGACCGGCGGATCGAGGTCGTGCTCTTCTTCGACCTCTCGGACGAGGTCGCGACCGAGCGCCTGCTCGGGCGCGCCGCCGACGAGGGACGTGCGGACGACACCCCCGAGGTGATCGCGACGCGGCTCGCCACCTACCACGAGCTGACCGAGCCGCTCGTCGAGTACTACCGTGCCGCCGGCACGCTCGTGCCGATCGACGCCAGCCGCTCGATCGAGGCCGTCTCCGCGGACATCGCGGACGCGCTGGCGCTGGTGGGGGACGAGGCATGATCATCCGCAAGGGGCCGGAGGAGATCGAGCGGATCGCGCGCGCGGGGGAGCTCGTCGCCGCAACCATCGCCCACGTCGGCGAGCGGATCGAGCCGGGGATCGCGACCGCCGAGCTCGACCGGATCGCCGAGGCGTTCATCACGTCGCGCGGCGGCACCTCGACCTCCCGCGGGTACCGCGGGTACCCGGCCGCGATCTGCATCTCGCCGAACGAGGTCGTCGTGCACGGCATCCCCGGCGCGTACGTCGTCGGGGACGGCGATCTCGTCACGATCGACGTCGGCGCGACGCTCGACGGGGCGATCGCGGACAGCGCCTACACCTTCGGCGTCGGGGAGATCGACCTCGAGGCCCAGCGCCTGCTCGACACCTGCCAGGAGGCGCTCGGGGCCGGGATCGCCGCCGCCCTGGTCGGGAACCGGATCGGTGACATCTCGCACGCCGTCCAGGAGGTCGTCGAGGACGCCGGGTTCTCGGTCGTGCGCAGCCTCGTCGGCCACGGCGTGGGACGTCACTACCACGAGGATCCGCACGTCCCGAACTTCGGGGAGCCCGGCCGTGGCCCGAAGCTCTCCGAGGGGATGACGATCGCGATCGAGCCGATGATCACGATGGGTGACGCGGAGGTCGTGCTCGACGACGACGGCTGGACGATCTCGACCGAGGACGGCTCGCTCGCCGCGCACTTCGAGCACACGGTGGCGATCCTCCCGTCCGGGCCACGGGTGCTGACCCCGCGGGTCGGGATCGCTCGGGAGGGTGCCCGTCTGCTACAGTAGCCGTCCCGCAGAGCGGCCTTCTGTCCGTGCCGTGCGGGACTTCATGACCATTTCGACGGTAGGTGCGGCACGTCGGCGCGCGAGGAGAGCTTGGCAGTAAAGGAAGAGAAGATCGAGGTCGAGGGCGAGGTCGTCGAGGCTCTACCGAGCACGATGTTCCGGGTCGAGGTCGAGGGCGGTCACAGCGTCCTCGCGACCCTCTCCGGGAAGATGCGCAAGCACTACATCCGCATCCTTCCGGGTGACCGCGTCAAGCTGGAGCTCTCCCCGTACGACCTCACGCGCGGCCGCATCACCTTCCGTCTCAAGTAGATCCCCAGGAGCATTCGTGAAAGTCCGTCCCTCTGTGAAGCCCATGTGTGAGCGCTGTCGCGTGATCAAGCGACACGGGCGCACCATGGTGATCTGCACGAATCCCCGGCACAAGCAACGGCAGGGCTAGGAGACAATCTCAGTGGCACGTATCGCCGGCGTCAACCTCCCGAACAACAAGCGGCTCGAGATCGGCCTCACCTACATCTACGGGATCGGCCAGTCCACCGCGCAGAAGGTCTGCAAGGCGCTCGAGCTCGACCCCGACCAGAAGGTCAAGGACCTGACGGACGAGGAGGTCACGAAGCTCCGCACCTACATCGACGCGAACCTCGAGGTCGAGGGCGACCTGCGCAGGGAGCGCTCCCAGGCGATCAAGCGCCTGTCCGAGATCGCCTGCTACCGGGGGCTGCGCCACCGCCGGAACCTGCCGGTGCACGGGCAGCGCACGAAGACGAACGCGCGCACCCGGAAGGGCCCGAAGAAGACCGTCGGCCGCGGGAAGAAGGCCAAGTGATGGCACCCCCCCGCAAGGCCGCCACGCGCGGTCGCACCCGCCGCCGGGTCCGTAAGAACGTCGCGATCGGCCAGGCCCACATCAAGACGTCGTTCAACAACACGATCGTGTCCCTCACCGACAAGGACGGGAACGTGATCGCGTGGGAGTCCGCCGGCTCGGCCGGGTTCAAGGGCTCGCGCAAGTCGACGCCGTTCGCCGCCCAGGTGACCGCGGAGAACGCCGCGCGCAAGGGCATGGAGCACGGCCTCCAGAAGGTCGAGGTGCTCGTCAAGGGCCCGGGCTCGGGACGCGAGACGGCGATCCGCTCGCTGCAGGCCGCCGGCCTCGAGATCCTCGGCGTCAAGGACGTGTCCCCGCAGGCCCACAACGGCGTCCGCCAGAAGAAGCGGAGGCGCGTCTAGTGGCCAGGGATCTCGGGCCCAAGTGCCGCGTCTGCCGGCGCGAGGGCATCAAGCTGTTCCTCAAGAGCGAGCGCTGCCTCACCGAGAAGTGCGCGCTCGAGCGGCGCTCGTATCCGCCGGGCGAGCACGGGCGCGGGCGCATCAAGCAGAGCGAGTACCTGCTCCAGCTGCGCGAGAAGCAGAAGGCGCGTCGGTACTACGGCCTGCTCGAGAAGCAGTTCCGGAACACCTACGAGAAGGCGTCCCGCCGCTCCGGCCCCACGGGCGAGAACCTGCTGCGCATGCTCGAGACGCGGCTCGACAACGTCGTCTACCGGCTCGGCTTCGCCGGCTCGCGGGCCCAGGCGCGCCAGCTCGTCAGGCATGGCCACTTCTACGTCAACGGGCGCCGGGTGAACATCCCGAGCTACGGCGTCCGCCCGAACGACATCGTCTCGATGAAGCCCGGCAGCCCGGCGGAGAGCATCCTCCGGGACGCGACCGACCTCACCGCCGCCGTCGCCCCGTGGCTCCAGGCCGACCACGACGGCCTCACCGGCAAGATGCTCAAGTGGCCCGAGCGGGCGGAGATCGACACGCCCGTCCAGGAGTCGCTGATCGTGGAGCTCTACAGCAAGTAGGGGCCGGGCTTGCCCGGCCCGGTCGGGCGACCCACCGTCGCCCGACCACCTGCGCACCACCGAACGTCGCAAACGGAAAGAGAACGAAAGGACCCCCTTGGCCACCCGCTCGAGCCTCATGGAGTTCCAGATCCCGAAGATCGTCTCGGAGAACGTCGAGGAGTCGGAGCATCGCGGCGTGTTCGCGATCGAGCCGCTCGACCGCGGCTTCGGCTACACGTTCGGGAACTCACTCCGCCGCGTGCTGCTCTCC
>WPCI01003748.1_pt1 | contig 10751 bp, 8 predicted proteins | sample 5399871 | NCBI WGS metagenome assembly WPCI01 (sample SAMN12869469, study PRJNA574797) | sludge metagenome | isolation source: wastewater treatment of pH7 | place: China:Beijing | collected 2019-05-20
TTACCTTGTAATAATTCTGCCAAGTATAACACTCCTTAATCATCTCAGTTATGTATTATATTAAAATTGTATCTATGTTTATGTAAAAAGGCAATGATGCACTTTCATGTGCGTAGGTTACTTGTAGGTAACTATAGAAAGGTTTTATTTATAAGTTTCATTTTTTTACCATTATTCATGTAAAATAAAAACAAATCCAGCATAGGAGAGTGTATGAGTATGAAAAGAAAAAAATGGTTCTTGTTACTAACTGCAGTCGGACTATGTATCATATTGTTTGCACTGTACTTTATATTTGGTAACCCACTAAATTATAAAGTAATAGAAAAAGATACTAGCCATTATCTCCATACTAAAAAAGGTTATAAGCAAAAAGAAATACAAAACATAACCGGAAAATATACTCCCCTTTATAATATTGGCTATTATGCAACAGTAGTATATAAAGACAAACCATATTTCACCTACTCTTATACATACGATGATAATAAAAAAATAATACAAGACAACGGTATTTTAGGAAGACACACTGAGTCATTTGAACATCTTAATTTAAACTGGTCGTTGTTTGACCAGTTAGTAGATGGTATTCATACAAACTTGCAAGGAAGAGGTTTAAGAGAAAAGAAAGATTATTCTATACGACACGTTCAATTCATTGATATAGATGACGATAAAAACGGTGCGGAAGCATACGTTGACTTTAAGAAAGATAAAGAATCCGATTACTCATATCGTATGAATAGCGAAGGAAAAGCTTATCAATATAATTGCAGTAACGGTAAATGCATTTTTAAAGAGAAATAGTGTTAGAAGGAGAACCTTCTAACACTATTTCTCTTCATGATTCGGCATACGCACAATAAATTCAGTACCTTTTCCTTCCTCACTCTCCACTTTTATCTCTCCTTGATGAAGGTCGAGTACTTTCTTTACAATAGCTAAACCTAAGCCACTTCCCCCATAGGCACGATTTCGTGAAGAATCCGCTTTATAAAAACGCTCAAAAATATGTTGTTTCTGTTCTTCTGATATACCAATTCCTGAATCACGGATACGCACTTCCACTACTGTCTCATGTTCCTTTAACTGAATAGTAATCGTACCACCGCTTGGAGTAAATTTAATACTATTATGAATTAAATTAATCCACACTTGACTCATACTTTCTTGGTCAGCAATAACATATACTTTTTCTAAATCTAGTTCTAACTCAATTTCTTTTTCAGCCCAGAGTGGTTCACTATTTAACACAATTTGCTTTAATTGTTGATCTAATCGATAGCTCACTCTTTCTGGTGTATACTCTTCTGATTCTAAAAGAGTTAGCTTTAGTAAATTTTGACTTAGTTTAGATAATCTCGTTGTTTCAGTTTCAATAATGGTAAGATAATGCTTTCTTTTTTCCTCAGAAAGATTATCGTCTTGTAGTGCTCTAGCAAATCCTTTTATAGAAGTTAACGGTGACTGTATTTCATGAGAAACATTCGATACAAACTCTTGTCTCATTTTCTCCATCGTATTCAGTTCATCTGTCATATCATTTATACTTTTTACGAGCACGCCAATTTCACCATCATACTTTTCTTCATTTCTTATTTTTACGGAGAAGTCTCCTTTTGCAATTTTTTGTATCGGTTCAATAATAGTCCAAATCATCGCCTCTCGTTTTGGTCTCATTAATATTCCAATCAATGTCCAAATAAGAATAATAAAGACAAAACCGACCATATCACTAATTAGAAAAGCAACAAACGGCGATACGTTTACGTCAAAAGCATTCAATATACTAGTTGCTACATAAAATGCGATAGACCAAATGATAGTAAGAAAAGAAAAGAGCGCTAATACCGCTCCAAATACTTTCAGCATCTTCAACTTACTCATTCGTTTTCTTTTTCTCATTTACTTACCTCTAAGCGATACCCTAATCCTCTTATTGTTTTAATACTAAATTTCGACTGCTCTTCTTGAAACTTCTCACGTAACCGATTAATATGAACGTCTAGTGTACGTTCATTCCCTTCAAAATCATATCCCCATATTTCTTCAATTAATTGCTCTCTCGAACAAGTTCTTCCCGATTTAGACCCTAAAGTAAAGAGCAGCTCAAATTCTTTTAACGGTAATGTAACCGTTTGTTCTCCAGATGTAACTTCGAATGTTTTACGATTTAATAATACATTTCCAACTTGAATCGATTGGGAAACTGTAATTTGGTAACGTTTCAATAATGCCTTTACTCTCACTACTAATTCTATAGGGTCAAATGGTTTTACAAGATAATCATCTGTCCCAAGGTGAAATCCTTTTACTTTTTGTGATGTTTCTCCTTTGGCAGTTAGCATCAGAACCGGGATATCATAGTATTTTCTTAATTCAAAACATACATCAAATCCATCCATATTTGGCATCATGATATCAAGAATAACCATATCGACTTTTACGTCATCCATTTTCTGAAGTGCATCTACTCCATCAATTGCCTCATATGTTTGAAAACCTTCTCGTTCTAAAAATACAGAAACGAGTTCCCTAATGTGTGGATCGTCGTCTACTATTAAAATTTTAGGTATCAAAGGAACCATTTCCTTTCTACTTAGCATCTAATATATTTTTTAAAAATGAATCATCAGTGGAGTAAACTTCCCGCTGATGATTCATTTTATAATGCACCCTCTTTAATTTTCAATTGTTGCGTTGCAAACTCACGATACATATCATGCGTCTGTAATAATTCATCATGCGTACCACTACCTGTAAGATTCCCTTTTTCAATAAAGATAATTTTATCTGCATCTACAACAGTAGAAAGTCTATGCGCGATCACTAACGTTGTTCTGCCTTTCATTAAGTTATTTAACGCTTTTTGAACGACAGACTCAGATTTACTATCTAAGCTTGAAGTTGCCTCATCGAGCATAAGAATTTGCGGATTTCGAAGTAACGCCCGGGCAATGGCAATTCGCTGTCTTTGTCCACCAGAAAGCTTCACACCGCGTTCTCCAACTTCTGTTGCATAACCGTTTGGTAAGTCATGAATAAACGCATCAACATATGCCATTGCAGCTACTTTTTCAATTTCTTCATCCGTTACTTCGCCCTCGACACCATAACAAATATTATCACGAATCGTTCCATCAATTAACGGACTATCTTGTGATACGTAACCGATTTGACGTCGCCATGACTCTAATGAATAACTCGTAATTGATTCTTTTCCTAATTTAATGGCACCACTAGTTGGCTCATAAAAACGTTCCAGTAATGAGAATAACGTTGTTTTCCCACTACCACTTGGTCCTACAATCGCTGTCACTTTTCCAGATTCAATTGTGAAATCAATATTTTTCAAAACTTGCTCTTCTTCGTTATACTCAAAATGTACATTTTCAAGAACGATCGGTTGCTTAGCATTTGTCACTTTCACACCAGTTTCATGATCTTCTACTTCATATTCTAAAATCGTACTAATTCTTTCCGTTGCACCAATTGCCTTTTGGAATTGTGTAAAGAACATAGATAATTGACTCATCGGCATTACAATTTGAACTAAATACAAAATAAACGCTACAAGTTCACCGGTTGTTAATGCACCGCTAGAAACTCGCATCCCGCCATATCCTACGATAATAACAAGTAGTGCCATTAAAACAAACGACATAACTGGCGAAATTAATGCTTGCACTTTCCCTTCTTTCAAACCAAATTGTAATAACTTTTGTATACCTGTATTGCCCGTTTCATATTCTCTTTTTTCTGTATTTGAAGATTTCACTAAACGAATTTCTGATAACACTTGCGTTAACACACTTGTAAAAGATGCCGTTTCATCTTGAAGCGCTTTTGAAATCTTATACATTTTTCGTCCAAGTGGAACTAAAATTAATACAGACAACGGAATAACCGTTAAAAGTAACGCAGTCATTTTCCAATCTAAAACAAATAATACAATTAACGATCCAACAATTGAAATACCGCCTGTTAATAAGTTTGACAAATGCTCAGAAATTAACGTTTTCACAACACCTGTATCATTCGTCATACGGCTAATCGTATCACCTGTTCTATTTTGATCGTAATAAGATACCGGCAAGATAAGTACCTTTTTCCACAAACGTTCTCTTAGTCCCGCTACAATCTTCTGCCCAATATAATTTAGTAAATATATAGACAACCCTGCCGCAATAGTTTGCATTACAAAGAAAGCAACTAATCCAACAATTTGTCCTGCACTAATTGAAGAAAGCGAAAAATTATCTACTAATCCTTTTGTAAGCATAGGAATAAATAAACTCGCTCCCGTAGAAAGCAAACTCATTAATAACGCAAAAACTAAAATTCCTTTCGGAGGATTTGTATCTTGAATAAGGCGTAAAAACTGCCTCCAACTCCCTTTTTTCTTCATTTCATTTCTAACTTCCATTCCTGTTCATCTCCTCATGTTAAACAAAACTGTTCTTTCTAAAATTAGAATACGATACAAATGTAAACTGAATGTAAACACACTTTTTCTATTTTTACAAAATATACATAAAAACTCATCTTTACAACAGATATAAACATCTGATATTATTACCTGGTACTTAATATTATTCTATGTAAATGATAGATAAATAATTTACAACACGATATAAATCTCCAGTTAGTGAAAGGAGTATCCTTTTTGCAAACAAATATACATTCTGAAAAGGAAACAATTATTTTTATTCATGGATTAGTTGGCAATCGTCGCGCCTTCAAAAAAGAGCAAAAACGATTTTCTGCCTCCTACAACATTATAACTTATGACTTATTAGGTCACGGTGATGATAAAGGAGAAGCAATCGACTTTTCATTACAGCGCCTCGTAGATCAATTATTAAACTTATATGAACAAGAAGGTATTAAAAAAGCACATATTTGTGCGCTAAGTTACGGCTGTTACATCTCTACAATTTTTGCACAAATGCATCCAGAAAAAGTATTAAGTATTTGTCATATTGGGGGACATTACAATAACCCTTCTCGTTTATATAATGTATTTCAAAATTTTTGGGAGAAGCGAGGAGATGAATACTCTAAATGGCTCTCTCAATACGCAAATACTATTTTTCCAAGCGGTATATTAAAAGCAAATCCGTTCGCAGTCATTTCAAGAAATATTTACTACCGTTTCGGATTACAATTACATTCATCCATAATTGCCCAGTCATTACGACATCGGTTAGAATTCGATTTAAAATCTAAATTAAAATCACTTCCTCACCCTATACTATGGGTAATGGGAGAGCATGATCATCTCTATAAATCTTGTCTATTTGATTTGAAATCTATTTTGCCTAACGTTCTATATAAGGAAATACCGTTAGCGGGACATGCAGCGAACTTATTTCGTCCTAACTATTTCCATGACTTATATGATCGATTTTTAAATGGAAAGTTAAAATAAAAACTATTAAACTTCCAATTTATTCAACTATAAAAAGGCTTCCCAAGTTTCCTTGGAAAGCCTTTTCTCTATACGAAAAGTACATAAAACTACTTTTTCTTAGTATGCTTTTGTGTAACCTAATAGGTGCTTGCTCCAGTAAGAGTTACTTACAGAACTAATACGTACACCAGTTGCATCTGTTTCTGCACTAATGAACTGACCGTTTCCTAAGTAAACACCCATGTGAGAAGGACCTGATTTATAAGTATTTTGGAAGTATACTAAATCACCTGGTTGTGGATTGCTAGTTTTTGTTTTAGAGCTCCAGTATCCAGCAACTGTTTGACGAGCGCCTTTATGACCAGTTTGATTTAATACGTAGTGAATGAATCCACTGCAGTCAAAACCAGCAGGTGTTGTACCAGCAGTTCTGTATGGTGAACCATTTAAAGATCTAGCGAATCCAGCGATTGAAGATGTATCTCCACCTGTTGTTGGTTTTTGTACGTCTTTACCTGGTTGTTGAACGTTATTTGTAACATTATTGTTATTTGTAACGTTGTTTACTCCGCCTTTTACAAACTTAACGAAGTCTGCACTTACGTAACCTGTGCGGCCGTTATGGTTAATTTTGTACCAACCATTTTCAGCACCAGTAACGTTTAATACTTTACCATTTGTTACTCCACCGATTACAGCGTTGTATGTAGCTGGGCCTGTACGTACTTTTAAAGCACCAGTGTTAACAACATAAGAACCACCAGTTTGAACTGTTGTAGTATTGTTGTTTGTAGTTGGTTGTTGTGTTTCGTTAGATACAGCAGAACCACCTTTTGTTACGAAGTCTTTGCTTACGTATCCAGTTCCACCATTGAAGTTGATTTTAAACCAATCTTGTACTTCACCTACAACTTGTACTGTTTTACCTTTGTTTACAGAACCTAATACTGTATGAGATGTACTTGGGCCTGTACGTACGTTAAGTGAAGAAACGTTTACTGTGTAAGTACCTGTTCCTTGTTGAACAGTCGTTCCTGTTTTGCCACCAGTCGTTACGAAGTCACCACTTACATAACCTGTTTGACCATTTACGTTTACTTTGAACCAACCATTTTCTTGTCCAACTACTTGTAGCACTTGGCCTGATTTTACTTTAGAAATAACGTTATGTCCTGTACCAGCACCTGAACGAACATTTAATACATCAGCAGTTACTGTGTATTTTAATTCAGAAGTTGTTTCTACAGTTTTTGTTTCAGTTACAGTCGTTTGAGTTTGAGTTTGAGTTTGTCCATTAATTTCTTTTAGCGCTTCATTTGAAACTTGTGCATGAGCAGAATCCATTCCTGGAACTGCAACGCCAGCTACAGAAGCTGCTGCTAAACCTGCAATTACTTTTTTCATAAGTTGTCTTTACTTCCTTTCCCTACTATCCTCTTAAAAAAAACTTAAAACTTTAATACTTTACAATATTATCAAAGTAAAATATTCATCCAGTTCCATTTTTTAGCAAGAGTTTTATTTTTCACACAGAGTTCATTTTAAATGAACAAAGTGAAATCCGTGTGAACTTCATGTGAACTTTATCATTAAACACAGTGTTTTTGCAATGGTTTTTTCAAATTTCTTATATATCGCATGAAAATTCGACATTCCATTTAATATTTTAATATAAAATATCCCTTTTCTATCTATTATAAAAAATTCTATTAACCTAATACAAACTCAAGTATGTATTTCCTTATAAAGCTCCTTACATAAAGTATACTTTCATCATGACAAAAATCACTCTATTTATCAATAGTATAATATTTTTAGAAAACTAAATTTCTATACTATCTACAATTTTGAAATAATTTGACGAATTGTAAGATTTATTTCACAAAAGCCATTTCTCCTTTAAAGAAAACACACACTATATCAACTGTTCTCTTTTTCTTATAATGGAATTTATAGGATATTTATAGTATTATATACATATCTTAATAAACAAGAATTTTAGCGAATTGATTAAAGTTTCATTCCCTTATAAAATGAAACTTTAATCAGTAAGGGTTTTATACATCCTCCGCTAATTATTAACCCTCACCACTCGGGCTGCCCATTAATGCGGAGTTTTATTGGAATAAAAAGCGGAGGCATATTTGTGAGAAATATAATAGATGATCCAATACAAAAAAACATAGAGCTATACTATGCTTTTATTCAATTCGTTTCAATGATAACATTACAAAAAGTATCAGCTATTGAAACACGTAAAAACGAATTAAAAAATCAGATGAAAAATGCAGGACAAAAAAACCCTTATTACGTATAAAAAAAGGTGAACAGGTTATATTCCTGTTCACCTTTTTAAATTATTTATAAATTTTCACACGGTCCTCTAGCGGTTGGAATTCTTTTTCACCAGCATGTACTACCGGTTTACCAAATGGCATTTGCGCAATAAGTTTCCAATTCTCTGGAACATCCCACTCTTTTCTCACTTCTTCATCAATTAGCGGATTGTAATGCTGTAACGTAGCACCAAACCCTTCAATTTCTAAAGCTGTCCAAATTGCAAATTGTAACATTCCTGATGATTGCTGAGACCAAGTTGGGAAATTATCTTTATATAATGCAAAGTTAGCTTGAAGGCTTTCCACTACTTCACTGTCTTCAAAATATAAAACCGTTCCATAACCACTTTTAAATGCATTCATTTTTTCTTCAGTAGGTGCAAAGTTATTTTCAGGTACAATTTTTCGTAACGTTTCTTTCGTAATATCCCATAATTTATCATGTTGTTCTCCTAATAAAACAACAATGCGAGCACTTTGAGAATTAAAAGCTGAAGGTGTATGTTTTACAGCATGATAAATCACTTCTTGAATTTTCTCATCAGAAACTACTTGCTCTTTACTAATTGCATAAATAGATCTTCTGTCTTCAATTGCTGAGTAAAAATCTTTTGCCATCATAATTCCCTCCAATTTTCAATTGAGGCTATTTCATATGTATATATCATATTACGCCCCTCAAACTTATTATTAATAAGCTTATAACTTTATAATATCACAGCAACAAATAAACTCAAATGTTAACACTTGTATTTAGACTCTTTTTCCTTTTTAAAATGAAAATAAAAAGACTGCTTGTTGTTATCTAAAATTAGTAACAACAAACAGTCTTACTTATGTAGCGATCTAGATTCGTATTTTACTTACTTAATTAACTAATCCAAATGCATACGACATTAACTTATTTGTCTCTGTAAAACGTTTTGTTTTACTTGATGTCCCCATGACCACTGTAATAATTCGATTATCACCTTGCTTTGCAGTCCCAGTAAAACAGTATCCTGCACTATCTGTAAATCCAGTCTTTAGTCCGTCCATTCCTTCTATATATAAACTTTTATTATTTTTATTTAACATGTCGTTTGTGCTTATAACATTAATATTATTAAATGCTAGCTGACTTTGGCGTAAGTGAGTCACTTCTAATATTTCCGGATAATCTTTTATAAGATGATATGCCAATTGCGCTACATCAGTAGCCGTCATTTTTGTTTCACTTCCATCTGGCTCTTGTAATCCAGACGCATTTGCAAATTTAGCATGTTCCGACATTTTTAACTGTTTCGCTTTTGCATCCATAAGCTGAACGAAATCTTTCTCCGATTTTGCCATATGTTCTGCTAAAGCCACAGCTGAATTATTAGCTGACTCAATCATTAATGCATGATATAAATCTTTAACGGTTAATGTGTCATTAACTTGTACTGGGATTCTCGCTCCCTCTGTTTGTGCCGCCTTCGCACTCATTTTCACTGGATCTTCCCAGCGAACTTTCCCGTTATGTATACTCTCTAGTAAGAGATACGCTGTCATCATCTTAGACATACTAGCCGGTGCAAAAGCTTCATTTTCATTATATTGATAAATAATATCTCCATCACTCGCATCGATAATCATAGCTGCTTTTGCGTTAATTTCTGGTGGGATGTACTTTGGCGGGACTACTTTTTCAGTAAATCCTGCTTTAGGTAGTTCTGCCACTTGCAAAGGTTGTCCCTCTACATTCGCTATGCTCTTTTGATTTCCTTGGAATAAGAACCAACATATCCCTAAAATAATGACTAATAGGACTGTCATCCTTCCCCATTTTAACCGATTCATTTCAAAACTCCTTTAGCAAACCTTTTATACACTCACATTTAACCTTATCAACAATTCCTTTATACAGTCAAGGTAAAAGGTATATTTATTCATAGTACAGCAATGATTATTTTAATTTATTTATGTTAAACTTACAATATTGAAACGTAAGAAAATTTAATAATAAAATCTCGTAAATAAAGCGAAACTTTAATCAGCCCCACCAATCAGGCTACCCGTCAAATAGCGAGATAAACTATTTAATAGAAGGGATTCATACAAATGCTACTTCCAAAATCATTAAAATACGGAGACACAGTTGGGATTTACTCCCCTTCTTCACCAGTAACCTACACTTCACCAAAGAGATTTGAACGAGCAAAATCTTACTTACAACAGAAAGGGTTTCATATATTAGAAGGTTCATTAACAGGTCGATATGATTTTTATCGTTCTGGTAGTATACAAGAGCGTGCTGAGGAGCTAAATGCCTTAATAAGAAATCCTAATATTTCTTGTATTATTTCAACAATTGGTGGGATGAATTCAAATTCAATATTACCTTATATTGATTATGATGCTTTTCTAAAGAACCCTAAAATAATGATTGGGTATTCAGATGCAACTGCTTTATTACTAGCAATTTACACCAAAACAGGAATTCCTACATTTTATGGACCAGCTCTCGTCCCTTCCTTTGGCGAATTTGAATCTTTTGTTGATTGCACATACAAATATTTCGCTGAAACTTTACTACATGATCATTCTCTTCCTTATCATATAAAACAACCATTATTTTGGTCAGATGAATTTATTAATTGGGAAGAAAAGACAAAGGAGAAAGAACTTCGACCAAACGATTGGATTTCAGTAATTGATGGAAAAGCTACTGGGCGTATTATTGGCGGGAATTTAAACACGATACAAGGAATTTGGGGTAGCCCCTATATGCCACATATTCAAGAAGGCGACATTCTCTTCATTGAGGACAGTTCAAAAGACGCAGCTACTATTGAAAGAAGCTTTTCATTACTTAAAATTAACGGTGTATTCGATAAAATTTCAGGTATCATTCTTGGAAAACATGAGCAATTTGATGATTGTGGTACAAATCGAAAACCTTTTGAAATACTACTAGAAGTACTTCAAAATCAAAGAATTCCTTTTCTAGCTGACTTCGATTGTTGTCATACACATCC
>WPCI01204767.1_pt1 | contig 10749 bp, 9 predicted proteins | sample 5399871 | NCBI WGS metagenome assembly WPCI01 (sample SAMN12869469, study PRJNA574797) | sludge metagenome | isolation source: wastewater treatment of pH7 | place: China:Beijing | collected 2019-05-20
GCTGTGGGCCAACCGGGACGACGGTTCGTCGGGCTCGGGCGACTCGGGTGACTCGGGTGACTCGGGTGAGGACACCGACGCGGCGGCCGCCTTCACGCCGACCACCGCGGAGTCGCTGCGGATCTCGAACTGGCCCTTCTACATCGACGAGGAGACCGTCGGGCTGTTCGAGACCGAGAGCGGCCTCACCGTGGCCTACCGGGAGGACGTCAACGACAACGAGGAGTACTTCGCCCGCATCCGGGAACCCCTCAGCCGGGGCGACGACGTCGGCGCCGACATGTTCATCGTCACCGACTTCCTGGTGAACCGGCTCATCGGCCTCGGCTGGCTGGCCCCCCTCGACAACGCCAACATCCCCAACAAGGACAACCTGGTGGCCTCCCTGCAGGGCGTGGCCTTCGACCCGGAGCGGACCTACAGCCTCCCGTGGCAATCGGGCTTCACCTCGATCGCCTACAACCCCCGGTTGACGGGGCGGGAGATCACGCGGCTCGAGGACATCTTCGACCCCGAGTTCGCCGGTCAGGTGACCTTGATGAGCGACCTCCGGGACGGTCTCGGCCAGGTCCTGCTCACCATGGGCGTCTCGCCCGCCGAGGTGACCACCGAGCAGATCGAGGCCGCGGTGGCCAAGGTCCAGGACGCCAAGGACGCCGGCCAGATCCGGCGCTTCACCGGCAACGACTACGGCGACGACCTGGTGGCGGGCAACGTGGCCATCGCCCAGGCGTACTCCGGCGACGTCGCCCAGCTGAAGCTGGACAACCCCGACCTCGAGTTCGTGTTCGCCGAGGAGGGGATGATCTCGTGGTCGGACAACATGGTCCTGCCGATCACGACCCGGAACTCGACCGGGGCCGAGGCGTGGATGAACTACGTCTATGACCCGGCGAACGCCGCCCGGATCACCAGCTACGTGCAGTACATCTCGCCGGTGGACGGCTCGGGCGAGGAGCTGGTCGCCATCGATCCGGAGCTGGCCGACAACGAGCTCATCAACCCGCCGCAGGAGGTGCGGGACTCGGCCATCGCCTGGCGGGGCCTCACCGACGAGGAGGACCAGGAGTACTCCGCCATGTACGCCGCCGTGGCCCGGGCATGACCGGGCCCGGGCGAGGGATCTGAGCCATGGCGGGCACGGCCGCGGCGGGGACCCGGAACAAGTTCACGCCGTACCTGCTCAGCCTGCCGGCGCTGGCGTACCTCTTCGTCTTCTTCGTCCAGCCGCTCTGGGTCCTGCTGCGGACCTCCCTGTCGACCAGCGCGGGGTCGGTGTTCAACCCCACGCTGGAGTTCAGCTGGGAGTTCAGCAACTACAGCGACGCGTTCAACACGTACGACGAGCAGATCATCCGATCCTTCGGCTACGCGCTCGCGGCCACACTGCTGGCCCTCCTGCTGGCGTACCCGCTGGCCTACGTCCTGGCCTTCAAGGCAGGGAAGTGGAAGAACGTGCTGCTCGGCCTGGTGATCCTGCCCTTCTTCATCACGTTCATCATCCGGACGCTGGCGTGGAAGACGATCTTCGCCGACGACACCGTCGTCACGGCCATGATGGTCGCGGTCATCGACTGGCTCGCCGACGCGGCGACGGTCTTCGGTGACAGCTCGTGGCTCGCGCAGGCCGCCGACAAGATCGGACTCGTCCCCACCGACGGCCGGATCCTGTCCACCCAGTGGGCGGTGATCGGCGGCCTGACCTACAATTTCCTGCCGTTCATGGTGCTGCCGATCTACGTCAGCATCGAGAAGATCGACCCCCGGCTCCTGGAGGCGTCCCGCGACCTCTACGCCAGCGGCGTCCGCACCTTCCGGAAGGTCCTCCTGCCGCTCTCGCTGCCCGGCGTGTTCGCCGGGAGCCTGCTCACCTTCATCCCCGCCGCCGGTGACTTCGTCAACGCCCAGTACCTGGGCGGGGTCAACCAGGCCATGGTCGGCACGGTCATCCAGAGCCAGTTCCTGGTGGTCAAGGACTACCCGCTGGCGGCGGCCCTGTCCGCCGTGCTCATGATCATCATCCTGGTGATGGTGCTGGTGTACACGCGGGTCCTGGGCACAGAGGACCTGGTGTGACCGCGACCGCCGAGCACCAGGAGGCGATCCGTCCGGGCTTCTCGCCGCCGCCCCTGCTCCGGCGCCTCGGGGGCTTCTTCCTCAACGCCTACGCCGCCTTCGTCCTCTTCTACCTGTTCCTCCCGGTGGCGGTCATCGTCGCCTTCTCGTTCAACGAGCCCGTCGGGAAGTTCAACTTCGTGTGGAAGGGCTTCTCCCTCGAGGCGTGGCAGGACCCCTTCAAGTACCCCGCCCTGGTCGACGCCCTCGAGGAGAGCCTCAAGGTGGCGGCGATCGCCACGATCATCGCCGTGATCCTCGGCTCGCTGGTGGCCATCGCCCTGGTCCGGCACCGCTTCCGGGGTGCGGGCGGCATCGACCTGTTCCTCGTCGTGCCCCTCACCAGCCCCGAGGTCGTCCTCGGCGCCTCCCTGCTGACCCTCTTCCTGGACTTCGGGTGGAACCTCGGCTTCCGCACCATCGTGCTGGCCCACGTGATGTTCCAGATCAGCTTCGTGGCCCTCACCGTCAAGGCCCGGATCCGGGGCTTCGACTGGAGCCTCGAGGACGCCGCCATGGACCTCGGGGCCAACCCGACCCGCACCTTCCTGCGGGTCACCCTGCCGCTGATCGTGCCCGGGATCGTGGCCGCGGCGATGTTGTCCTTCGCCCTGTCCCTGGACGACTTCATCATCACCCTGTTCACCGCGGGGTCGACGGTCACCTACCCGCTGTATGTGAACAACGCGGCCAAGACCGCCCTGCCGCCCCAGATCAACGTCCTGGCCACGATGATCCTGCTCGGCAGCCTCCTGCTCATCGGTCTGAGCTCGGCCTGGCACCGCTGGCGCACCCGGGGCCAGGTCCTCTGAGCAGTCCGCACGGGGAATTGAGTAGTTCCTACTCAGGACAGTGGCGGGGCGACGCGGAATACTGTGCTCACGAGCCCTCGACCGACGAGGGCGGACGGCCCTTTAGGGAGAGGAAACAGACAATGCTCAAGCGTTTTCTGAGTGCGTTCTTCGTGGTGATGCTGCTGGTTGGCGGCGCTGCGGCCTGCAGTGACGACAGCGGTGACGACGGTGGCTCCGACGACACGTCGACGGACTCCGGCGACAGCGGCGATTCGGGCGACAGCACCGACAGCGGCAACGCTGACGTCCAGGCCTACTGCGACGACGTCGCCGCTCTGGCCGACGAGATCGAGGCCGCCGGTGGCGACCCGACCGCTCTCGGCGACCTGTCCACCCAGCTGCAGGACCTGCAGGCCTCCGGCACCGAGCTGGCCGCCAACGCCGCCGACCTCACCACCGAGGACGGCCAGGCGCTGACCGACTGCACCACGCAGCTGGCCGACGCCGCCTCTGGCCTCGCCGGCTAGTCGGTCCCCTCAGCAGTACCCGCAGTACCCGGACACGGGGCGGCGCTTCGGCGCCGCCCCGTTCCGCGTTCTGATCCACCCCGCGTGTCGCCGGCGACACGATTCCGCACCCAGAACCGTCAGGGCGACCTGACATCAGGGCCTCGTCAGGCGGTAGAGGACGTGGCGCTGGATGCGGTGGCCGTCGGGCACGTTGGGGTGGTCGAAGTCGTCGGCCGGGTCCCGGGTCATGCCCAACTTCTGCATCACCCGCTGGGACCGGGTGTTGGTGAGGCTCGTCATCGACACGACCTCGTCGAACGCGAAGCGCTCGAAGCCGTCTCGCAGTGACGCCCGGGCCGCCTCAGTGGCGTAGCCCCGGCCCCAGCCCTCCTGGGCCAGCCGCCACCCGACTTCCACCGCCGGCGTGAAGGGGGCCTCGAAGGTGGCCGGCCACAGCCCGGTGAAGCCGATGAACCGGCTGGTCTCGGTCACCTCGACGGCCCAGAGGCCCCAGCCCTCCTGGTCGAAGTGGTCCTCGATCCGGTCCACCAGGTCGTCGCTCTCGGCCCGAGCGAGGGGAGCGACGAAGTGCTCCATCACCACCGGATCGGCGTTCAGTGCCGCGAACGGCTCCCGATCCGCCGCCCGCCATCGCCGCAGCACCAACCGCTCGGTCTGCAGCTCGCTCGGCATCGGGCTCATGACCGGATCCTTGCCGACCTCGGCGCCGGGAGCGGCCATGATCAGGGGATGCTCGACCACCTCTCCATCCAATGCGCGGACGTCAAGGCCAGTGCCGCCTTCTACGACACGGTCCTCGCGACCATCGGCGGGAGCCGGGTCCTCGACTTCGGCGAGGTCATCGGGTACGGCGTGCCGCCCATGCCCGACTTCTGGCTCGGCCCCCGCACCACGGGCGAGGGCTTCCGTGAGTCCCACATCGCCTTCACCGCGCCGGACCGGGCCGCGGTGGACGCGTTTCTCGAGGCCGGCCGGAACGCCGGCGCCGAGGTCCTCCACGAGGCCCGGGTCTGGCCCGAGTACCACCCCAACTACTACGGCGCCTTCCTGCGGGACCCCGACGGCAACAACGTCGAAGCCGTCTGCCACACCCCCGCGTGAGCGCGGGGCCCCTGGCGGGGGTGCGGGTGTTGGAGCTGGCCGGGCTGGGGGCCCTGCCGTACGGCTCGTTGCGGCTGGCCGACATGGGGGCGGAGGTCATCCGGGTCGAACGGACCGCAGACGTGCCCGACGAGCCGGTGGCCAAGCCGCACTCGCCCTGGGACCGGGGTCGGCGCTCGATCGCCGTCGACCTGAAGCAGGCCGACGGGATCGAGACCGTGCTGCGGCTGGCGGAGACGGCCGAAGTCTTCCTGGAGGCGTTCCGGCCCGGGGTGGTGGAGCGACTCGGGGTCGGCCCGGATGCCGTCCTCGGCCGCAATCCCCGCATCGTCTACGGCCGCCTGACCGGCTGGGGCCAGGACGGACCTCTCGCGCAGCAGGCGGGCCACTCCCTCAACTACGAGGCGGTCACCGGGGTCATCCACGCCATCGGCCGGCCCGACGTCCCGCCCTCGACGGCGCTGCAGTTGCTGGGTGACTTCGCCGGCGGCGGCCTGACCCTGGCCTACGGCGTGGTCTGCGCCCTGCTCGAGGTCCAGCGCACCGGCCGGGGCCAGGTGGTGGACACCGCGATGGTCGACGGGGTGGCGTCGATCGCCTCGGTCTTCTATGCGATGGCCGCCTCCGGCTTCCACCGCCCGGAGCGGGGGGCGAACCTCTTCGACGGCGGGGCGCCCTTCTACGCGGTCTACGAGTGCGCCGACGGCCGGTCGATCTCGGTCGCCCCCATCGAGCCCCACTTCTACGCCCTGCTGCTGGAGGGCCTCGGCCTGGCGGGGGCGGACCTGCCCGACCAGTACGACCAGGACCGTTGGCCCGAGCTCCGGGCCCGCCTGGCCGAGGTCATCCGCACGAAGACCCGCGACGAGTGGACCGACGTCTTCGCCGGCAGCGACGCCTGCGTCGCCCCGGTCCTCGACTTCGCCGAAGCCGTCACCCACCCCCAGATGGCCGCCCGTCTCTTCCCCGACGGCGGCCCCGAGGTGCCGCCGGTGCCGAGGCTGTCGGTCACGCCGGGCGAGCCGGGCGAGTCGCCGAGGTGGCCCGGCTGCGACACCGACGCCGTGCTCGGGGAGTCGGGCTTCACCGCCGACGAGATCGCCGCCCTTCGCTCTGCCGGCGCCGTCCGCTGACCCCGGGGTCGTGGGGCTGGGGACCGACACCAGATCGCTATTCGAACTTGGCGCCCATGTCCCGGAGCATGTCGATCCAGCGCCAGGCGGAGTCGGGGGCGTCCTCGCCGGGGTCGTACCGGACCCGGTGGAGGGTGCCGGTGAACGGGAAGGGGCCGTCGGCGGCGTAGATCTCCCACGAGACCGGTGAGCGGCGGTCGATGCCGACGTCGATGCCCTCGAACGGGGACATGGGGAACAGCATCCGGTAGCCGGTGTCGGTGGCCCGTTCGTCGCCGTCGACGGTCAGGGCCACGTCCCAGAGGAACCCGCCGGGCGTGGTGACGACGGCGGCCAGCTCGTGGGCCCCGGGGTCGACACGCCCGCCGGACAAACGCCGCACGACGCCCTTGCCGTCGTTGTGCAGCCACCACAGCTCACCGGCGTCGACGAAGAGGCCGTAGCCCCCGCCCTGGTCGCCGTGGGCCACCAGCCAGCCCCGGTCACCTTCGGCCAGGTCCACCGAAGCGGTGACCGTGAACGCCCGCATGTTGATGAGCTCGAGGGAGCGCCACCGCTCGAGGGTCGGCGTCCCGGAGAAGATGGTGATCGGCTCCCGGTAGGCGGCGGACCGCTCCGGGCGCTGGACGAACTTGAGGTTGCTGCCCTCATCGAGGGGATAGATCTGCTCGGCCTGGGCCGCGGCCTCCCAGGCGGCGGCCAGCTCGGCCACCTTCTCGGGGTGCTCGGCGGCCAGGTCGTGCCGCTCGGTCGGGTCGGTGGTGAGGTCGTAGAGCTCCCACTCCGAGTCGTCGATGGGGGTCAGGGGCGGGTGGCGGGTGACGACCTCCCAACCGTCCCGGTAGTACCCGCGGTGGCCGACCATCTCGTAGACCTGCTCGGTCCGGGTCGACGGGTGGTCGGCGTCGCCCAACGTGGCCGCGAACGACGTTCCCGCCATCGGGATCAGCGGCTTCCCGTTCCGTTCCGACGGCGCATCGACCCCCGTCAGCTCGAGCAGCGTGGGCAACAGGTCGACCACGTGGGCGTACTGGCGGCGCAGCTCGCCCCGGGCCTCGAGGTGGTCGGGCCACGAGACCACGAAGGGCACCGAGTGGCCCCCGGCGTGGGTGTTGATCTTGTAGAGCCGGAACGGCGTGTTGGACGCCATGGCCCAGCCCCGGGGGTAGTGGGGCATGGTCTGGGGCCCGCCGAGCAGGTCCATGCGGGGCAGGTCGGCCTCCACGTCGGGCTGGCCCAGCAGGTGGACGAAGTAGCCGCTGGTCCCGGCCTCCTCGCCCTCCCGCGAGGCCCCGTTGTCGGAGGTGAACACCACGATCGTGGTGTCCAGCTCGCCCATCTCGGCCAGGCCGTCGAGCAGGCGGCCGATGGACTGGTCGAGGCCGTCGACCATGCCGGCGTAGACCTCCATGTGCCGGGCGAAGAGCGCCTTCTCGTGGTCGGCCAGCTCGTCCCAGGGCCGGACGTCGTCGCCCTCCTCGGTGTTGCGGGGGGCGACCTCGGTGTCCTCGGCGACGATGCCCAGCTCCTGCTGGCGGGCGAAGCGCTCGGCCCGCAGGGCGTCCCAGCCCGCCTCGTACCGCCCCCTGTAGCGCTCGATGTCGAGGGGCTTGGCGTGCAGCGGGGCGTGGCAGGCGGGATGGGCCAGGTAGGTGAACCACGGCTTGCGGGGGTGGCTGGCCCGCAGCTCCTTCCACCACGACAGGCAGCGGTCGGTGAGGTCGTCGGTCAGGTAGTAGCCCTCGGGGTACTGGTCGACCTCGACCACCTGGTTGTCGCTCATCAGGCGGTGGGGGTGGTGCAGGTTCGTGAAGCCGTCGAGGATCCCGTAGAAGCGGTCGAACCCCCGCTGACAGGGCCAGGAGTGCTGGGAGCCGGCGGCGTTGGTGTCGGAGTCCTTGGCCAGGTGCCACTTGCCGGCCATGAACGTGGCCCAGCCCGCGTCCCGGTAGATCTCCGCCGCGGTCGCGGCGTGCTCGGTCAGCTCCATCGCGTAGCCCGGGAAGCCGGGGTCACTGTGGGCGACGTGGCCGACGCCGGCCCGGTGGCTGTTCAGCCCGGTGAGCAGGGCCGACCGGGTTGGCGAGCACATGGGGGTGACATGGAAGTCCGTGTAGCGGACGCCCCGGGCGGCGAGGGCGTCGACGTTGGGGGTCCGGATCTCCGAGCCGTAGCAGCCGAGATCCGAGTAGCCGAGGTCGTCGATGAGGATGACGAGGACATTGGGCGCGTCGGCGGGCGGCTCAGGGCGCGGCGGCCACCAAGGTTCAGACCCCGCCACCGTCCGCCCGACCCGCCCCTCGAACCCTGCATACGCGTCAGTCAACGGTCCGGCCGTTCGGGAGGCTGCGGAGCGGAGCGCAGCAGCGCCGAGGACGGGTCACGATCGGCGAAGCCGGCGGAGCGAAGCGGAGCAATGTGGCGACTCACAGCTCGAAGGCCTCCTTGCCCATCTGGTCGCGGATGGTGACGACCTGGGGGTTGGTCATGGAGCGGCGCTGCCAGTTGGCGCCGTCGACCACCAGGGTGTGGCCGGAGATGAAACGGGCGTAGGGCGAGGCCAGGAAGGTGGCCGCCCAGCCCAACTCCCGCACCCGACCCACCCGCAGGGCGGGCTGGCAGCCGTCCTTCTCGTGGGTCTTGTCGAGGCTGGAGCGGATGTCGGCGGTCATGTCCTCGTGGGGGAAGAGGCCGGGCACCAGCCCGTTGACCTGGATCCCGTAGGGCCCCCACTCGACGGCGAGGGTCTCGACCATGTTCTTGACCCCGGCCTTGGCCGCCGCGGAGTGGGCGAAGCCGGGCCCGCCGGTCCACGCGTAGGAGGCGCCGACGTTGATGATCGAGCCCGGCGTCCCGGTGGCCAAGTGGCGGCGGCCGAACTCGCGGGCACAGAAGAAGGTGCCGTTGAGGGTGATGTCGACGACCGTGCGCCAGGCGTTGGCGCTCATGTCCTCGGCGGGCACCGGGAAGTTGGCTGCGGCGTTGTTGACCAGCACATCGGGGAGGCCCAGCTCGGCCTCCACCGCGTCGAAGGCGGCGGCGATCTGGTCCGGCTCGCGGATGTCGCAGGTGACGGTCTGGACCCGCCCGCCGACGGCCTCGATGGCCTCCCGCCCGGCGTCGAGGTGTTCGGGCTTGCGGCTGAGGATGGCGATGGCTGCTCCGAGACGGGCGAACTCGGTGGCGACGGCCTTGCCCAGACCGGTGCCCGCTCCGGTGACCAGGACGACCTGGCCGTCGTAGGTCCCGTCCGGGAGGGCGGAGGTCCCCAGCTCGGGCGGCTCGGGCAGGCCGATGGGCTCAGCGGTGGACATCAGGACCCCTTGAACACCGGGTCGCGGCCCTCGGCGTGGGCGGCCCGCAACTCGGCGTAGTCGTCGGACTTGTTGATGAAGGTCTGGTAGATCAGCTCGTCCTCCATGGAGGACACCTGGCCGGGCCGGCCCAGGTGGCGGATGACCCGGCGGGCCATCTTTATGGCCACCGCCGACCGACCGGCGATCTCGTGGGCCATGGCCAGCGCCGTGGCGTCCAGCTCCTCGGGGGCCACGATGCGGGAGACGATCCCGTGGGCCAGGGCCTCCTCGGCCGACAGCGCCCGCCCGGTCAGGACCATGTCGCTGACCAGGCCGTGGCCCGCCATCTGGAACAGCACCCCGACGCCGCCGGTGTCGGGGATGACGCCGTAGTTGGTCTCGGGGAGCATGAAGCGGGCGCCTTCTGCGGCGATGCGGATGTCGCAGAGCAGGGCCCGCTGGAACGAGCCGCCGATGGCCCAGCCCTGGATGGCCACGATCACCGGGGCCTCGATCTCCCACAGCTGCTGGATGCCCCACTGACCCCGGGTCATCAGCTCGTGGTGGGTCATCTCCACCTGGCCGCCCCCGATGGCGCCCACGTCCCGGCCCGAGGACCAGGCCGAGCCCTCGCCCCGCCAGACGATCGCCCGCACGTCCTGGTTGGCCTTGAGCTCGGTGAGGATCTCGAACAGGGCGAGGTCCATCTCGTCGTCGAAGGCGTTCTTCTTGTCCGGGTTGTCGTTGGTGATGACGGCGACCGGGCCGTCGTAGCTGAGCTTCACCCGTGGGTCGGGCATCGATCCCCCTCTGTGCCTGGCGGCGGTCCGGTAGAACCTACGCCGTGACGGGGGACGCATCGGAAGGGGGCTGGGCCCCCCTGCTCGACGAACTGCGGCGGCGGCAGGGCGCGGCCCGGGCCATGGGCGGGGCCGAGCGGATCGAGCGCCAGCACGCCAAGGGCAAGCTCGACGCCCGCCAGCGGCTGGACCTGCTCTTCGACCCCGGCACCTTCACCGAGCTGGGCGCACTGGTCGGGGGACTGGACGACCTGCCGGGTGACGGCCTCGTGGCCGGCTTGGGCGCCGTCGACGGGCGACCGGTGCTCACCGCCGCCGAGGACTTCACGGTCAAGGGCGGGTCCATCGGGATCGGCAACACCGACAAGCGCCATCGGCTCACCCAGATCGCCGGCCGGGAGGGCCTGCCCCTGGTCCTGATGCTGGACGGGGCCGGCCATCGCATGACCGGTGAGGCCGCCGGGCGCCGGCCCAACGACCTGCAGGGCCTGGCCGGCCTGAAGGGGAAGGTCCCGCTGGTCACCCTGGTGCTCGGGCCGGCCGCAGGCCACAGCGCCCTGGCCGCCCCCCTGGCCGACTACGCCGTCATGACCGAGCAGGCCGCGCTCTTCACCGCCGGACCGGTCCTCGTGAAGGCGGCGACGGGGGAGGACGTCACCCCGGAGTCCCTCGGTGGCCCACAGGTGGCGGTGGCCTCGGGGGTGGTCCACGACGTGGTCGCCGACGACGCCGCCGCCATCGCCCGCGCCCGGGCCTGGCTTGGCCACCTCGGCGGGACGGTGATGACCGGGGCCGACACCGGCCCCCGTCGACTGGACGACCTCCTGACCGTGATCCCTCCGGACCCGCGGCGGCCCTACCCCATGATCGAGGTGGTCGAGCGCTTGGCCGACGACGGGGCCGCCCTCGTCATCGCGCCCGGTTTCGGGGGCGGGATGCTGACCGCCCTCCTCCGGCTCGGTGGCCGCTCTGTGGCTGTG
>WPCI01009716.1_pt1 | contig 10743 bp, 7 predicted proteins | sample 5399871 | NCBI WGS metagenome assembly WPCI01 (sample SAMN12869469, study PRJNA574797) | sludge metagenome | isolation source: wastewater treatment of pH7 | place: China:Beijing | collected 2019-05-20
GTGAAGTGAGTGGTGCAGTCAGGCCGCCAGCAGCAGGAACCCACCGAAGCGACTCAGGAGTGGCTCAACGCCGCGCCTGAGCGCCGTAGGAATCCTCTTCCTTTCCGCCGTTGGCGGCAGCTGCCTAAGCAGCTGAGGGAGTGGAGGACGTCAAGATCGGGAGGTGTGTCATGACTCAGTCGGCGCGTAGCGACCTCGATTTCCAGGCCCTGATGGGCGATGTGCGTCCACTCTCCCGGGGCGCCAACCGAGCCGATCCTGGCCATGGCCGGCGGGGCCCTAGCGAGGCGCAGCTGGCCCGGCGCGAGAGCGCCGCGGCAGAGGTGGAAGGGCACGGCTTTCTCTCCGATGACTTCGTCGACCTGGTGCCTCCCTTCGATCCGCTGGCCTTTCGTCGCGACGGCATCCAGCAGGGGGTGGTCGACCGCCTGCGCCACGGCGGCTATGCGGACCAGGCGCGCCTGCACCTGCTACGCCGTCCGCTGGAGGAGTGCCGGCGAGCGCTTACGCCCTTCATCCACGAGGCCTTCGCCCACGACCTGCGCTCGGTGCTGATCGTCCACGGCCGCGGCCAGGCCATCGACAGCCCGCCCAATGTGCTGCGCTCCTACCTGGCCAAGTGGCTGCCCCAGTTTCCCGAGGTCCAGGCCTTCGTCTCCGCCCAGCCCTCCGACGGCGGCCTCGGCGCTACCTGGGTGATGCTGCGCAAGAGCGAGCGGGCCCGCGCGGCCAACCGCGAGCGGCAGCAGAAGCGGCGAGGGTAAACTCAGGAGTGCAGGCGGCATTACTGAATACGGCGCTGCAATCAGGCAAGGGCGCCGGGGGCAGGTCTGGAGGGGGTCTTTTTCCAGGGGTGAGGAGCATCGCTCCGAACGGGCTGGCCAAGGATGGCCAGCACCGGCCCTGCTAGCGGAGCAGGATGCGAGAGCGACGCAGGGAAAAAGTAGCGTACAGGGAGGTATTTACAGCGCCCCCGATCTGGTCCGGCACCCCGGGGCCTGTCGCCGGAACAGCCCTTGCCGGGCCGACTAGGGTGCGACAGGCCTGCGGAGTGATGGTGCTCAGGCGTAGGCCGGGGCCTCCTGGCGGGGCAGGGCCCGTTCCCGCTCGCGGCGGCGAAACAGCGGCTCGGGCTGGTCCACGGCCGGCTGGTAGGCGCGGCTGAAGGCGCCCAGCGCCCGCTGGGCGTCCTCCAGCCACTGGTCCTCGCGAAGGGAGAGGCCGTCGAAGCCGCAGCGGGTCATGAAGTAGAGCTGGTCCACCAGCACATCCCCCACCGCTCGAATCTCCCCCCGGTAGCCGTAGCGCTGGCGCAGCTGGGGGGCCTGGCTGTAGCCGCGCCCTTCGGTGAACTTCGGAACGTCCACGGCGATCAGCGGCGCGTCGGCGAGGCGCTCGGCCAGGGCGTCGGTGAGCTCGGTGTCGGCCGAAAGCCAGGGCGCCAGGGTGGCGCTGGTTGCGGCCTCGAGCCAGGCGTCGAGGGGCAGGATGGCGGCGGCAGCGGCCGGTGCCGCGCCCTCCCGGACCAGGGTCCAGGTATCCGCGGCGGGCTGGCCGCGGAACAGATAGGGGCGTGACTCGGGGCGTGCGATGGGGGCTTGATCAGGCATAGACCCGCTCCTTGAAGGGTTTGAGGCCGATACGGCGGTAGGTGTCGAGGAAGGTCTCGCCGTCGCTGCGCTCACCGACGTAGACCTTGAGCAGGGTGTCGATCACTTCCGGGACCTTGTCGCGACTGAAGGAGGGGCCGAGGATCTTGCCCAGCGAGGCCTGGTTGCCCTGGGCGCCGCCCAGCGAGATCTGGTACCACTCCTCGCCCTTCTTGTCGACGCCGAGGATGCCGATCTGGCCCACATGGTGGTGGCCGCAGGCGTTCATGCAGCCGGAGATATTGAGCTCCAGGGGGCCGAGGTCGTAGAGGAAGTCGAGGTCGTCGAAGCGCTCCTGGATGGCGTGGGCCACCGGGATCGACTTGGCGTTGGCCAGGCCGCAGTAGTCGCCGCCGGGGCAGCAGATCAGGTCGGCCAGGGTGCCCACGGTGGGGTTGGCCAGGCCGAGGGCCTGAAGCTCGTGCCAGAGCGACTCGATCCGGTCCACCGGCACGTCGGAGAGCACCAGGTTCTGCTCATGGGTGACGCGCAGCTCGCCGAAGCTGTACTCGTCGGCGAGGTCGGCGATCTGGTGCATCTGCTCGGCGGTCACGTCCCCCGGGGACTGGCCGGCGCGCTTGAGCGACAGGGTCACCGCCTTGTAGCCGGGCACCTTGTGGCCGGTGACGTTGTTGGTCACGAAGCGGGCGAAGGCGCGGTTCTCGCCGCGCAGCCGCTCGAAGGCGTCGACGGCCTCGGCGCTGACCGGCCGGCGCTCGGGGTCCACGAAGTGCTCGGCGACGCTCTCCACGGTCTGGCGCGTCAGGGTCTGGGGGCCATCCTTGAGATGGGCCCACTCCGCCTCCACCCGGCGGCGAAACTCCTCGATGCCCAGCGCCTTTACCAGGATCTTGATGCGCGCCTTGAACTTGTTGTCGCGGCGGCCGAACTGGTTGTAGACCCGCACCAGGGCCTCGAGGTAGGTGAGCAGGTGCTGCCAGGGGAGGTCCTCGCGGACCACGTCCGCGATCATCGGCGTGCGGCCCAGGCCGCCGCCGGCCAGCACCTTGACCCGCACCTCGCCGGCGTCGTCGCGCCACAGGCGCAGACCCACGTCGTGGACCTGGATGGCCGCGCGATCCTCGGCGGCGCCGGTCACCGCGATCTTGAACTTGCGCGGCAGGTAGGCGAACTCCGGATGGAAGGTGGACCACTGGCGAATCAGCTCGCACCAGGGGCGGGGGTCGACCTCTTCATCCTCGGCCACGCCGGCGAACTGGTCGGTGGTGGTGTTGCGGATATCGTTGCCGCTGGTCTGGATGGCGTGCATCTGCACGCTGGCAAGCTCCGCGAGCATGTCCGGCACGGTCTCGAGCTTCGGCCAGTTCAGCTGCAGGTTCGTGCGCGTGGTGAAGTGGCCGTAGCCGCGATCGTAGTCCCGGGCCAGGTCGCCCAGCTTGCGCAGCTGGTAGGAGGCGAGCATGCCGTAGGGGATGGCGATGCGCAGCATGGGTGCGTGACGCTGGACATAGAGCCCGTTCTGCACGCGCAGCGGAAGGAACTCCTCCTCGCTGAGCCGGCCGGCCAGATAGCGCTCCATCTGGTCGCGGAACTGGGCAACGCGTTCATTGACGAGGGTCTGGTCGTGGGTGTCGTAGCGATACATTCAGCCGTTCCTGCTGCAGTGAAGGGTGGCAGAGCCTGAAGGTGCACCATACGCGCCGGGCTTTATTCTTGGAAAGAATAAATAGTCATAGTTTTTATGCGAAAAGTAATTAGTCGAGCCGGGCCTAGATCTTGAGCGACTGCCAGCGCCGCCGCTGCCAGATCATGGCGAACCAGGCGGAGTTGAGGCAGCGGTAGCCCAGCTGCACCCACCAGATGCCCAGCAGCCCCTGCTCCAGGCCCACCCCGACCCACCAGGCCAGGGGTAGGAACAGCAGCCACTGCAGGCCCAGCGTCGTGGTCATCACGGTGCGGTTGGCCCCGGCGCCCAGCAGCGCCTGGGCCAGCACCAGGGCAGCGGCGTCCAGCACGATCATCAGGGCGGTGAGCTGCAGGGGCAGCCGGCCCAGTTCGATCAGCGCCGGGTCATGGAGGAAGAGGCCGAGCACCAGCTCCGGAAAGAGCGCCATGGGCAGCGCCAGGGCCGCCAGGCAGAGCCAGGCCAGGTGCACCACCTCCCAGCCCCAGCGGTGGGCGTCCTGATGGGCCGCCCGCCCCAGCGCCTGGCCCACCAGGCTCATAGCGGCCATGCCGAGCCCCACGCCGGGCAGGATCAGCAGCAGGGAGAGATTGACCAGCACATGGCCCACGGCGACGCTTCGGGTGTCTATCTGGCCCAGGATCCAGAACAGCACGGCGTAGCCGGCGGCGAACCAGAGCTGCTGGAAGGAGTGGGGCGTCGCCAGGCGCAGGGTGGTGGCGAAGGTCGGCCGCCGGGGCAGGCCGCCAAGAAAGCCGCTGGATCGCGCATGGCGAGCGCTGAGCAGCGCCCAGATGCCGAGCCCAGCGAAGAGCGACAGGGTGGTGCCGGCACCGGCGCCGGCGGGCCCCATGGCCGGCAGCCCGAAGTAGCCGAAGATCAGCGTCAGGCTGGCTGCCACGTTGATGGCGTGCATGGCCAGGATGATGCGCAGGTAGATGCCGGTCTGCTGGATGCCGTTCCAGTAGCCCCGGAAGCAGAAGATCATCGCCACCGCGATCAGCGAGACCACCCGCCAGCGAAAGTACTCTACCGCCACGGCGTTGACCGCCGGGTCCTGGTTGATCAGGGCCAGCAGGCGCGGCGTCTGCCACAGGCAGAGCAGGGTGATCGGCAGGGCGGTCGCCAGGGCGATCAGCAGGCCGGCGTTGAGGGGCACGGCGCGGCGCGCCCAGGCCTCCTCGCCGTGGCGCCGGGCGGTCTGGGCCTGGACCCCCGAGGAGAGCCCGAACACCAGGGCGGTGACCATGAACATCGCATAGCCGCCGATCCCTACGCCGGCCAGGGGCACCTCGCCCAGCGAGCCCACCATGGCGGCATCGATCAGGTTGATCAGGCTCTGGGAGAGCATGCCGGCGATGATCGGCAGGGCGAGGCGCAGGATCGTCTGGCGGCGAGTGGGCTCGGGCAGCATGGGGGTCCGTCGAGTCAGGGCCCGCATGGCGGGCCCCTGGGCGGCTGGCGACCGATCAGGCCGGGTCGTAGGAGAGCACCGGCGCCAGCCAGCGCTCCAGCTCTTCCAGGCGCATCGCCTTGCGCTCGGCCAGCGCCTCCACCTGGTCCCGGGTGATCTTGCCGGTGGAGAAGTACTTCGATTGCGGATGGGAGAAGTACCAGCCGGCCACCGCGGCGGCGGGCCACATGGCGAAGTTCTCGGTCAGCACCAGGCCGCTGTTCTCGGTGGCGTCGAGCAGGCGGAAGAGCGTGGCCTTCTCGGTGTGGTCCGGGCAGGCGGGGTAGCCGGGCGCCGGACGGATGCCCTGATACTTCTCGGCGATCAGCGCCTCGTTGTCCAGGGTCTCCTCGGGCACATAGCCCCAGAACTCCTTGCGCACCCGCTCGTGGAGGCGCTCGGCGAAGGCCTCGGCCAGGCGGTCGGTGAGGGCCTGAACCATGATGGCGTTGTAGTCGTCACCGGCAGCCTTGTACTGCTCGGCGAGCTCCTCGACGCCGTGACCGGCGGTGACCGCGAAGCCGCCGATCCAGTCCGGCTTGCCGCTCTCCTTCGGCGCGATGAAGTCGGCCAGGCTGTAGCAGACGCCGTCGCGGTTCTTGGTGGTCTGCTGGCGGATATGGTGGAGCCGCTCGATCACCTCCTGGCGGGACTCGTCGGCATAGACCTCGATGACGTCGTCATCGACGCTGTTGGCCGGCCAGAGGCCGATCACCCCCCGGGCCTGGACGCGCTGCTCGTCGATCAGCCTGGCGAGCATCGCCTGGGCATCCCGGAAGAGGTTGCGCGCCGCCTCGCCGACCACCTGGTCGTCGAGGATCTTCGGGTACTTGCCGGCGAGCTGCCAGCTCATGAAGAAGGGCGTCCAGTCGATGCGCTCGATCAGCTCCTCGAGGTCGTAGCCATCGAAGACCTGAAGGCCCGTGAAGGCCGGACGGGGGGGCGTGTAGCCCGCCCAGTCCACGCTGAACTTGCGGGCGCGCGCCTCGGCGTAGCTGAGGTCGGCGGCCTTGGGGCGGCGCTTGGCGTTGCGCTCGCGGACCTTCTCGTACTCGGCGCGGATCTCGGCGGTATAGGCCGGCTTGAGCTCGGCCGAGAGCAGCTTGCCCGCCACGCCCACGGCCCGGGAGGCATCGGCCACATAGATCACCGGATGCTCGTAGCCGGGCTCGATCTTCACCGCGGTGTGGGCCTTGGAGGTGGTGGCGCCACCGATCAGCAGCGGCAGTTCGAAGCCCTGGCGCTGCATCTCCTTGGCCACGTGGACCATCTCGTCCAGGGACGGAGTGATCAGCCCGGAGAGGCCGATGATATCGGCGTTCTCGGCCCTGGCCGTCTGCAGGATCTTCTCCGCGGGCACCATGACGCCGAGGTCGATCACCTCATAGTTGTTGCACTGCAGGACCACGCCGACGATATTCTTGCCGATATCGTGGACGTCGCCCTTGACCGTGGCCATGACGATCTTGCCCTTGGCCTGGGTTTCACCGCTCTTTTCCGCCTCGATGAAGGGGATCAGGTAGGCCACCGCCTGCTTCATGACCCGGGCCGACTTCACTACCTGGGGCAGGAACATCTTGCCGGCGCCGAAGAGGTCGCCGACCACGTTCATGCCGTCCATCAGCGGTCCCTCGATCACCTCGATGGGGCGCGCCGCCTCCTGGCGCGCCTGCTCGGTATCCTCCTCGATATGGGCGGTGATCCCCTTGACCAGGGCGTGCTCGATGCGCTTGTTGACCGGCCAGGAGCGCCACTCCAGATCCTCCTTCTTGGCCGCACCGCCGCCGTCGCCCTTGTACTTCTCGGCCAGATCCACCAGCCGCTCGGTGCTGTCGGGGCGACGGTTCTGGACCACGTCCTCCACCGCCTCGCGCAGCTCCTCGGGCAGATCGTCGTAGACCGCCAGCTGGCCGGCGTTGACGATGCCCATGGTCAGCCCGGCGCGAATGGCGTGGTAGAGGAACACCGAGTGGATCGCCTCGCGCACCGGGTTATTGCCCCGGAAGGAGAAGGAGACGTTGGAGACGCCGCCGGAGACCAGGGCATGGGGCAGGTGCTCACGGATCCAGCGGGTGGCCTCGATGAAGTCCATCGCGTAGTTGTTGTGCTCCTCGATGCCGGTGGCGATGGCGAAGATGTTGGGGTCGAAGATGATGTCTTCCGGCGGGAAGTCCAGCTCATCCACCAGCAGGCGGTAGGCGCGCTCGCAGATCTCGGTCTTGCGGGCGAAGGTATCGGCCTGGCCGACCTCGTCGAAGGCCATCACCACCACGGCGGCACCGTGGCGCCGGCAGATGGTGGCCTGCTCGCGGAAGGCCGCCTCGCCCTCCTTGAGCGAGATGGAGTTGACCACCGCCTTGCCCTGCACGCACTTGAGCCCCGCCTCGATGATCTCCCACTTGGAGGAGTCGATCATGATCGGCACCCGGGCGATGTCGGGCTCGCCGGCGATCAGGTTCAGGAAGCGCACCATCGCCTCCTGGGACTCCAGCATCCCCTCGTCCATGTTGATGTCGATCACCTGGGCGCCGTTCTCCACCTGCTCCAGGGCCACCTCGAGGGCCGTGGTGAAGTCCTCCTCGACGATCAGGCGCTTGAAGCGCGCCGAGCCGGTGACGTTGGTACGCTCACCGACGTTGACGAACAGCGAGTCCGCCCCGATGTTGAACGGCTCAAGGCCGGACAGGCGGCAGGCCCGCGGAATCTCGGGCACCCGGCGAGGCGCCAGGCCCTCGATGGCGCGGCGGATGGCGGCGATATGCTCGGGCGTCGAGCCGCAGCAGCCGCCGATGATATTGACCAGGCCGCTTGCGGCGAACTCACCGACGATGGTCGCCATCTCATCCGGGGTCTGGTCATACTCGCCGAACTCGTTGGGCAGGCCGGCGTTGGGGTGGGCGGAGACGAAGGTATCCGCCTTGGTGGAGAGCTCCTCCACGTAGGGGCGCAGCTCCTCGGCCCCCAGGGCGCAGTTGAGACCCACCGCCAGGGGGCGGGCGTGGCGCACCGAGTTCCAGAAGGCCTCGGTGGTCTGGCCCGAGAGGGTGCGGCCGGAGGCGTCGGTGATGGTGCCGGAGATCATCACCGGCAGGCGCTCGCCGCGATCCTCGAAGAGCTCCTCCAGGGCGTAGATGGCCGCCTTGGCGTTGAGGGTATCGAAGATGGTCTCGATCAGGATCAGGTCGCTGCCGCCCTCGATCAGGGCCTCGGCCGCCTCATAGTAGTTCTCGCGCAGGGCATCGAAGGTGACGTTGCGCTTGGCGGGGTCATTGACGTCCGGGGAGAGCGAGGCGGTGCGCGAGGTGGGGCCCAGCACCCCGGCCACGTAGCGGGGCACCCCGGTGCGGGCGGCCACGTCATCGCAGGCCGCTCGCGCCAGGCGCGCCGCCTCGAGGTTGATCTCCGGCACCAGCGCCTCCATGCCGTAGTCGGCCTGGGAGAGACGAGTGCTGTTGAAGGTGTTGGTCTCGACGATGTCGGCCCCCGCCTCCAGGTACTCCTGGTGCAGGCGGGTGATCAGCTCGGGGCAGGTCAGCACCAGCAGGTCGTTGTTGCCCTTGAGGTCGGAGGGCCAGTCGGCGAAGCGCTCGCCGCGGAAGTCGGCTTCCGAGAGGCCCGCATTCTGAATCATGGTGCCCATGCCTCCATCGAGCATCAGGATGCGCTCGTTGAGGCTGTCGGTCAGGGAAGCGGTCTGGGCGGTGGGAAGGGCGGCCATGGTCAGGTCTTGTCTCCAGCGAAGTTCGCATCCGGGTGCAGGGCCGCACGGACGCCTGGTGGCGTCTTCTCACAGGGCGGCCCGGAATGGGGCGCTATGGTAACAAAAGCGCCGGGCCAGGGGCAGGCTGGGAGCGCAAAGACCCAGCAATTCACTCGGGATTGTCACTTGGCGTCCGCTGCCTTACCATATTCCCTATGCAAACCCTGACGCGCGACCTGCCAAGAGCAGCATGGGGCCGCGGTCCGAACAGCGAGAGATTCTATCAGCATGAGCCAGCCCATCGAGATCACCGATAGCGCCCAGGAGTACCTTGCCGAGCTGCTCGAGAAGCAGAACGTCGAGGGTATCGCCGTGCGTATTTTCATCACGCAGCCGGGCACCCCCTACGCGGAGACCTGCCTGGCCTACTGCCGCCCCGGGGAGGAGGAGCCCAGCGACGAGCGGCTCGACCTGCCCAAGCTTGGCGTCTACCTCGACAAGAACAGCCTGCCTTTCCTCGAGGAGGCCGTGGTCGACTTCAACAAGGATCGCATGGGCGGCCAGCTCACCATCAAGGCGCCCAACGCCAAGATGCCCAAGGTCAATGCCGACAGCCCCCTGGAGGATCGCGTCAACTATATCCTCTACAGCGAGATCAACCCGGGCCTGGCCGCCCACGGCGGCGAGATCAAGCTGATCGAGCTCACCGAGGAGAAGGTGGCGGTGCTGGCCTTCGGCGGCGGCTGCCAGGGCTGCGCCGCGGTGGACCTGACCCTCAAGGAGGGCGTCGAGAAGACCCTGATTGAGCGCATCCCGGAGCTGGCCGGCATTCGCGACGTGACCGACCATACCGACACCACCAACGCCTACTACCGCTAGGCTGGCCTGGCGGGCAAGATCCCGCCCCGGGCTATTTCTCCGAAGGCTCCGCTGCGGCGGGGCCTTCCTCGTTCCTGGCCTCCGCCGGCTCCTCACGGGCCGCCGGGGTCTGCCACAGGCAGCGGTGCAGCTGCTCCTCCAGGTTGCGAAGGCGCAGCGCCTGCTCCTCGATGGTGCGCTTCTGCTCGTCGACCCGCGCCTGAAGCAGCGCCTGCTCGTGGCGCCGGGTGTCGGCGAGGGTCTCGGCCTGGCGGCGGGCCCAGTCGGTATCGCGGTGCTTGCGCTCCTCCTCGACCAGCAGGCCGCGGGACTCCTGCAGCTGCTGCTCCAGGCGTGAGTGCCGCTTCTCCAGCTGGGCCTCCCGCGCCGCCGCGCTCTTCTCCTGGGCCTGGCGCTCCTGGCGCGCCTCGTCGAGCAGCCCCATCAGCCGCGCTTCGGCGCTCTCGTGGCGCTGCTCCTCCCGGGCCAGGCGCTCGCGCTGCTCGGCCTCCAGGGTGCCAAGGGCCTGCTGATGCTCCCGAGCCTGGCTGGCCATCTCGCCGCGAATACGCTCCAGGAGCCCCTCCAGCTCGGCGCGGCGACTCTCGAGGCGCCTGACCTGGCTATCGAGCTGGTCTCTCTCGGCTTCGCAGTGGGCCAGGGCGGCGCTGCGCTCCTCCAGGCGCTGCTCGGTGTGGGTCAGGTGGGCGGCCAGGGCCGCTTCGCGCTGTGAGGCATCCTCTGCCTGGCGCCGCGCCTCGGCCACCCGCGCCTCTGCTGCCTCGACCCGGCCGTCCGCCTCCTCGCGATAGTGGGCCAGGGCGGCATTGGCGCTCTCCTCGGCTTTCTGCCACAGCGCTTCGGCCAGCTCCTGAAGTGCGGCCGGCATGCCGCGGGGCGGGGGGACGTCGCGATTCTCCTCCCGGCGGGTGCGCCACTCGCGCAGGTGCTCGCTGATGGTGGTGAAGCTTCCCGTGCCCAGCACCTCCCGCACCTTCTGCACGCTGGGCGATTCCCCCCTGGCCAGCAGGTCGTCGATGGCCCGCTGCACATCCTCGTACTGCACGCCGCTGCGCGCCATATCGCCTCTCCTCGTGTCGTTCCGGGCCCGCCGGGTGTCTCCCCGATGGCGGGAGCGCGGCGGCGGGGCTCGATGGGCGCAGCATATCCCGGCCAGGCCCGGAAGGGAAGGCTATTACATATTACGTATTATGTAATTTACGATACGATAGATGCAAATAAATCAAGATTACGCGGCTTATCTTGCTTTTGTTAAGGGAGGGCAGGGATACTGGGTAACGTGAGTGGTGAGTGGTGAGTGGTGAGTGGTGAGTGGTGAGTGGTGAGTGGTGAGTGGTGAGTGGTGAGTGGTGAGTGGTGAGTGCAAGGAGTCAAGCGTGAGCAGTGAGCCGGTTTTGACAAGCCCTGTGCCTGAGCT
>WPCI01195907.1_pt1 | contig 10741 bp, 7 predicted proteins | sample 5399871 | NCBI WGS metagenome assembly WPCI01 (sample SAMN12869469, study PRJNA574797) | sludge metagenome | isolation source: wastewater treatment of pH7 | place: China:Beijing | collected 2019-05-20
GGTTGCAGTAGACGGTCCAATTTCTTCAGTTATATATAATAACTTTAAAGATAAGCCTGCCCTTCCCGAGTATTTAACAGATTTAATTAATACGAACAAACTGTACAATCGGACCGTTTTTACGACATTCCATGAATTTCACAGGCAAACGTTTAATAAAGGTATAACACCTGCTATTTCAGAAATAAAAAAAGGTAAAAAGGATGTTATCGTTACTGGTTCCGCGCTATTAACTTCTCGCGGAATTTATAAAATGTCATTAAATCGTTATGAAAGCGCCCTTCTTCTTTTGTTACAAAAGAAAGCGAATACACCCGTTTCGCTTACATTGAAAATCCCTTCTACTTCAGTTGAAAGTAATAGTGATTTAAAAGATACCGATGGCGGCGATTTCGTAACAATAAATGTTCTTAGCATGAATCGTGATATCCATACAGATTATAGCGATAACCACTTCAAAATTCATGTTAAAATGGATTTGAAAATTGCTGTCTCTGAACTTACATTCAATATGGATATAGACAAAGATAGAAAGAAATTAACTTCTCTTATTACAAAACAACTAAACAAAGATTTGAACGATTTAATCCACAACATTCAAAAACAGCAACTTGATCCATTCGGATTTGGTGATTATGCGAGAGCGTTTCAATATAAAGAATGGAAACAAGTCGAAGATGATTGGCCGAGTGCCTTTTCAAAAGCTAATGTGAAAGTGGCACCAACTATTAAAATTTTAGAAAATGGGATTATTAAATAGAAAAAACACGCTACTTGTTCTTATATGAATAAGTAGCGTGTTTTCATTTCCATTACAAGTATTATTTCAATGGACTATACTTTATTTCTATTTCTAACATTACTATGTTTTTTAGCATATACAAAATATATGAAAACACCTATTATAATCCATGCCACAAAACTAATTAAAGTAAGCTTAGAAAGGTTCAAAGCTAAATATATACAACTTACTATCGAAACGATAGGTAAAAAAGGTACTAGAGGAGCACGGAATGGCCTCTTCATATTAGGATGTGTCTTTCTTAATACAATGACAGCTATAGATACAAACACAAATGCTGTTATCGTTCCCATATTCACTAAATTAGCTAATAAATTCAAATCCACTAATCCCGCTAATAAAGCTGCTAGTATACCTGTAACCCATGTATTAAAAAATGGAGTTTGTAAACGTTTATGGACACTTGAAAGTCTTTTTGGTAACAATCCATCTCGACTCATCGAGTAAGATACACGAACAAATGCAAACATAGCTACTAACAGAACTGTTGTTAGCCCTGCTATCGCTCCCACCGATAACAACCCAGCAATTCTATCTTCTCCTACAGTGCGCAACGCATATGCAACAGGATCAGCAACATTTAATTCCGTAAACGGAACCATTCCAGTTAACACGAATGAAACACCTACATATAGAACCGTACAAATGAACAAGGAAACAAGTAGCCCAATTGGCACGTTACGTTGTGGACGCTTCACTTCTTCTGCGGCTGTTGCAACTGCATCAAATCCTAAAAAAGCAAAAAATACAGTAGCAGCGCCTCCTACCACACCGTGAAAACCAAACGGTAGAAATGGTTGCCAATTCTCTGGTCTTACATATTGTGTCCCTACAACAATAAACCCTACAATAACAGCCAGTTTAATAATAACCATTATATTATTTATTCGTGCACTTTCTTTTGCACCACGGCTTAATAAAAATGTAACAACTAAAATAATAAGAACTGCTGGTAAATCAATGATTCCACCCTTCCCCATTCCTGGTGCCGAAGCAAAAATCGTAGGAATGTGAATATTAAAACCTAGTAGCAATGACTGAAAATATGCTGACCAGCCTGCTGCAACCGCAGAAGTCGCTAATAAATACTCCAGCATAACACACCAGCCAACTATAAATGCAAAAATCTCACCTAGTGTCATATATGTATATGAATATACACTTCCCGAAACTGGAACTGTAGATGCAAATTCAGCATAACAGAAAGCTACACATGCACATATAATTGCCGCTAATACAAAAGATAATACAATCGCCGGACCAGCATGTTTCGCTGCTACAATACCAGTTAATACGAAAATACCTGTACCAATAATTGCTCCAATCCCTAAAAGAGTTAGATCAATCGCTCCTAAAGTTTGATTCAATACTTTTTTCTTTTCTTCATCCATTGCTTTCTTTATGAAAAGACTCATTCTTTGAAACCTCTTTTCAAGTTTATCTCTTACTTGTTACATTCTTTATTACTGTTCTATTTTAAAAATAAAAATATACATAGTTCACTTCCCCTATAGACTTAGTAACCCACCTCAAAAAAAACAGAAAAATCAATCTCTTTATGCCGTATTGAATTTTCAAAATATTAATCGTACCAAAAAACCATTAAGAATGCTGATTGAATTTATCATACAATTAATTATATTGTCAATAATAAATCAATCAAAAACAATCGGTTGATTATGTATCAAATGTTATTTTTATACATAATTATTTTCTCAAAAACATTGTTGTTTTCCACCTTAATATTCATACACATTTTATTACATTGATTTTCATACAATTTTCATTACATACAATGCAATAAAAATTATAATAACCTCAAATGAATTATTATTTAAAAATAATAATTCATTTGAGGTTATTATACCATTTTAATACTAACAAAAAAGTGCAGATTTTCATCTGCACTTTTTTTATTCTTCCGCTTCAGCTTCTGCACTACTATTTCCAAGATGCTCCTTCTGAGCTTCCTCTTGCAGCTCCGCTGAAATCATCCCATAATAAAGTTCCGGATATAACCCAAATATTTGATATACACTTCCTAAAAACGGCATCAGAATCCCTCTTTTCTAAAGTTGTATTGCCACTTTTAAGGATTCCCTTTTCATTCATTATACATTCGTTTTTGACGTTTCTTCTTCATCTTGAACACCTAATAAATTTTGCCATTTTTTATACGGAGCGCTATTTGGATCTACATATCCTTTTGCATGCGAGCGATCCCACAATTGTTTAATAAACATTTCTTTCTCTTTCTTTGCCACCATATCGGCACCTGTACCGTAATAGTTCTGGAAATACAACTCGATTTCATCAAGGAATAGTCTTAATAATTCATCTGATGTTTCTTCTAACGTCGGATCATACTTCGCTTCACGATCATACATTAAAATCATATCTAAAAGATTGTGGACATGTTCTTTTCTAAGCCATCTTACATCTTGGGCTCCTAATACGAACGGATGTGTATATAAATGTCCACCTTGTATCATCGCCTTTTCTTGCTCTTCTTCAAATCGTGACAAGATGTTTTCATAAATAAACGGATTATGAAGCAACGCTCTGTGTAATTTATAACTTTCGCTTGAAATATTTTTCCCCATTGACTGAATTAAAAAGCTACGTCCTACACCGTTATATTGATACACAAACTGTCCATCAACAGCAACTAAACTAATCCAGCGATACATATATGCGTATAGTAATGCACGATTACATTTATCATAATCTAATTTTGTTTGAGTCGCGTTTAAATCTGGCATAAAGGCTGGTAAGTGCCAATACTTATCTAAATGCGGCGTTAAACTAGATTTTTTACTATTTAATTTGTTTACACGGCGATAATACGATTGGAAATAGTCACCTTTATCATTCATAAATCCATTTGAAATATGTCCTGATGATAATTTAGGAAAGTCTTGCAGCGATAAGCCGTAATGCGCTCGATAACAGATCACTTCAAATGGCGAAAAGGCTTCATGTACTGTATCTTTTTCTTTAAACATTTCTTGAATTAATTCCTCTTGCAACTCTTTCTTTAAAGAAGGATGTATACCCCAATATTGCAATTCCCTATGATGAGCAACTTTCGGAACGAATGGACTCGCTAAATGGAACAGGTCTTCAATTTTTTCACGAACGTATTCATCGCGATCACGTTTCTTATAATCTGCTTCTTTTCGCAACGCTTCAATAATATTCAGTTCTAATTTATCACGATAGCGTACTTGCAGTTCGTCATAACAATAGCTCAGTATATGTTCTCGGTAGAAATCCTCTACCTTTTTCGACTGAATCTCTTCTGTTTTCGCATCACGACAATATTCCCCGTACAAACTCATATAAATTTCCGCTGATATATCTTTCGGTAGTACACCTAAATTTAAATGTTGCTGCATATCTTGCCATATCTTTTCTTGCAGCTGTTCCTCAGCTAATACATATACATTCGTCGGGTTTGTTTTCCCTTCAAATTCCTTACTGCGCTTTTGGATTTCAAACAGTAAATTTTCACGTGTTTCATGTAAATTATCAAAAAATCTTTCCCAATATTGAATCATTTTATTAACTGCTTGATATAGCGATTGATATACAAGTTCTAATAGCATTTCTTTTCGATATTCATTTAATTTGTGTACATATTGCGTTACGATGTCTTCAAATTCTCTTTTGAATAAACGTTGCTGATTATTAATCATTTTTCCGAACCAGCCTTGTTGTTGAGCAATTTCTACTCGGCGTACAGCCGTTACCGTTCCATCAATATTACCCACATTAAATTTTTTATCGTAATTTTGAATTACATTACGCTTTTGTTCATTATTTTCATGTAGTCGATTCATTTTTTCTACTAACTGCTTTCGAATTTCATATAACATAAAACGTGCTGCTACTGGGTGAACGGGATCTGTTTTCTTTAAAAACCATGTATTTAATTGATAGGACTGCCCTTCAGAACCACTTGGTGAAAAGCGGTCTGATTCAATCATGTCATATAAAAGTGTCGTTACATGTTCATGTACCCGGCTCGGAATCGCATACGCATATAAACGCACCGCATGATCCACTCTTGCCACTTCACCCTTCATTTGTTCCATCATTTTCAGTTTCGTAGCTGAAATTTTACACTCATGTTGCAGACGATTTAATTCCTCATCTTTTTGCACCGTTCGTTGTACATAACTTTCTACAGCTTCTAAAAACAGTTTTGATTTCGCAACTCCGAGCTTACCACCCTCTGCTCCTTCACGTGTTTCATTATACATTTGTCTATAGAAAATATGAGCTTGCTCTGGACGGGTAGCAAGATGCTCCAAGTCCTCTAAATAACTTTTACCTCTCTCCGGCTTTTCACGTTGCATCCCACGTTTTACATCTTGATCGTATCTTTGCTTCTTCTCTTGAAACAGTTGATCTAAATGAAGCCACGATTCATCTAAACCTTGCACAGCCCATTTTAAAGCACAATATTTTAACACATGTTCATATGGATAAATGAGTTTTGCCGTTCCTGCCCCGCAATATCGTCCTTTTCCGCTTGATTCTGCTAATTGCTGAATTTGATTGTCTTCCTGTGCAAAATGACTTGTGGACATCGGGCTAAATAACTGTAAATAAATTGTATTTGCCATCTGTTCCATATAGTCTGATAAATTGTGTAAATGGTGTCCATGTAGGTTTTCGTAATCGTATAAGAAACAATAATTGTACGGTAAATGATGTTGTTTAATTGTATGATTCGTTCTTCCGTCTTCATCTACTTGATCAGGGCGATACTCTAATTCAATTGTTACACCGCCGCGTTTTGATAATTCTCCAGTAGACCCGAGCGTAATAGCATGTAATTCTTTTAACGATGCATAGCCATTTGCTTGCACCGTTTCAAATTCTTTCGCGCTAACCGTTCTCGTCTTTACTAAAACATCCGGCATTAAAAACGCACCGCGTATTAAAATGTTATGATGCTGCAATTTCTTCCGAAGCATTTCACGTAAATATAAAGCAATTTGCAGAAACATCCCTGAACCTGTTCCGCCTGCTAGTGATGTTACTATAATGACACGCACACCATATTCCGTTTGATCACTTGTAACCGGAAAGATTTTCTCGATTTCTTGCCAAAAAGACGTCAATTTATCTTCTTTCATCGCAGCACGTAACGCTAAACGTGAAATGACGCGTAACTGTCCTGCTCCTTCTGTTAATGGTTTATCAAGTATAGTCGGATCCATCGGAAACCACTCTGGGATCGTTGGATCTCCCGCAATATACTCCCTAGGCGTTTTACTAGAACTTGTTTGTGTCTTAAACTTTCGAATATGATCGAATTTACTTAATGTATTCACATCTGTATCAAATACGTGCATTGCTACCTTTTTCCGGCGCTCTTCAGGCAGTTTTTCATATATTTGATGCGTCACAGTACTACCGATTCCACCTAAACCAATTAATATTGTTGGAACTTGTAATGTCATGTGAACCACCTTCCTATTCTTGCTTGTTTGAAAAAAGGGAAAGAGGATCAATACTCCATCCCCTTCTTATCCCTACCTACTATTCACATTCGTACTTGTAAATCTCTTTACCATATCCCCTATCAATTAGTAAAAGTTCATTTGGATATAGTGTCTTATGTTCCATTCCTACTTCATCCTCTGTTATAAACATTCCATCAATAATCATTCCAACTACTTGTGATTCTTTCGCTACAAAGACAGATTTCGAACCTTTCTTCGCTATAAACGTAACGGATTGCACGGTTTTTCTTTCTGCTCTAAATGGGATACCAAAATAATGGTTCCACCATTTATTTCGAAGTAATTCTGGTTCAGATTGATATAGCCAATCTTTCGCTACCTCTTGATCCCATTCATAATACAGTAGTGCTTTCCGGTGAAATCTTGGCCGAACAATCCATCCTAAAACAATGATTCCTACTACTAGCAGTAATAAAGTGATAGGAATGACAAACTTAAAAATAAGCGCATATTTTTCATAAAACGGAGCATCTTGAATATGGAATGTTATGTTTTTCTTTACTTCTTGTAACTTTGAATCCTGCATTACGATGGTAGCTTCTACGGTGCCGGTATCTGTAAAATTAAATGTGTCGGAGTAATAGGGACGAGGATAAACATAGATTTGATTTCCATGTTGCTTTATTTCATAATTGATTGATTGTTTAGATGTGACACCAGTAGATTTTAATAGTTTTTTTACAGCTTCTTCTGTCATTAACTTACCATCTAACTGTGGTTGTAAAACAAATGGTTTACTATTCTCTAAATTTGTCACTTTTTCTTCATAATCTTTTGTAACAGTTTGAAGTGATAATTTCGGTTTCTCAGCTGTTTCAATTTTAAATTCTTTCGTCTGTCTATAAAACCCCTTTATATTCATATGAACTTTCCCGCGTACTAACCCTTTACCAAGCTTCGTTTCGTAATAAAACACATGCCTTTTATCGTTCCACTTCATTGCATATTGTTTTCCATCTATTTCTACTTCTGCCTGAAAGTAAGAAGACTGAACTGGCAACTCCGTAGGCTTTGCTTCAATAACAGCAGTAACACCTTCGTACATTTTCTCTACATTTTTTTGACTACTATCATCTTTGTCATAAGTAGAAACCGTATAATTAAGCGCTGGTTCAACTAATACTTGTAGTCCTTCTTTCTCAATGTCCTGATCCACTTCTATCGTATAAGTTCCTGGTTTAATAACTTCCTCATTTTCCGTACTTATATGAACTATATTTCCGAACAATTTTGCTTCTCCTGGTGCATGTATGGAAAAAGAAGATTGTAATTGTAATGGTTTAGAAATTTGTGTGACCTGATAATCGGGCAGAGAAGGCGATTGTCGTACAAGCGTCATACGCTTTAACGGAAATGGTGTTGTAATCTCTACTCTTTTCCCCACTACTTTCGTTTTTACAATCGATTCAACAGAGGAGAATGGATCACGATTTGCAACTAATGCTGCCACTTGATTTACACTTTTTACAATGCCATCTTCTCCGCTTGACGGCATCGTAACACCATTTATCTCTTTCTTCCATATTTCCTTGAACGTATTTAGTTGTTCTTTTTCTTGTTGTCCTAAATCTTCTTCCATCGTAATTAAGACTGGATGTAACGATATCTTTTTTGCATCCATTTCTTTCTTAAACTGGGCTAATTTCTGCAAAATTTGTTCTTTTCCGCCAACCTTATCTTTCTCTAAATCATTAAATGCCCCGTCAGTTAATACAATAAGCCAAAATTCACGTTTTCCATCTATATCTGCTTCCTTTTTTATAGATTGCATCGCCGTTTCTACCGCGCTAAATGGAGTATTTAAATACGTTTTCCACGCTCCAATTCCCTCAATTTCTGTTTGCCTTTTATCCTTCGTTAACGAAATGTTTAATGGATCATTCGGCTTACTCATTGGAACGTAAGAAAATTTATCTTTTTCATCCAATAGCGCAACTAAACTTTGCAAAGCATAATTGGCATATTTCCAGCGATCGTTATTTCTCATGCTGCCCGAATCGTCATATACAAGTGAAACGACCCTTTCCTTTGCCTCCTCTCCTTTTGCAAAAGCTGATAAAGGTAAACATATAAATAGAAACAACATGAACGTGGCACAAATTCGGATTTTCATGATGAGGCTTCGCCACCTTTGTAGACAAATTCCTATGTTTAAATTTATGAGAGGAAACAAGATATATGACTTGTATTTTAGGACAACTAACCTACCATAACTTTATTATGTAAACAGATCATACACTTGATAATATTTCTTCTAGCATTCTCTATCCAATTATATAAGTAAAAAAGCCTGTTTAAGCTCCACGCTTAAAACAGACTTTTCCTACTTTTTATTTTAAAAACACATGACAAAAAGTTTGATTTTTAACTTAACACATCACTTCTATTGTAAATCCACCAGGTGCTTCAACGTAAAACGTATACGCATGGGCATGCTTAGGAAGCTCGACCAAAAATCCATCTTCCTTCAATCTTTGATTTATCTTATCTACTTGTTCTTCACTTTCTTGTGGAAATCCTACATGAAATGTTTTTGGATACTGAACTTCTTTTCCTTTCATTAACGTTAGTATAAATCCATCATTATCACGCATAACTGCAAAGGCATTCCCCCTTGTTCCACTACAAGTTAAGCCAAAATACTTTTCTAAAAACTCTCTTGCAGCTACTACATCTGCAACTGTTAAATTAAGATGTTTAATTTTCAAACCATCACCATCTTTCTTAATTTTCTAACATTTTATCATATAAATAAAAAACACGCCTTCACAGCGTGTTTTATTGCTTCACATACACTTCAACAATTGGATTATCTTTATGATCCGCATGTAAGCGTATATTCTCTTCACTTGTACGATAAATGCTAGCTAATAACATAATTGTTAACACGTTAGGAGTTTTGGCATCGCTCCCGTATTTCCTTTCCAGCGTTTCCTTATACTCAAAATCCAAGTCCCCCTGCACATATGTATACACCTCAAAACCATCTTCTAAATTGCAAACGACTGTATCAATAATATCTGCCCCTACTTGCTTCTTCATTTCCTCTCGCAACGCTTTAATAAATTCTTCCCACGGTACTTCGTATGTCTGAAACTGATCTGTCGATTTCATGCTTTTTCCTCCTTATATATCCTCTTCCTATATTTCCCCTTTCCTATAACAATTATGATAGATAGGGCATTCGTACAAGCCGCACTTGTCCCCCTTACATATCGTATTACTGTAATGGGAAGGAGGAAAGAACATGCATAGACAAAAATGTTATGATACGTGCCGACGGTATTTCGGCAAAGTCGTTCGCATTGAAGATCGTGATGGTCGCATTCATTTAGGTAAAATAATTGATGTGACAAAAAGCTCTGTATGGATTGAACCAGTGCAACAGCGCTCATCTTTTGATTCAGGATTCGGATACTATGACGCTTATGCAAATGGTGGTTGCGACCTTTGCGGCGGCCTTAGCAGATGTGATAGTTGCGGATTTGGTTGTGGTGGTGGATTCAGCAGCTGTGGATGTGGTGGTCGTGGTTGTGGTAGTTGCGGCGGCTGGGGTGGCGGCGGTTGTGGCTGGGGTGTTGAACTCGGATTTGGTTTCATCTTCGGAATTACATTAGCTGCATTATTTTTCATTTAACATAAGTAAAGAGTTGACTATCTTTAGCCAACTCTTTTTCTTTATTTTTCACATATAAAAATACGATGACCTAAAATATGTTGGTACATAAGTCGTACATTTTCATGTTGCACCCATGCCTCATATAACTCATTCGGAATAAATTGTGATACATTCCATTCTGGCTCTTCTATATAGCTAGAGATTGTTTCTGCAATTGTACCACCGCCAGCAATTGTAACCCGCTTAAAGTTTGCTTTCTGAAATAATTGTACCCACTCGCTCTCAGTTAATAGTTCTTTCATCCCGTATAATTGAGCGATTTTTTCTTCCTCTCCCTTATCAATGTGCCTATCAATAATCATTTCAATGACAACAAGCTTACCGTCTTTCTGTAATACACGATAGCACTCTGAAATAACCTTTTCTTTTTCTGTAAAAGCGAGTATCGATTCTCCGAGTACGAACTCAAATAAATCATGTAAACAAGGTAATTGCTCTACATTTCCTTCAATTAATTGAATGTCTAGTCCTTCAAACAACCATCTATCTTTCGCCTTTTGAATCATAATTTCATTCTTTTCAACCGCCGTTACTTTATAACCACACTCTTTTGTCATATACGCTGCTGTTTTCCCCGTACCGCAGCCGAGTTCAAGGACATTTGCTCCATATCTAAAAGGCAATTGTGCTAACAGTTGTTTTGTTAACGTAAAACCACCAGGATGAGCACTCCCTATTCCATAATAAGCTAGGAAATCGATGTATGTGTTTCGTTTCATGGGA
>WPCI01199242.1_pt1 | contig 10741 bp, 7 predicted proteins | sample 5399871 | NCBI WGS metagenome assembly WPCI01 (sample SAMN12869469, study PRJNA574797) | sludge metagenome | isolation source: wastewater treatment of pH7 | place: China:Beijing | collected 2019-05-20
CAGGAGTAAGAACGGCGGAAGCAAGAAGACGACGAAAACCGTCCACCACAAGGCAAAAGGACGTAAGCGCCATTGTGGTGCTCGCACCGTGCCCCCACGGAGTTCTGCCGTAAATGATTCCGAGTCCGCGCTGCCTGAAGACGTCCCGCTCTTCACGCCATCCCCGATCCGAGAAACTGCCTGTGCGCCGAGCCTTTCCAAACCTAGTCTTCTCAACACGCGAGCCGAACCAGGCCAGATTCCTCTGGTCGCGTATGGCCGAAGAACAAAAGTTGACCCCACGGCATGGATCCACAGCCCCCACTCGTCATCCCAACCCACTTCGCTGACTAATTCCCGTGGAATCTGTGTCCGGTAGAGAAAATGCGTCAGCACAAGGTCATCGCCTCTGCTCACCGCAGGCGTTGCCCACCCCAACCCGATGGAAAACCAAAGGAGGATGACCGCGGCGTGAAGAAGATAGCCGAAGAACGGACCATCCGTCGTCGAAGCATGGCCTCCTGTTAGTCCCAGAAACACGACATAGCCCGCAAAACAAACGGCAAACGCCCCCAGAATATAGGGCAATGGAGTCAGAGGGGCGAGTACCGCCCGCTGCTTCATCTCGCTATCTGTGCTGGACATCATGCGAAAGGAAGACAGCCCCGCAGACCGCGAGGACTCCAGTGACGATAGAAGTTGGAAGCAATGGAGCCAAAGTAGTCCTGACCTCTGCCAAAGACTTCTCCACCTGATCCTGATTACCCATCATTCAGCGCCACCTCGGGTGATAGCGGCGGAATTTCGCGCTGTTCGATGTCCAACCCAAGAATCCTATCGTAACGTTCCGGCTGATGTAACGTCCCGACACAACACTCGACGGATGCGCTGAATGACTGCCGCCTTGGACCCATTTAACACGACAACCTTCGGGAAGAACCGTCCCTTCGAGCCCGGAGGTTGTACAAGGTAGGCGCGGCTCACAGCAAGCAACTCCAACAAGCATTCTTCGACATCTTCAACCGATTCTTCTTGGAGGGTAATACGAGCGGTACGGTAGCCATCGAAGGCTACAAACTCGTGAACCTCCCATCCATCCGTCCCCATGATGCCGATGCCTTTATCGATCCGAAGCTTATAGACGGTGTCGTCCAGCAACTTCGCTTCATTGGCTAGAAACGAATACAGTTTTGAGATTCGAATAATGTTGGCTTTCATCTGTTCGAGTCCTCAGCACTTGTTCACGGTCTCCGAAGCCATTTCAACGTAATGAAGTTACGTAAGTCTTCTCCGAGCGGGAGCCTGAGTATTCTGTCCCGATGACCAGAGATGTGCACGGTGAGCTTCGGAAAGAACCGGCCCATCGGCTCAGGAACTTGTTCGAGAAAACGGCACCCCGTTTCAAGGAGCTCCCCCAACATTCCTCTAAGCTCTTTCAGCTCATCGGTCTCGCAGGAATTGTCCTCGGTACCATCGTAGTCTTCCCAGAAAACTCCATCCATGAAGCCGTTCATTGTCAACAATAGAATCGGTCCCGTGGCTTGGTAGCGTATCAGAAACCACATCGACGGGTCTTCAGCCAGCCACACCTTCAGATCGACCGCGTCTTTCTCATCCTCCCTTCTGACGCATTCGGATGCCAGACCTGAGCTCTCGGGCACAAGTTCCTGCATCAAGGTCATCACTTCTGGTGTGTCAATCATTCTCGTTCTACCTCCACGGAAACCTTCGATACAACGCACCAGTCTTGTGCCGATAGATAGAGCCACCAGCCCTTTCCATATGTACGTGGTAAGGAAGCGCTTTCTTCTGCCAAGCCGGTAGCCTCTTGTAGTGATGCTTCGCAGCACCGATGCTGACACGAAAGTTACCCTGCCTTCCGGGTCCAATACGAAGGAAATTGTTGCCATTGTTAACGTAATTTCCAACTTTAGTCTTATAGAAAGATTTAGCTACATATCGCACTCCGGCTCTGACCGCCGTACCGCAGGCCGCCGATGCGTACACGCACACGGCTGTTGCGGCCACCACGGTCACGGCCACTGTCACTACCTTGCGCCAGTTCTTCTTTATCCACCCCCACAGCTTTCCATCGAGGTCTTGTTTGTTGATCGGGTCCTGGGGGTAGGTGTATTCGGTCGTGTTTCCGCCCGGCACCGGGTCAACGGACGTGAACAGACCGGTTCTGGGGTTGTAGAGGCGCACCCCCATGAGGATGAGGCTGCTCGACGGTTCAACCGCTCGTTCCTTGCCGCCGAGCCAACCGTATGCGATCGGGCCGGCTGCTGGAACAACATTATTGATCTGGTTTCCGTATTCGTCCCAGTGATTCAACGGCTTCGGAGTCACAATCCCGTTATCAACCGTCAGGCTGGTGGCGATATTGCCGATCGGATCGACGATCTCCAGGGTCACGACGCCGCCCGTCAAGCTCGCTGAAAGATCGCCACCGATCGACGCCGAGTACCGCGTCACGCTCGTCGTCCCATTGCTGACGTAGGAAGCCCACCCCGGGTTGTCGCCGCTGTCGGTGTAATGGCGAACGACCCGTTTGGTTTGACCACCGGTCGTGGTCACCTGCTCCGCCCGACGCTCAACAGGATCGAGACTGTAGGTGGTGACCGAACCGTTCTGCGTGGTGGAGGCGACGAGGTCGTTATCGTAATAGGCGACTTTGGCGTCCCCCGCATCCGAACCGTTGACGGTGTCCGCCGCTGGGATACTGGTCTGGCGCCCGAAGGCGTCGTACACATAGCCGCCCGATCCGTTGGCGCCGTTCTGAACGCGGTTGCCCGCGTCGTAGGACCACTGCTTGTCGGTCGACTGCACGGACTCCCCGTCGCAGCTCCCACCCCGAGTCGAGGCGTTCATATTTGTCCGGTTGGAATTGGTGTCGAAACCGTAGCTGCGCGTTGTACACGTGCCGTCAAGCGTGTCGCTACCCGTCACCAACCTGCCGGTCAGGTCGTAGGTGTAACTCGAGACTCGTGCCGGACCGGAGAAAGAGTTAAGGCATTGTATTCACCTAGCGACATGACAAAAGTCCCGGAACCTCCCGTAAGTTTTCCAAGAACTTTCTGGAGATCCGGAAGCATCCATGAGAACGTCATGAAAGGCAGTAAAACGCGCCTCAACGGGACCTCACATCAAACGAGACCCAGCTTCGCCGTCGGCACATCCTTGGTCTCCTTGGCGGTCAAAGCACTGAGGGTGGCAATGATGCAGATCACCGCGGTGAAACCGGCAATGATCTTCCAGCCGCCCTGCTCGGCACCGCCCAAAGAGGTGACGATGGTCGGAGCGAAGCCTGCCATGAGGAATCCCAGTTGAGTGCCGATGGCCAGGCCCGAGAAGCGCACCTTGGTGTTGAACATTTCCGAATAGAAGGAGGGCCACACGGCGTTGGCGGCCGCGTACCCGCACGAGAAGGTGAGGATCGCCAAGGCAAAGGTGAGAACGAGGTTGTCATTGCCCATCGACATCATGTAGAAGGGCATGAGCACCGCGGAGGAGACCGCCCCGTAGATGAACACGGGCTTGCGGCCGAAGCGATCCGCGGCCACTCCGAAGAGCGGCTGCGTGCCAATGGCCACGATGTTCGCCACCACCACCAACCACAGCGTCACGGACTCGGGCAAACCCTCGTTGCGCCCGTAGGCGAGCGCCAGATTTCCGAACACCGTGGAGACTGCTGCGATGAAAGCGCACAGGATGACGCGCAGGACGTCGCGCCAATGGTCACGCATGAGATCCACCAATGGAATCCGGGCAACCGCACCTTCCTTCTTGACGGACTCGAATTCCGGTGGTTCTTCCAAGCTGCGGCGAATGAAGAATGCAACCACGACGACCACGGCGCTGAGCCAGAAGGGGATACGCCACCCCCAGCTGTACTTGATGTCATCGGGCAGATTCATCACAGGGATGAAAATGAGCGCGGCAAGCACCTGACCACCCTGGGTGCCCGTGAGCGTCCACGATGTGAAGAAGGCGCGCCGGTGGTCCGGGGCGTGTTCGAGACTGAGTGAGGAGGCGCCGGCCTGCTCTCCAGCAGCGGAGAGCCCCTGCAGCAGGCGGCAGAAGACCAGAAGAACCGGGGCCGCCCAACCAATCTGTTCAAAGGTTGGCAGGCAACCAATGATGAACGTGGATCCACCCATGAGCACCAAGGTGAACATGAGGACCTTCTGGCGGCCAATGCGGTCACCGAAATGTCCCAGAACTACCGCCCCCAGCGGCCGCGCGATGTAGGCGAAACCAAAGGTTGCGAAGGACATGACCAGCGCAGCTTGATCATCGGTGCCAAAGAAAATGACAGGGAAGATCAGTGCAGCGGCGGAACCGAAGACGAAGAAGTCGTAGTATTCGACAGCGCTGCCCATGAAGCTTGCCAAAGCAGCACGGACCGGGGTGCGCCGTGCAGCGGAACTCTCTTCGGAGTCGCGCTGGTGAGAGCGTTCATCTTGGGTTACGGACGTCATGTTGGTCCCATCCTCAGCGTCTTCGCGGGATTCGGCCATGCGGGTGGCCCTCACGGATTCCAGCGTGTCACCCGCCCTGCTCCCTCGCCCGATCGGGGGTGGTGAATGCGCCGTGGTGAGCCGAGTTGGGGCACGCTGTTACCAGTCGAGCATAGAGGAGCGAAAACGGATCGTCCCCCGAACCTGCACAGTGTGAGACATCAGCCTCGTGAAAAGGAGTTACATCGGTGGACGGGAATAACTCAATCCTCTGGGCGTCATGCTGAAACCGGACTGGCGCAGGGCCTCGGCCCACGAGGAGCGAGAAACCCTCTCACCGTCCACGAATTCCAGCACGAAATCGTCGATTCTTCCGATTCGGCAGGTTTCGTGAATGGCCTCGGCGATCGCTCGGCGCTCCTGTCCGGTGGTGCCCCTCTCGGCACGCGGCGCCAAACCAGCATCCATCGAAGGGTTGGTCTCGGGTGTCGCACCAGAATCGGGTGTCGCAAACGTGAGGGCGCTCTTGCCTCCCCGCTCCACATAGAAGACCGGCTCACCGCCGCAAATTGCAATGAGGGCCCCGGCATTGCGCCGCGGTCTGGCCCCATCGGGATCGGACGTTTCCGGCCACGGCAGGGCCGCCCCGAAGGGATTGGCGGGGTCAACCGCGGAGAGCACGACGACGTTCTCCCGATCCGGTTCCGTCTCTCGCAACTGGTCGACCGCGCTCGATGTGGCGAACTGAGCGCCCCTCATTCCATCCACAAAATGTCCACGCCTACAATGGCCTGCGGTCTCGAACTGGGCGAGTCCATCGTAGGCAGCAGCAAAACCACCCGGAAATCCTTCTGCCATGACACTGCCACGGGAAACAACTCCGTACCGATCGAGCAGCAGGCCAAGCGCAACGGAAAGCTGTTCTGCCCCGGAGTCCGGGCGGGCCGGGCCGGCATCTGTTTGCGGGTTCGCGCTTGCCTCTCCTGCTGGAGGGTTCGCGCTTGCTTTCCCAGCTGATTCCACGTCGGTGGTCGAGTCCACCCGCAGGTCTGTGCCCGTGCCCGTGTCCGGGCCCGAGTCTCTGCCTGTGTCGATGCCCCTGTCGTGACACCGGTCACTTCGCGGAACAAGCGACCAGCGCCCGGCGAGGCGCGAATCGGTGTTCGCAGTGGCCAGCTGCCTCATCGATGCGAAGGACGTCCTCCGTACCCGTTGGCGGCGTGGCCGTGAGCGCTGCGTCTTCTGCGCGGAGGAATGGCCTGAGACGGCTGCCCGCACGGCCGCCAGCGAATCGGAAGTTATGAGCCCTGCCCAGGCCAGCCCCCAGAGAAACTCGGCAAAGTCGGAGGCGATCAGTTCGGGGAATACCTGCTGGGCCTCCGCCAGCAGGTCCGGGCCGAAGAGCGCCGCGCCGCCCGCGAGCCGTTTGAGGATCCACAGTTGTTCCACACCCCAGACCTGTTCATCTTCTCTGGAACGGAGTGTTACTCCAATACTCTCGCGCAGATGGAAGCTGATGCGCCCCTCGTCCCCTGCTCTTCCTTCACCCACCCAGCAAATCTCGCCCGACGTGATGAGCGAGTCGAGCATGGACGGGACGTAGTTGGCAACGCGCTGGGGAAGCACCAGAGTCTCCACGGTGGAGGCGACCATCGGCAGTGCGCATAGCTGCTCAATGGCTGCGAGTAGGCCCTCCACGTCCACAAGTTGACGCCCGCAGTATTGCCATTCGAGCACGAATTGAACGTAGTCGGCTGAACCAACCGGCTGAATTGCCCTGCGTGCCGCTTCCGCGCTACGTCTGCGAATTCTCTCCAGCACTCGTGCATCCACCCAGCGCTTGGTGGGGTCCTTGGACAGTCCAAAATCACCCTCCTTGGCGATTCCGTCCGAGGCAAGGGATCGCAGAACGTCACCGACCTGCCATTCAGGGACGCCGAAACGTTGCGCAGCCTCATCGGCGCCTATGGCCGCGTGAGTGCGCAGGTAGCGTGTGAGGAGATCACGCAACGGATGCGCGCGGGAAGGAAAGCTTGTGACAAGTGCGTCAGGCGCATCCAATCCGAGGGCCGCCAGTGTCCCTGCGTCCTCAGCCTGCGCAAGGTACTGGCTCCCCGCCGCCCGGAAGGCGAATACTCGCTGCTTTCCGATCAACTCTTCCACGGCGACCGTCAACCATGCGGCATCCTTTCCGTCCTTCGGGAACCCCTCGGTATCGCAACGAGTTCCTTCCAGCCGCGCGGCCAACTCCTCCTTCTTCAGAGGGCCCAGCTCACGCAGTAAATCCATCATTCCTTCCGTGCTGGATTTCTGCCAGCCCACCGCCAGGTGCTGCAGTTCTTCCTCAAGATCCGCCACGGAATCGGGATCCATCACCTCGCTCAGAGATCCCGGGCCGAGCAGTTGCTCCATGAAATCCAAATCAAGGCTCAGCGCCGCGAGCCGGCGTTCTCCAAGCGGAAGATCTCCCTGGTAGAGGAACTCCCCCACGGAGGAGAAGAGCATCGATTGCGCGAAGGGCGAGGGACGTTCGGTGGTGATCTGATGCAACCGCATGTGGCCCGAGCCCAGCTTGCGGCACACTTCCACAAGGGTTGGCAGGTCGTAGACATCGTGCAAGCACTCCCGCGAGGCCTCCACAACGATGGGAAAATCCTCGTAGCCTCCCGCGACCTCGAGGAGGCGGGCAGCACGGTGGCGTTGTTGCCACAGTGGCGCGCGCTTGCCCGGACGGTGCCCACCGAGCAGCAGCGCCCGTGAGGCGCATTCTCGGAAGCGCGCCGCAAACAACGCCGAACCGGTCACTTCCCTTTGCACGTTCTCCACCAGCGAAGCCGGATCGAAAAGGAAGACATCGGCTCCCGGTGGCTCCCCTGCAACATCGGGGAAACGGATGATGATGCCATCGTTCGAAGCCGAGATCTGGCAATTCGTTCCATACTTTTCTCTCAGCCGGGCGCCCACCGCAAGCGCCCACGGTTCGTGAACGGACATGCCCAGGGGGCTTTCGAGAAGAATCTGCCAGTCCCCCACTTCGTCCTTCACACGTTCGATGACGAGTTCGCGATCACTCGGCACAATGCCGGTGGCTTCATGCTGGAGAGCCAGAAAGGAGAGGAGGTTCGCAACAGCGTTCTCGTCAAGACCGCTCGCGGCCAGCCTCTCGGTGGCTTTCGTGGTGTCGCCCGTGCGCACGAATCGATCGATCTGCCCGGTAAAGCGGCCAAGTGCCCACCCCAGTTCTGCGGGCCTGCTCGCTCTGTCTCCATGCCAGAAGGGCATCTTCCCTCTGCGTCCCGGAGCCGGAACCACCCTGACACGGTCCGCGGTGATCTCACGAATGCGCCAGCTGGTGGTTCCCAGTACAAAGACCTCGCCAACCCTGGATTCGTAAACCATCTCCTCGTCCAGCTCACCGATGCGAGGAAGTGGACCGGACTTCGCACCCGGCACGGGCAGGCCGTTGGAGGATGCACCGTCGTCGCCCTGACTGGAAACGGTATCCCCCGAAGCGATCTCCACCCGGTAAAGTCCGCGATCGGGAATCGTGCCTCCATTCAGTATCGCCAGTTGGCGGGCACCCGGCCTCGCCTCCAGCGTTCCCTTCGCTCGATCCCACACGATGCGCGGGCGCAGCTCGGAAAAATCGGAAGACGGATACTTGCCGGAAAGCATGTCCAAGACCGACTCATAGGATCCGCGGGTGAGGGAATGAAAAGGAGCGCTTCGGCGGACGGTCGCAAACCATTCATCCACGGTCATCGTTCGCCGGGACACAGCGGCCACGGTCTGCTGAGCAAGGATGTCCAAGGGATTTCGAATGGTCGCGGTGGCCTCAATGGAACGCGACCGTATCCTCTCAGTCACCGCGGCGGTCTCCACAAGGCTGGTTCGGTGGGCGGGATAGAAGATTGCTGTGGACACTTCTCCCACTTGGTGGCCGGCGCGTCCTATTCTTTGCAGACCAGAAGCGACCGACGGCGGTGCGTCGATCTGAATGATTTGCTCCACCGCTCCCATGTCGATGCCCAGTTCCAAGGTGCCAGTGGCCACCACACAGCGCAGCACGCCCGCCTTGAGTTGATCCTCCACCTGCAGGCGCTGCTCCTTGGACACGCTTCCATGATGGGAGCGTGCTATCTCTGCGCCCGCGTTGACTTTCTCCGCGTGAATCGCATTGAGAGCGGCCGTCATTCTCTCGGCAAGGCGTCTCGAGTTGGCGAAGACAATGGTGGATCGTGCGGCAATGATGCGCTCATATATCGAATGCTCAATTGCGGGCCACGTGGAGTTGAGCCTGTGGTCGTCTGTCGAGTTGTCCACCCGACCCTGGGCGACACCCAGCGCAACGTTCTCCGGGACCGGATTCGCCATGTCCCGAAAGGGAACCTCGACGAAGGTCTCCATACTCTTGCTGGAAGGCGGTTGAATGATCGTGACCGCGCGCGTTCCACCCAGAAAACGGGCGACCTCCTCCACCGGGCGGACCGTTGCGGAGAGCCCTATTCTCTGGGCGGGAACTGCCAGAAGCTCATCCAATCGTTCAAGGGATACCGCCAGATGCGCACCGCGTTTGTTCCCGGCGAGGGCGTGAACCTCGTCCACTATCACGCTCTCAACCTCCGTGAGCGTTTCCGCCGCCGAAGAGGTGAGCATGAGGTAGAGGGATTCCGGAGTGGTGATGAGGATGTCCGGTGGGTGTGAAAGAAGGCGCCTGCGCTGCGCCGTCGTCGTATCTCCGGAACGAACGCCCACCGAAACCTCCGGTGTTGGCAGCCTCTCCTCCCGATACGCGGCCTGAATCCCGGCGAGCGGAAGTTGCAGGTTCTTGTGGACATCGACTCCCAGGGCCTTGAGCGGCGAGACGTACAGGACGCGCGTCTTCTTCCGGGCGGGCCGATTCCCCTTCTTGGCTCCGGCCTTTCGTGCAGAGTTCGCATCGGCTTCTTCAACTCGCACACCAGCTTCTTCAACCTGCGCCGACAACCGGTCGATGGCCCAGAGGAAGGCGGCGAGAGTCTTTCCGGAACCGGTGGGGGCAATGACCAACGCGCTTTCGCCGCCGGAGATCGCCTGCCATGCCTCGCGTTGGACCCGCGTTGGCTCATCAAATGCACCTGCGAACCAGTGCCGTACCGGTGCGGAGAATTGGGGCATCTGCATGCTTGTTTCGTCCACGCCGCCAGTCTAGATGATGGATTCCCAGCTTCAGATCCACACGATATCCGCCTTGCCGTCAACTTTTTGTTCTATGTGGGTACGAGACGTCACGCCGTGCCCATATAGGCGCCGCTCAACGCTGGACGCCCAGTTAGTGGAGAGAACCGGTCAAAAGATCTCACCTCGCCGCCGGACAATGCGAAAATCTGGCCATCAGCCCGTTCAAGAATCTCGCCGTCCCCTGAGCACGGGCCTTGTGAACACATATCTGCCTATGATGGTCCGCATGTGTTCACCGGACTCACCCTTCACCACGCGGGAGGAAGCACGAGCGGGATGGCGGATTGCCCTGCCCGCATGCGTGGCCTATGTGCCGCTCGGCCTGGCACTTGGAGTGCTCGTCGTGCAATCAGGATTCCAGTGGTGGTGGGCGCCCATTCTCTCCGCGTTCGTGTACGCGGGTTCCATGGAGTTCCTGCTCGTGGGCCTGCTCACAGTGGCAGCACCGCTCACCCAGATCGCCGCCGGCACACTGCTGGTGAATTTCCGTCACGTCTTCTACGCACTGTCCTTCCCTTTGCATCGGGTTGTCGGAAGAGGGTGGAAGGCCTACGCCACCTACACCCTGACGGACGAGGCCTACGCTCTGACCACCAATCCCGCCTCCGCCCGCTGGTCACACACGAGGATCATGACCATCGTGTCCTGCCTGCACGCATGTTGGATTTCTTCCGTCACCGCGGGAGCTGGACTCGGACTGTTGATCCCGCCCAATATCGTCGGACTGGATTTCGCTGTCACAGCGCTGTTTGTTGTGCTCGGGATGGAGTCCTATCGCGCTCGGCCCTCGTTACCAATTCCGATCACCGCCCTCCTGTGCGCGCTGACGGCTCGGGTGATCTCGGAGCAGAACATGCTCATCATCGCCATGGGATTCTTCCTCACGTGCCTGGTTGTGGCTTTCCTCGTGCGTGGGCGTGGCTCCGAAGAGAAGGAAAACGACCATGCTTGACAACTGGTACATACTCTCCGGCATCCTCGTGGCCGCAGGCGTCACGTGGGTTCTGCGGGCATTGCCCTTTGCGATGCTCGCTCCACTTCGAGAGAGCGCCCTGCTGGGATATCTGGGCAAACGCATGCCT